>CEUA01057081.1_pt1 | contig 27090 bp, 16 predicted proteins | sample 361541 | NCBI WGS metagenome assembly CEUA01 (sample SAMEA2623079, study PRJEB7988) | marine metagenome | isolation source: saline water (ENVO:00002010), including
AAGATAGTGTTGAAATTCCAATTTTGACTTCAGAACAGAATTCGATGAATCGAAATATATTTAATCGTCTTGATTTAGATTTGGCTACAGCGCAGTTAGCTGCCAAAATAGTGGGAAAAAATTGGCATACTGTTGTTGGACCGTTTGTTACTGTCCAGGAATGTTCTGGCACAGATGCTTTGGGTTTAGAGCGAGGAACAATTTTTTCGGCTTGTTGTGAAAATATGGAAGGAGCCGCTGCTGCACATATTTGTTCAATTTACGATAAAAAACTGTTTGAACTTAGGTCTGTGAGTAATATTGTAAAAGCGCGAAACAAATCTGAATGGGACTTACCTTTGGCATGTCGATGTGCCCAAGAGGCGGTTATAACACTCTTCAGTGAGGGCTTCAACATATCGTGAATCCGATTAAGTTAGGTTATTCTCCATGCCCCAATGACACCTACATTTTTTATGCTCTCGTACACGGCAAATTGGGTTATGATCCGCTTGTTAATGAGATTTTAGCTGACATTGAGACTCTTAATAACATGGCTATGTTGAGTGAACTAGATGTTACTAAGATTTCCTTTCATGCGTTTGCATATCTTCGCGATAATTATTGTCTACTCCATGCAGGTGGTGCTTTGGGCAGGGGCTGTGGTCCCTTACTAATTTCTAAAAAAGAGATAGATACTGATAGTATGCGTGGATTACGTGTCGCGATTCCTGGAAAAATGACGACGGCCGCTCTGTTACTTCGTCTATACAATTCTAGTGTTGAAGATATAGTTGTTCTACCTTTCAATAAGATTGTTGAGGCGGTCGAGGGTGGAGAGGTTGACGCTGGGCTAATAATACATGAGAGTCGATTTACCTATCAGCAGTATGGATTGAAAAGTGTTATTGACTTAGGTGAATGGTGGGAGCGTACGACTGGATATCCGATTCCATTAGGAGGGATACTAATTCGTCGTGAATTTGGTGCCGATCGCATCAAAGAATTCGATGCTACTTTACGCGCCAGTGTTGAATTTGCTCAAAGTAATTTTCAACAGGTACGTGATTATGTTTGTTCGCACGCGCAGGAAATGGATGATTCTGTTATACAGGCTCATATTGATTTATACGTGAATGAATTTACTATGGATTATGGTAGTGAAGGAGAGGCAGCGATTACAGATCTCCTAGTGCGTGCAGAGAATGCCCATCTTATCCCGGCATCAACACAATCCATTTTTTTATCATAGCAAAATAATAAAGAGAGAAAACATGAAACTTTTACAATTTTTTGACCCAGTTGATGGACAGCATGTCGGGGTGATTGAAGGCGAAGTTGTTTTTGATTTGACGAGTGTAAATAATAGTATTTCTACGGTTTATGATTTGTATTATAACGCTGGCGGTGATTCCATAGGTCTGGTTGATGTAGTAAAAAAAATAAAGGGTGAAAATCAAAATTGCCGTCAATTATCGTTGCCCGAATTACTTGAAAATCGTGATCCGTCGCGTATCCATTTAACCAAACCAGTTAGTGGCCCAGACTGTAATCCGAATGCGTTAAAGGTGTGGTTGGCAGGTGTTACGCATGAGGTGAGTGCCAAATTGCGAGAAATAGAGGCTAAACAGGCTACTGGATCTGACGTTAATGTCTATGATCAAAAATACAAAGAAGTCTCTTCTGGAGGGCGACCAGAATTATTTTCTAAAGGTGAACCGGATACCGTAATGGGTCATGGTCAAGCGATAACGAGGCCTTCGGATACAGTTAGGCTCGTCCCTGAGACTGAATTGGTTAGTATTTATGGGGTGAACTCAGCGGGACAAATAGATCGGCTGGGTTTCACAGGTGGTAATGATGTCACTGATAATGGTATTGAAGCTGATAATCCGTTGAATTTGCCACAGGCGAAGAATTGGGCAGGTGGATGCGCATCTCTAGGGCCGTTGCTTGTGACGGCGGATGAATACGATGATGCAGATGTGATTGTTTCCTGCGAAATCTTACGGAACGGTGAGCGAGTAGGTTTTAAGAAGGGCGAAACGGGACAAAATAATCTGAATATGCCTGATAGCTTGTTGCATTTGGAACGTCACCTCTTTCGGCGGATAATGCTTGAATCTCGTACCTTACTTGCATTTTTTTGGGGCACACCGATTGTCTTTTCTGAGGCAGATATGTCTGATGGACTGCAAGTGGGAGACGTAATGAAATTGGAATTTTCTGGGGGTATCGGAACTCTGGAAAATGAGGTTGCAGCCTTGCCAAAAACTAAACAACTGGAGCAACTTGAGTTAAATTAATATGATTGGTCCGATTTGTTATTCGATTTTTTCCATGTGTAGTTGCGCCAGGGAGCAATAGCTAGACACAGCCAGCCAAGCATAAAGGCGGTTCCACCAATCGGTGTGATAGCCCCCAACCATCGAAATTTGGTTACGCTGAGTAGATACAAACTTCCTGAAAAAATTACAATTCCGGTTACAAAGAGCCAACCGGCTATTTGTGCCCAGGGGCTTGCAAATTTATTTATTGCCCATGAACATATCATAACTGCAATGGCATGATACATATGGTAACGAGCGGCAACCTCAAAAATTTCCAAGTGATATTCGGATAATCTTGGTTTGAGCACGTGCCCCCCCAAGGCACCTCCTGCGACAGCTAAAAGCGCGAGCACGCTCCCTATAGAAAAAAAATTATTACTCACAGTAATGTTTCCAAAAAATTGACGGTTCGAGAAAATTGTTTCAGTTCGTATTCAGCGCATATAGAAGGGGCTTCGCCTCGTTCGTGCGGAGTCTGCCAATCTTCTGTGGGGGGTTGTTGAGCACGATGTAATGTTCGTAAGGCCGATAGGTTATCTTCGAGTGGTCTTGGTTCGTAGGTCGACCAGAAATCGGACTCAAGAATACGTACGTGGCGTGCTTGAGATGCACCAAGTTCAATACAACCTTGGATATCGGGGACCTCTTTATCGAAAAGGGAAAACATCTGGTCCCAATTTACAACCCCATCTCCTAGTGCACAGCGTTTGAATCTATATCCTGACTCGGTCGGGTGAATTGTATAATCTTTCAGGTGCACGTGTTTTAGGATTGGTAAAACTCTCCGTGCAAAAGAAACGGGGGTTTCGCCGACCGCTAATGCGTTGGCAACGTCCATTGTTACGCCTATACGTGGGCTACCAACACGGTTACAAAAATCAAGAAGTTCCCACGAACAAAAGTCTTGGTGGTTTTCGATGCCTATATCGATTTCGTAATCCTCGGCTAAGGACATAACAGACTTGATAGGTTCAACTAATGCATTTAGGTATGATTTTATACCGGTCAAACCCAAACAGCGTCGGTCCCCCTCAAGTAAATTGCTAATCGTTGTGCGTACTACTCTGGCTCCGGCACGGTGAGAAGTTTCAATAGCTTCTCGGAGCGGCGTAATGTCTTTTACGTAGTTCGTGCCTCCTGTATCGAGAAATAGGTCTATATCATTTAGTTCGCGCTGTAGAGCTATGAACTCTTCATTATTGTAATCTTTTATTGAACCCGAGGCGAATTCGACGCTGGCAAGATTTTTTTCTCGGGCCAACCGTATTAATCCTGTTGGGCTATGGGGATCAATTTCTCTTTTAGCTTCACGGTGCGAGCCTGTGAAACTCCATGCACAGAGACCAATACGCATGTATCCTTCCTCCTAATTTGAAAGCTGTTTACGGAGTTAATATACGATTATCAATATTCCAGTCCATCATAATACGCATTCTCCTCTCATCTTCTCGATAGAAGAGTAGATATCCTTCACACAATGTAAAATGAAACAAGTCGTCAGTCCCTTCGATATTTTTACGGTAGTATTCTTCTACAAGGTCCATTTTGCCTTCTTGGTTGGATAATCTTATTTTTTGGAATTATTTCATGATAAACAAGTTAGTTTTCTGGAATTTGTTTTGAGATAGTCAACAAAATCATTGATGGATTTTGGCTGACCGGTAGCAATTTTCGGGTTTTACTTTTTTTAACTGTGATTTATAATAGCCTGCTTAAGCTCAAAATAGCATGTAAGAAGGACTAATAAATATGCAAGTTGGCAATTGCTTTAAATATACAATATTCTTGTATTACCCAGCTTACACTTCGAGAGCTTTCCTTCTTATGTAGTTACAAGTCTTTAAGTCCGTTTTTGACAAGTTTAAATAGTTTGATTTAAATGGATTTTTTGGGGGAAAATAATGAAAATAGGCTCTAACGATTATGGAATCGATAGCCGTCTAACTGCTTATGCTGATGCTGGATTCAGTCGTTATATCAGACGAGCATTTCTTTCTTCCGCAGGTTATGATGATATCGATTTAGACCGACCTATAATTGGTATTACTAACACTGTATCAGATTTCAATACTTGTCACCGTGAATTGCCACAGTTTATAGAATCGATACGACGAGGCGTATTCGAGGCAGGGGGGCTTCCTATGGTCTTCCCAACAATCTCGTTGGGAGAAATATTAATATCTCCAACTTCCATGCTTTTTCGCAACTTAATGGCTATGGAGACAGAAGAAATGGTGAGAGCCCAGCCGATGGATGCGGTTGTGATGGTTGGTGGATGCGATAAGACCACCCCTGCTCAAATGATGGCTGCGGCTTCGTTGGAAATACCTTCGGTAATCGCCGTAGCTGGACCAATGATGGCTGGAGAATGGCGTGGTGAGCGCCTAGGTGCTTGTACAGATTGTCGACGATATTGGAGTCAATTTAGAGCTAAAGAATTAGATGCTGAAGAAATTACCGATGTGCAGAATAATTTGTGTCCAACAGCTGGGACGTGTATGGTAATGGGAACAGCCTCTACGATGTCTTGCCTCGCTGAGACTATGGGTTTGATGATTCCTGGAGGCGCAACACCTCCTGCAGCTTCAGGTGCCAGACTACGTATTGGAGTTGAAACAGGCAGGTTGGCTGTGCGACAAGCTTCGAGCGGAAAACCTGCCTCAGAGTTATTGAATCGCAAGGTATTCGAAAATGCATTGATCGTATTGGCAGCTCTAAGTGGCTCTACGAACGCGGTCGTTCATTTGTTGGCGATAGCTGCTCGCGTGCGAACGCAACTGACTTTAAAAGATTTTGACCGGTTTTCGCGAGAAGTGCCGCTTTTGGTTGATTGTAAACCTGCAGGAAGTGGATATATGGAGGATTTTCATCGTGCTGGAGGTGTCCCGGCCTTATTAAAGGTGCTTGAACCAAAACTGAATTTAGACGTGATCGGTATTACCGGTGAGTCTTTGGGAGAATCTCTGGCTGATGTAAAGCTGCCTGGGCAATGGCAGACCACAATTAAAAGCATTGAAGACCCACTAGGTCCTAGGGGGTCGTTGGTTGTGCTGCGCGGTTCCTTAGCTCCAGAAGGAGCTGTTTTCAAACGATCGTCTGCTTCACCTCATTTACATAAGCATAAAGGTTGCGCTGTTGTTTTTGAAGGGCCTGAGGATGTAGCTCGTCGGATAGATGATCCTTCCTTAGGGATCTGTCCAGATGACGTATTGGTAATGCGTGGTATTGGACCTGTGGGAATGGGGATGCCTGAGGCGGGTTCGATACCAATTCCTAATTATTTGGCAAGGGAGGGGATTCAAGACATGGTCCGTATTTCGGACGGTAGAATGAGTGGGACTGCTTACGGTGCTGTAGCTCTTCACGTTGCACCGGAAGCGGCTGTGGGCGGCCCCTTAGCTCTTGTCGAAGACGGGGATGAAATTTTTATTGATGCAGAATCAGGAGTATTGGATTTGAATGTTTCAGAGGATGAATTAGTGAGACGGAAAAAAAAATGGTTTCCTCCATCGCTTCCCGCTCGAGGTTGGCGTCGGCTCTACGCCAGAAGCGTTCAACAGGCGAACTTGGGTGCTGACTTAGATTTTTTGGTCGCAGGTGAGTAAGGTTTGAGCCCTTTGAATCAGCTTAACATCCTATGTAAGTTATCAATTGCTCATGAGAGTTACAATTATCCATGAAACACATGAAATTCGAGAAGATAAATTTTTTAGTTGAAAGGGTTTAGTAATGGGCCATTTTTGGATCGAAGATGGGGAGACCATATTGTTTATTGGCGACAGTATTACGGATTGTGGGCGTCGTAATACTGAGATGCCATTGGGGAACGGTTACGTCCGTACTTTTTCTGAATTGACTACTGCGCGGTTTCCTGAGATAAATATCACTTACATTAATAAGGGAATAGGTGGAAATAGGGTTACTGACCTTAGAGATCGTTGGACAGATGATGTTGTCTACCATCGACCGGATCGATTGTCTGTAAAAATTGGAATCAATGATCTTCATAGCCATCTCAGGTCTGCAGACGGAGCCGTGTCCCCAGAGTTGTTTTCGGAAACGTATGAAAGCATACTGGATCGTAACCGAAACGAAGTCGGATGTCCGGTGTTGCTCATCACTCCGTTTTATATTTCTACTGAACATACGTTGGGCACGCTACGTGGTCGCGTGAAGTCACTATTGCCTAAATATATTGATATCGTAGAGGACATGAGTGTCAAATACGATACGCGTTTGATCAATCTTCAAAAGGTTTTTGAGACTCAATTAATGCACAGAGATGCTGATTTCTTTTGTCCTGAGCCTGTCCATCCCAACCGTGCCGGTCACATTGTGATTGCGGATGCCCTGCTTGCTGAGCTTTCGGATTAATGGTTTAGTACGCTCCTTGAATACGACCGTACCAGCGGTATAATGGGTCGTTTAATGAAGTCATATATTTATCCATTCTAGCCATCAAATCTTTACGCACAGATTCGTAGCTTGGATCACCATAGACATTCTTCAATTGGTAAGGGTCTGATCCTAAATCATAGAGTTCTCCAGGATCGCCAGAATTGAAAGTAAATTGGTGAGTCTTTGTACGTATCATACGTTGATTCGCTACAGTGAAATGGCGATCAAATACGCAATACACTTCTTCGCGTCCATTTGAGTAAGGCTTGCCTTCCATACTTGGCAAAAAAGAAACGCCATCCAAGTTCTCCGGCATATCAACTCCAGCAATATCAAGCGCAGTAGGCATGACGTCGTGGAGATATATGAATTCGTCACAAGTCGTGCCGGGGGTGTTGCATTCAGGATGTGCCACAACCATGGGTATGCGATAAATCTCGTCATACATAAACTCGCCTTTTTCTATGAGTCTATGTGCCCCCAGACAATCTCCATGGTCCGCCGTATAGATGATGATTGTATTGTCTAATTGATTTGTTTTTTCCAGATGTGAAACGATACGGCCTACCATGTCGTCGATCAAGGTACAGTGTCCAAAGTAGCGAGCAGCAATTTCTTGAAAGCCATTCCATCCATAATCCTGTAACCCCCAAAGACGCTCTATCAATTGTTGTCGGTAGGGTTTGTTTTCAAAGGTTTCACGGTAACTAGGATGTTCGTTTATTTCGGATGGGTCGTACATGGAAAAATAAGGTTCGGGTACAAGCGAAGGACTGTGTGGCCCCCAAAAATTCGCCCAAAGGAAAAAAGGTTCCTTATCTGAGGAAATTTCATCAATCACCCGTATTGATTCCTCTGCTACAAAATATTCTATACATGACTCAACCGGACCGTTGTGTAGTGCAAACATCTCTTGGTCCTGGTTGCTTGGATTGGTCCCAACAAAACGTTCTGTGACGTTAGGTGGAGGGTCGAAATTGTTTTCTTTAAGATAATTTGCATAAGGATTTGGTCCCTTAGGCTTAGCTCCAAATTGGAGTCCCGGCAAAAGGCCCGAGCCAGGAAAGGCGTAACCCAAAAAATCCTGCCCCGCAAAGCCGTATCCAGTCGGACCCGTCTCCTCGTCTACATGCCATTTGCCTGCGTAGCCGCAATGATAATTAGCTTTTTGCAGATAATGATTGATACCGCGCACGTTAGGATTGAGACAGAGTCCGTTACCGGTCACACCATGTTTGTGTGGATATAACCCAGTATAGAAGCTCGCTCGCGCTGGAGAACAAATAGCGGTGGGGGTGAAGGCGTTTTCATAGCGGACACCACGGGCGGCCAAGTTGTCGATATTAGGTGTTTTGCATATTGAATTAAGCCCGTATGCTCCGACCGTGTCAAGACGCTGTTGGTCTGACATTAATACAATGATGTTCGGTTGCGATGTCATCTTAATTTCCTTTTACCGAAAAGCTAGATTCATATTGATGATTTACTTAATCGAATGATAATCTCCGATGAGAAACGAGAATTACGTTTGTGCCCAAGTGGTTGAGTTAGATAGTTTTTTTAAAAAAAACATCAAAAAGTGTTGAAAAATTTGAGGCTATTTTAGACTTTGTTGAAAAAACCAGGTTTAAAGTGGGCTTTGAAGACTTCTTTTGAAGTAGTATCGGATTACAGCATCTCGCTTCGCAAATCAAGCCAAGATAGTTCTTTTTCACTAAGCTGGGTTTCCAGAGCTTTGACGTTGGAAGCAATTTCTTTAGCATTCATACTTCCTACCAATGCAAATATATTTAAAGGGTAGCTTGTTACATAGGACAGAGCGATTTGTGCGACGCTCAGTCCCTTGTATTCTGCCAATTCCCAAGCTCGGTCTAAACGTTTAAAGTTGTCGGGATGGTAGTATGATTTTGGCATTGACCCATCAAACTGGTCGCGGAGGCTTTCAGCATTATCGCTTGTGATTTTTCCAGAGAAAAAACCACGGGCAACGCTAGACCAAGTAAAAAGTGGCATGCCTTGTGAAATGTACCATTCGCGTTCTTTAGTGTGTTTGGGACCTGAGATGGATAGGCAGTCGGTCCATGGTTCCTCAATTTGTTCAGCTAAACTGAAATTCGGACTGGAAATTGTGAATGGCAACAGATTGTGTTTTTCAGCATACTCATTAGCCTCTTCCAACCGTTTTGTTGTCCAGTTAGAGCCCCCGAACCTATGTATGCGACCTGCGGCATGATGTTCGTTTAATGCTTCAACTAAAGGACCGACCGGAACTGATAAATCGTCTCGGTGCAGGAGATAAAGGTCGATATAATCTGTTCGGAGTCTGGCCAATGAATCTGCCATGTCTGATGCGATATCAAAGGGTGTGACTCTATTGCGGTCGCCATTTAAATGGGCGCCCTTACCAATAATTATAATCTCGTCTCGGTTTGATCTTTCCTCCATCCATAGACCGAGCATACGATCGGCTTCTCCGCCTGCATAGATTTGTGCCGTATCATAAGCCGTTATACCAGCGGCAAAAGCAGCGTCCAAAAGTTCAAAACCGTCTTTCTGTTCGTCTCTATTCAGCATGATACAGCCTTGGACTATTCGAGATATCTTTTTATCAATACCTTCTACAATACCGTATTGCATTTCTTACTCCGTTGGATAGATTAGCCCCCACTGAGCTCGGGCCTTATCGAGGATTTTCATTATGGCAACCGTTTCATTGAGGGGCATGATAGGACTCTCAAGAAGGCCTTCGTTTAGGCATTTACCAACTTCGATAGCTTCGTAGCTATATCCATTGCCGTTTATCGCTAATTCTATTTCTTCAGAGTGATCGTCGACGGTAAGAGTTGCTTTTTCTGCCTTGTAGAAGGGCGGTTCGATACTTATGTTGCCTTTAGTGCCGGCTATTCTAGCCTCATGGGGAGTTTCTGTCCGAACTGCACTGCTCAAAACTGCCATAGAGCCATTACGGTAACCTAATAAAAGGGTATTTTGTTCATCTACACCCGTATCTCCCAAATTAGCAAGTGTCTGGATCTTATCTGGGTAAGGACCTAATACGAAAGAGGCAAACGAAGTAACATAAATTCCCACATCTAGCAGAGCCCCGCCGCCAAGCTTGGGGTTAAACAGGCGACTTAGTGGATCGAAGTTTGCCCGAAACCCAAAGTCAGCACTAACCCAGCGCACGTCACCAATGATTCCTTGTTTAAGCCATTTACGAACATGTTGCATAACTGGAAGATAACGACTCCACATAGCTTCCATAAGGAAGACTTTGTTCTTTCTAGCAGTCTTAACCATACGTTCTGCTTCATGCGAGTTGATCGCAAAAGGTTTTTCGCAAAGGACGGGTTTCCCAGCTTCAAGACACATTATTGTATTTTCTTCATGAAATGGATGGGGTGTGGAGATATAAATTGCATCGATTTCAGGAGAGTTAGCCAATTCTCCATAAGAGGGATATCTTAACGGGACTGAAAACATTTCTCCAAACTCATCCGCGGTTGTCTGATTGCGAGATCCAATCCCGACTAACTCTGCCTGAGGAGTATCTCTTAAACCGCGAGCAAAATGCTTTGCGATACTTCCAGTCCCTATAATTCCCCAACGTGTCGGTTTTGACATCGTGAATCCTTGGTTTTATCAGGTAGGTAATGCTTTCAAATTATAAAGGAGTTCGTGTTTGTTCAACCTGGAAATATCTAAAACTAAAGGTAAATAATACAAAAAAAACTTGACACAGACGAATAAAAATGCTATTGCTATTTGTCTATATAGGGTATTCATTTCTTAAGTAAGAAATAAAAGCAAGGTAAGATGCTATTTGCTTGGGTTTTCATAGTCGTTTTCGAGCCTTTTTTGTTAAAAAGTTTATTTATCGTTGCTTCTTTCGGCAGGAAGTGATAATATGAGTTTCCCCGCACTGTATGACTATTAGCAAAAACAATAGATTTGGTATGTTTTAGAAAGGAGGTCCTGCGGAAGTGGGGGCAAGTAATTTTCGTTTTGAATTTTTTTTAAATTCTTCAACTTAAAAGTTTTTTAAATTCTTCAACTCAAAAAGAAAGAGAGAAGTTGATTATGAGAATCAAGCGCAGATTTGCTTCTGTAGCTGCAATGGCCCTTTTAATTGTAGCTTCTGTTGATGCACAGTTTTTGCATATCGGAAATCCAGATCTTCAATTACCTGATATGACGAGTGGTGGTAAACCTGCCACGCTTACAATTGACGGGTTGAAAAACATCAAGGGCTACGGATTTGATGGTTCAAACTTGGAGATTCCTTTCACCCTCAATGGTAGTGGTGCAACCGTTTGGTTGATTGTTTACACCGAAGGTGTTAAGTCTCCATTTACGATAAAGGGGAAAGGCCCAGGTCCGTATGCTGATCCTGAAAATAATGAACCAGGTTGGCATGTTAATGCGGGCACGAATGTTTTAGTATATAAATCCCCTGGACAGCGTTTTGATGAAGGCGAAAATACGATTGTCTGGAACGGGAAAGACATGGGTGGTAATGTCGTAAAGAAAGGTGCCTATCAGGTATTTCTTGCTGCTTATGACGACGAAGCTACGCCACATATTGTTGGATCAGCAGCGCGTCAATTCGGTAGTGGACAGACTATCTACATCGATCCAAAGCGTGGCCATTTTGTAAACTTTACCGGTGAAACTGCCAATATGGAAAATGATTGGATTGCCGCTGGTGTTGATGCTTACGATTTGGTTAACAATCAATCTTTGGTTGATGCTTGCGGAGACCGTGAAGGATGTCCAACGGGCGTACTAAGTGCTACGCCACTTAACAATGATCTCACTGAGTGGATTGGAAATAACCGAAGCGGCGGTTTTGGTTGGTTGACCCGTTATAATTACGATTGGGAAACTCGCCAGATGACAGTACACGAGGACTGGGCCGATGGAATGCCTGGCGCAGAGAATGGCGTCATGAGTTTGGGTGATGTCTTACCTGGACGTCAGTATGCCTCAACAACTGATCCTGAAAAGAAAATTGTTTTTGCTACTGCAGGTGTAAGTGGTACTGTTAGCAAAATAGCAGCTTATTCTGTAGACGATGGTAAATTGCTGGATGAATGGGATTTGACAGATATCTTTCTCTATGACAACAAGGGAAGTGATCGTTCTGGAGGTCCAGGAACGATGGCACGCAGATATGATGGACAACCAGATCCTGCCGGTATCACGATGTCGGGTCACCACACTTCTGTGACTCTGAGGCTAGACTACAAGGGTAACATTCTCTACATGAACCGTAACGGAGATGGTTATGGTGACTCTAGAGTATTCTCTGAGGGAAGTTTCGGAGATCTGCAATATGGACACACAGAAGCACCTGCCTTCAAATATTCGCTTTATTCCACGAAATGGGGATGGGTAACGAATATTGAAGCTGGGTCAAATACGACTCAAAATGGATTTGTTTTAGGTGAAGATGGGTCTGGTCTCTTCCATTTTGAACCAAAGAATATCCCATTAAGCTGGCCTCAATATAACATCATCGTAGATGAAAAAGATGGTGATTGGGATGGTGTTTATATGAGTATCGGTGGTTTTGGTGCTGAAGCCTCGGCCAACGATTTCGTGCCGGTTCCTGAAGAAGGCGCCTTGGCTATCTTAGGCCGTTATCCACTGGTCCACATGCCTTATGACCAGAAGCGAATCATGTTGGGTGATCCCGCCACAGCGGTTGAAGAAGTTGAAGGTGCGGCGCTCCCAAGTGATTTTGCTATGAGCGATGCTTATCCAAACCCATTCAATCCTGAGACTTCGATAAACTTCTCATTACCATGGGAAGCTCCGGTCTTGGTCGAAATTTATAACGATCAGGGTCAGAAGGTTCGCACATTATTGGATGATCGTGTGAACGCTGGAGAATTTAGGGTTTCGTGGGATGGTCGCGATGATAGTGGAGTTCAGGTTGCCAGTGGTATGTATCTATACCGTATCCAAGCACCAAACTTAAACGTGACTAAGAAGGTAACGTTGTTGAAGTAACAGTAGCGTGTGATTAGACCGCAGGCCACCATCGCAAGTCAGCGTTGGTGGCCTGCTGTTCATATGGAGGTAAAGACTGTGCCTTTAGTTCGCTTTTCGTGCTGTTTGATTATGATTTGGTTTGTAAATGCAACAGCTTTAGAAACTGTTGTTAAAACATGGCCTACTACTACGCAATATTTGGGTTTTATTGATTTTGAAGATTCAAAAGAGGGGAAAATTCATATTGCAGTGGGCGGACGCTATTCCTTGTATCACAATGGTGATTTTGTTGGTCAAGAAGACGCGGGTGCTGGGCTCTCAGTTTACGATGTATCTTTTTCCAGAAAGACGAACAACATTGCGTTGGTGGTAGAGCATGATGGAATGCCCGGAGAATACGGGTTTCTCTTCGCTGTGGAAACAGACGACGGTGTTGAAACGTATTCTGCCCAGAGTCGTAGCGCGCAGTGGTTGTGGACGGATTTCAACTTGGATAATGAAGCGGATTCGAAATGGATGAAGCTCAAATTTAATCGTCTTGATCGTCATGAAGAGGACGGAGAATCTGTAACATGGTTACCGGTTCAAGATGGGTCCTTGTCTTCCGAATTATTTAGTGAACTTCCGGGAGAAGAAGTAGAGTCTCTCAAAAGTATGGCGGGATTTCCGGGCAACACGGATACCGGAAAGGGATCCCTCCAGTTACGTTCATTATCGGGGGTAAATTTAGCTTTTAATTCCTATTCTGGAGATCCTAATTTAGTTGATGGCGACGTGAATACGTCATCTAACTTTAGGAGGGGTGCGGCTGCGTTGTTGCAGAGTGTAGAAACTGATTTAAGTCGTTTATTGCCAATCAATCGTGTGCGAGTTCTGACCGAGCCTCCTTCAAGAGGAACTTTTGAGGATGTTTCTTTGAGAGGTTATAGCATATTTGTGAGTAAAGACGGTGTTGATTTTGTAGAAGTAGGTTCAGCCAACGGCATAACAAATTTTCGTGAAACAAATGTTGAGTTTGACACTATAAACGCGCGATATATCCGCTTAGTCGTAACAGATTTTTCTACCCGGGATGCCTCTCCTAGGATCGGAGAGATGGAGGTGTATGGTGAAGGTCTGTCGGCTGAAGGTTTTTTTACTTCTCCTGCGATGGATTTTGGATCTGTGTTACCCAAAAATTATGAATCGATTACAGTGTTCAGTAAAATCCCTGAACTCACAAATTTAAGATTGCGTTATCGTTCGGGTAATGATGGGGTTAATTGGGAAGATTGGTCGCCTTGGCAACTTCCTAACGACAAAGCATTAGATGTCCCGGAGCCGCGAACTATGTTGCAGTTTCAAGTTTGGATGGAATCTCGAGATGTTTTGGTCAGCCCCGAACTGGACAGTTTAGTTGTCTCTTATGACACGTTAACGATACCGGCCTATAGTTCGGAGGCCTGGATCAGTCCGGTGGAAATTCCAATAGGACAGGATGTCGAACTGACCTACGCAATGCGTATCGAGGTGGGAGAAGAAAATACTGGTGTTGAGAGGATTGCAATACTGACGCAGTGGCCTGCCTCTGTGGACTGGAGTGCAATTTCTTTGTCAGGTCCGGCTCAAGTAGATGTCGACCGATCTTATGTTACGGATGATTCGCTATTCGTATTTTTTTCACCGCCTATCACCGAATCAGTTGATTTGTTAAGTATACCTTTCCGTGGCCGTATTCTGTCTTCGAAACATCGTTTTACCTCACTTCTTTTTGCTCCGGGATCTGAAAATGGTCTTAGAAGTGACGAGCGTTTAGGGCCTGGCGAAACAGATGAAGAGCAATATTCTTTAACGGTGACGGCAAGAAATTTCGACATACCCATTTTGCAGGAAGTACAGGCTAATCCTCCAATAATTACACCAAACGCTGATGACGTAAATGATTATACGACCATCGCATTTTCATTAGGACTTGTCGAAAATGCTACGCTTTCTTTGGAGATTTTTACTCTGGCGGGTCAATTAGTTCGCTCGTCGATATTAGAGAATGTTTCTGCAGGAAGGTACGGGGGAATGAACGAGGACGGACAGATGCGCTGGGACGGTCGTAATCAAGAGGGGAAAGTAGTGGTTCCTGGGATGTATCTATACAGACTGGTTGTTGACCTAGATCCTAATGATAGCGTGGTGATTGGATCAGTCGGAGTTGCGTGGTAGGTACAAATTGAAAACATGTAATTGGTTGCCAAAGTCAATATCTGTTGTAGCATGCTCATTTTGGTTTATTCTCCAAACTGATTTGGCCTTTGGGCAATTCGTATCGCGTGATTTTCGGGACCTATGGTCTAATGAGGTGTTTGAAAATTACGGCACCTCGGGTTATCGAGATTACGATTTTGATGAGGAAAATCGTCGTTTTGACTATTTTGGCGATTTGTTAATCGATGGAGTGGACATTGTTCGCTATAGTGAAATTCGTCGAAACAGTCCGGGAATCCCCGGTAGTTACGAATCTCGCAATGCAAGATATGACCGATTCTTTGACAAACTCATAGTTTCAAATGAAGGCTTAGGACCTTGGTCGACGCGCCTCATAGTGGGTGACCACATTCGGACTTTTTTTACGCCGATGACGCTCAACCTTCCGAGATTTAACGGTGTTCGTTGGGATGGTGCTTCCAAAAAGAATCGTTTTAGTGTGTTGGCTTCGCAATTGACAGATCCAATTTATGTTCCATCAAATACAAATATTGATCAGAGCTTTGAAGATCGACGAATATTTGGTACTTCTATTTTGGGTGGTCATTGGGAGAGCAAGATTGGTAGCATCCTAAAGATCGGGACGAGTTACGTAAACACGCACCGTTATGATGCGGAGGCGAGTTCGCGTGCTAATAATTTGAAAGGTGTTATCCCTCGAGTGATGGATAACGGCCTTCGTAAGGTCTACGTATTTTTCTCTGATGATTCCCCTCGCGAAGCAGGAGCCGGAGCCGCCTTACACGAACTCACGTTAAGGGTCGGAGGACAGGCGGTCCCTCCTGCAAAAATAAGTCGCGTAAATGATTTGATTCTACAGGTTCCTGTAACAAGGGATGTTTCTAGTACGATCTTGCTAGACCCTAGTGAGATCGATTTTTTGAGAAAAAATCGGGCTTGGATTCGTGGCGTTGCCGAAGCAAGCAATCAGCCGTTTTTTAGTGCGTTGTTGTCAGATATTACCAAGCCTGTTGTCCGTAACCCGAGTTTGCTCGAGCCTCTAAACGTTTCAGGTACTGATATTATTGTTTTTGAATTTGATCTTCCAGATACAACTTCTGATTTGAAATTCGAAGCTGTGGTTGCCAACGATTATAGTATCGATGTAGTTGGAGCAATGCGGGTTCCCACCTTAGCTGCAGGAGCTGATGATTTTTACTATGATTGGTATAATGCTGCGCGTGCTATTGGTAATCCTGTCGCATCGAGCAATTTAAGCAGGTTTGAATTCGACTACGGGTTTCCAACGGGTATTTCTGTTATGGGAGTGAATTTCGAAGCGGACTTTTGGGGGGTTTCAGCGAATGGGGAATTTGCTCGTAGCACAAGATTTTTTCAGGCTCCTGCTTTCAATGGAGCCAAACATCAACGTGTTGCATCCACCTTTTATATCAACTTATCTAAGGAATTGAGGCGAAACACCCTATTGGGTTTGGAGTATTTTGATGTGCCAAACGACTATAGGACGGATTTCTCGATTTTCAAACGATCCAGTCGCGGTCCGACTCTTAGTGGCCGTTTATATACTCCCTTCAATGTAGTTGCGGACAATGACGATCTAGATCAGTGGCCAGATGTGTTGGAACACGAAGACCCGCTTGTCCCATATCTACGGACAATTGGAGGTCGGGGTAATGGGGTTTATCCGGGACTGGATCCGAATGGTGACGGGGTACTGGATTTTGATGTTGACAGAGCCGGAGGAGTAGACGCCTATCAACCATTTATAGCTTATTACGCTGAACCTCCTGAACTTGTATACGGAGATGACTTCAACAACAACGGCGTAGCAGACTTCCGAGAGAACGACAACTTACCTGATTATGCGTATCCAATTGATCATAAAGGTATGCATGGGTTTTTGCTTCAGGAATGGGATTCTGGAGTTGAATTTCGTGTTGGAAATTATCGAGTTCAGCGTAAGGCAATGGGAGATAGAAATCACACCACCTACGCTGAAGGCGCTTATATTTCCCGTTTAAAAGAGCTTGGAAACATTCGTATGCATCATCGTGTTCGTTGGGTTTCCGACCAGATTGGAAATACGATTTTCAATACGAATCCTGCGTCATTAAGACCAGATCTTTTGAAGAACAGAGATAGTATTAATAATCTTACCTATCTGGAAGTAAATTTACAGCCAACAGGTAGGGTCAATATGCGGAATATTTTGTCTTTCAATCATATTAGACTCAAAGGCGAAGCATTAGCAGACGCCTCGATGGCAAAACCAGGAGACTTGGTAGAAGCAACAGTAGTAAACAAGATAGATTATTCTTATGCCCGAGGGGCTTTAATAGTTTCTCCGCAAATCAAGCATATTTTCCAGTACGTAAAGTATCCTGAACGCTCTTCGGCCTACCGCCAGCGTCATTGGTTAATGCCGATAATTCGTGCCGATTGGCAAATTGGCCCGAAAACCAAGTTGAGGTCGGGTTTACAGGGACTTCCTTTTTTAGCTGAGACATCGCGGGATTCAGCAGCGCCTGATCAAGACTTTAATCGCTCAACGCATACAATTTTTCTCCAGAACAATAGTAATTATCTCGGATATGACTTGAGTATTTTAATGGGTTTTTATCGCACTGTGAAAACTTATACAAATATAGCACGCCCCAGCTCAGGATTTTCCGAGTATTTTTTTCGTGTACTGATAGGTTAATCTATGCTATCCCAGAAAACTAAACGGCTAATTTCCCTACTAACTATATTGGCTACAGTTTATCCTGTTAGGGGAGATCTTTTGTTCAAGCCGGGTGAGCCGTACGTAAATTATGCTTACGAGGGATATAGGGCCTATGAGTCGTTGATTTTTGGTCGAACGCGAACGCCTCAGTTTGATAATTTAGGTCAGTTTGTAATGAACGGTGTTAGCGTATTTGAATTGAAGGAGTATCGCACAATTGATCCTGTTTCTGGAAGTATTATAACGAAACCACGCTTATATCAAAGCTATTTAAATAGATTGGTCATTGCTGATGATAGCTATTCTGGTGTAAATACAAAATTCATAGTTGGTGATCGAATAAGGGCGAAATTCACTTCCTTTACTCTCGATATGGCCGCTATGAATGGTATGCGGATGGATTCAGATTTTGATGGCGGCTCTGTCGTTTTGTTGGCCTCACGTATTGACAAGCCGATCTTTGAAGCTGTACAGAATGCTGATAATGGTATTCATGGGGATGAGAAGTCGGAGTTTAGACCTCGTTGGAGTACCTACCTTCTCGGAGGGGATGTCCGCACTAAGCACAACAACATTGATTTCGGTTTATCCTGGGTTAATCAATACCGGACGGATAGTTTCAAATCGTTAGAACAAAGTTCTTATAAAGGTACTCTTCCTACAACGGGCCGTCCTCCACAGTGGATTGTAGCTCAAGTTTCGGATGAAACACCAGGCGACATAGACGGCGTACAGATACGCAAAGCTGTTATGACAGTTAATGGTGTCGCCCTTGCTCATACATTGGGGCCATATGACAAGCTACAGCCCGACGATCTAAAACTTACAGTGACCGAGCATGTTGGAAGTTTGGTTGTTCCTCCGATACGTCGTGACAATAGTAATGAACTTGCCGTCGAATTTTCTCATGTTGCCCCTTCGGCACAAGGTCTGTATGAAGTTCGAGGAAGTAACAGCACGTTATTCTGGTTTAGAGTTCCTTCATTGGTAAGTGAGAATAACGATACGCTAATGGTCGACAAAGTTTCTATCGACTTTGATATAGCTGGAGACTACCAAATCGAATTGGCTGAAGTGTTTGATGGAGCTTCCGCTAATCCGGCTACATATTTTTATTCTGCGGCAAATGCAATGGGGAATCCCGCTGGCGAACATTTCGAGCGTGTCAAAGTAAACTATGGACGCCAGACAGGAAGAACTTTGTTAGGGACTCATTTCAACCTTGACTTTAAGGGCTTTTTATTGAGATCTGAATATGTGCATAATCTGTCATTTCGTGCCTATCCATCTTTAATAACGACAAAACTTAGACATCTTACTCGGCATAGTAACGCTTTTTATGCTGCTCTAAAGCGCGATTGGTCTCGGTTTAGTATGGGTGTTGAGGTCTTTAATGTTGCTACTGATTATTCGACCGAATTGAGTGTGCAAGACGATGATTTCCGCAGTTATTTTCAATTTCTTACCAGTCCCTATATATACCCAACGAATTTTCACGAACCCAGATTACCTGATTTGATTGAGAATGAGCGTCCCGCTCCGACAAACACTATTGAATTTAATTCTGTAGACGACAACGATGATAAGGACCCCTTTCCGGATAGCAACTTTTTGCGTAAGACGACGAATTTAGTTACCGGTGGTAGGTATATTGAGGATCCCGACGGAGTTTTCCCAGGTTTAGATAGCGATCTAAATGGGCGCCCGGATATCAATGAAAATGACAACAGGATCCCAGACTACTATGAGCCGTTTTTATTGTATCGTGTAAATCCTGATGCATACGATTTTGGCGAAGATATGAATAACAATGGGGTTATTGATGAGCGAGAGGATGATGATAAACCGGATTATCCTTATAACGTGGGTGAAAGAGGATGGAATTTATTCGGGCAATTTAGGCCTAGTGATTCCAGTCTCTTAACATTGGGGGCCAATCGAACAAGTGCGCTAGCTCAGGGTACGGAGGCAGAAATGACTTATCTACGCTTGGAATGGAAACCTAGATTGCCTTATTGGGTGAAGTTGGAGGCCGTTGGTCGTACAAAACGTGTTTCGGATGATGTTGCTGATCGAGTGTTTGGTTTGGGACGTAACCCTATTTATCTCGAACCTGAGCCGGTGCCCTTATATTCCCTCACCGATGAAGCGATTTTGAATCCTTTAGGAATTGCGGTAATGGAAGATGATCCATTATTGATGCGCGATAGTTGGGTTAACACCCTTTATGCAAAAGCAAATTTTATTCGCTATGAAAATTTTTTTTCGGAACTGAGCATAAAAAAAGAATTTAATCAGCAGACTGCTACGTTATTGCAAGTTGAGAATCTTATATCCGATTTGGCTGTTGTTTTTAAAGCAGATTATAAGTGGAATCCTTGGAGAGAGTTGATAGTGTGGCCACAGGTTAAATGGCTTCATCAAAATTTGGTAGATGAAGTGGGTAAGGTCGCTTCTGTTAAGGAAGATTATTTTTTCCCGATTATTAGGTTTGAATATCCGGTGTCTGATAGAACCTCTTTAAAAGTAGGTGCTCAAGGATTACCATTTCTTTCGAGTATCTATCGAAATCGAGTCAGTAACGGAGTTGATTTCGATGATGAGGTGTATTTGGCACAAGTGAGCAACACATCCGTATATCTCGGGTACCAAGTGAATGTAAATTTAGGCTATGAGCGTCGTTTCCGGTCGTTTTTGGATGAGGGACGTGAGGCACAGGACATAGATTATTCACGAATATTCTTGCGGATTATTGCAGGTCTGCGACCCCTATTTTAAGTGACTAGCATGGGAATTTTTTTGATAAATAACTTTAAAAACCCTATCGAATATCGGCGAATTTTTATTTGCTTACATTTGATATGCTTTAGTTGTGTCGGATCGTTTGTGCCACGGTCTTACGCCGAGACAGACGAACTTGGAGCTGAACGCGTAACTGAGGGTAAAACATTCTTAGGTCGTTTCTCTGAGGACTATGCCAATTGGGGCGAGGTGGATTATCCTCGTCAGATAGGAATTACGAATAATCTAAAAAACTATTATAGCCTAATGGGTGACCCATTGGTTTACGGATCTGAATCAATTCGTTGGGTTGAGCGCAGAGGGACTGGGGTGCAGCGTTATAGTGGATCTAACGGGTCGATTTTGAACGAAAGTTTAGCTCATGGTCAAAGCGGTGCCAGTTTCGCACGCCTTTTCAATTATGTCGTCGTTGGTTCTGATGGCACGGACGCGTGGCAATCACGGTTTATTTATGCAAATGAGATTCGAACACGCTTGACTCCACTCACATTGAAAATGTCGAATTTAAATGGTGTTCGTGTCGATGTTGCTACAGATAACGACAATTTCTCGGCTTTGTTTTCACGTTTACACGCGCCAATATATTCCTCCGGAAGAGAGGGGGATCATATAATCAAGGCCAAAACGATGCTTTTTGGAGCTCATTATGAGCGTAGCCTTGGTTTTATGAATTTTGGCGCAACATTTGTTAATGCTCATCAGTATGAACCCCTAATGGAACAAAAGGCTTTATCGATGAAGGGGGTTCCTGGTGCAATACAAAATGCACCTGCTCTTCTGGCGATACGAGTTTCTGACGATTCGCCAAGTGATGAAAAATCAGGCCCTGTAATTTATTCTATTTCGGTAAGAGTTAATGGTCAAATTAGGCCGGAAGTTGAACCTTTCATTGTTAGGTTAAATAAGAGGGGCGATGATCGACAAAGTTACATGGCGGGTCGGTTACGCAGTGGTGATCGTAAACCGTTGCCTCCACTGGCAAATGATTATCAGTCGATCAATCGTGGGTCTTCTTACAATACCTACGATCCGTATATAAACTACGCAGCGTTTGATGTCGATGTTTATTATCGAGGTTATGAGTTTCCATTTTGGATCGATCATCTTTTTTACAGAGATTACAAACTGTACGGTGCTGATTATATAATAAACCAGGGACGGGTCGAAAATGATGGAGAGGATGAAATTATTGTTGATGAACAGTTCGCCCATGAGTTGGTAGAGGAATCCGGTCAATGGGGTTTCGCGACCTTGTCCGATCTACCTCAAGCTTTTAATGGCAGTGAATATGCAATGGTTTACGTGGATTTAGAGCCATTGGGTGAATTTATAGAGTCGGTCGAAGTAGATTTGACAGTTGCGAACGATTATCATGTCGAATTGTCAGAGATTGATATTGCTGGCAGTGCTCCAAATGTAGCTCGATCAAACTATCGGGATCGTTATCGATATGCATCGTATTTCCGGACTATTGCTCGTGCGAAAGGAAACCCACAAAATAATATTCCAAAGGTTGTACGAGTACATAGCGGTGTTCCGACGGGTTTAAATCTATACAGCTTAAATGCATACGGAGTGTTAAGGGGTTTTGAAATAAATGCCGAGTTTAGTCGAAGCAAGGGTTACTACCAGTATGCCAGTGGGGTCCCTGGAACTCGTGTCCCGATTGATGGGTTGAGTGTAAATGCGCTCCAAAGAGAATTGATGGCGGGTCATCGTTCTTCTATTGCTGATAATGCATACTATATAACGATGAAACGCGATGCAGAAAACTGGGCGGTTGGCGCGGAATATTTTTCGATGGGACCACACTACACTACCGAATTTAGGAGTTATATTGGGCGAGATGAACAGGATGTTTCAGGGAATCCGATAGCCTACAATAATACCATGATCCATAGATTAATAGAGGATAACGATGATGACGACCGATACCCTGACAGTTGGTACAACAATGCACCTAGTGGATTACAAGGGCAGTCGGATGTTGATGGTATTTTTCCCGGTTTAGACGAAGATAACGATGGCATACCGGATACAAATAAAAATTTTAATGCGATTCCTGATTACCAAGAGCCATTTTTGATGTATTTAGCGGACCCCCCCGTTTATGATTTTGGAGAAGATTCAAATCATAATGATGTGATTGATTCCCGCGAAAACGATATATATGCGGATCTTCCGTATGAGAAGGATACTCGCGGACTACACGCTTATGCTCGAATTTCCCCTTTTCAAAAGACTTCTTTTACTCTCGGTATAAAAGAGGCCAGGCAGATTGCTGGGTCGTCACCTGATAAATCCTTGTATACTAAAGTTGGCTATCAAAACCACGTACCGAGTTTTGGCAGTTTTGTTATAAATGCTTCGGTTGAGCGTATACGAGATGGCGTAGAAGATGATCTAAGTATATACAGTGATCGCGTACTAACAGTAGCTGAACAGTTTGAGCTCGATTTTGCAGGGTTACAAAGAAATATCAAAGTTGCTCCATTCTTGGAAGAACCACGTGAGGATCCGATGCTTTTTTTGAATAGCACGCGGACTCGTCTTTATGCAGATACAAAATGGGGTGGAATTAATACCAATTGGAAAATTCGGAATAAGATTAAATTTGAAATTAATAGACAGCATGAAGGTGAGATTTTTGATGGTCGCTCACAGGGAGAAAATAGGATTAGCCGGTGGACTATGGTCCATGCGGTAGATCTCAATTTGCCGATTGCTTCTAAGTTGAATCTGTTTACGGGCTTCAAGTTTCGTTATAGGCGGGAGTGGGATAGTCAAAGTACAGAAGACAGGTTCAACGAACACCACATAATTCCTATGACAAAACTCCGATATAGCCTAACTGAAAGGACACGCTTTCATTTTGGGTTACAGGGTTTAGGGCTATTGGTTCCGTACTCCGTCACCGATTCGGCTCATCCTGTTAACAGTTTTGAGCAGTTCGATCTCGTTGCTATGTTTTCGAACGACAGCAAATATTTTGGTTATGTGGTATCGACTAACGCGGGTATTAGCCGGCGAACCAAGAATTATGAAACTGAAGAGATTAGTTTGATTGGTGACGAAGACTTCGTTGCTGCATTTGTAAATGTGATAGTTGGATTTGAGGCGGAATAGAGAATGAATTTAGCGATTGTTGTTAGCCTTATTACTGTAGGTGGTGCGGCTCTTTCTTTTCGGGCTCCGACTGAAGACGAGCTCAAGGCTTCATTTGCTGAAGCGCAACGCTTTTATGCTGAAGGTGCGTATGATCAGGCTGTCAAGACCTATCGTTCGGTGTCTAAGGTGGAGAGTCGTGTTTTAAATGCTGCGGCGATACAGGTGGTTGTAGGCGATGAGTTTTTCCCCGTACAAGAGGCAGCGCTCTATCAGATGGGAAATGCCTTCAATAAACGTTTTGCGGATTTTCGTCTCTTTGCAGAAAATGATCCTAAGCGTGAAGATGAATATTTGCGCTTGGCTGATGATTCGTATACAGAGTCGGTCAAGTCTTTCGAACATATTATTGAATCAGCTTCGAGCGAAATTCTACGTGGTATGGCACATGGTAGGCTTATCGAAATGCACTTTGATGCAGGTGGTTACCAGGATGTTATTCGGGCTTCTAAGCGCCTCATTAGTGAAGAGGGTTCGGGTGAATATGCATTGTCTGGTTACTACAACTTAGGTTGGGCGCATTTTGAGATGGGTAACTATGATTCGTCGATTTCTGCTTTCTCGGATCTTATTCGCTACTTCCCTAACGGCTATAGGGCGGATAGGAGTTTGTTTCAGATCGGTGAAGCTTATTTGGCATTAGGTAATTGTGGCTCGGCTATAGATTACTATCAAAAGTTAGTTGAACGTCAACAGATAGATGAGTTAACTGAAGAGCAATTGGCAGTTATTCAGCGCGAGAAAATTGCCGGTTTGGTTGATGAAACTGCGCTTGAATTGGCAGCAAAGGCAGAAATTCGGACTGGCACGTGTTTTGGTAAAATTGGAGAATATGAAGCTGGGGTAGCCTCATTTCGTAGAGTCATAGAGCGATTTTCAAGTGAACGGATTTTAGTTGAAGAAGCATATCTCCGATTAGCAGATATGCGTGAGGATATGGGCGATATTGACGGCGCTATTCTCACTTATCGAGAGGCAATAGATGTTTCTTCCGATCGGTCTTTACGCGCCCGAATTCAATATGCTCTAGCTGAGCGATTATTTTCTCTACGTTATTATCATAAGGCGTTGTCAGAGTTTCGTATTTATCTCCAAGGGTATGCTGAGATAGCGAGGAATGCAGGTTTTTCGGTAGAGCGAGTTCATTACAGAATGGGAAACAGTTTTCAGCAATTAGCGCAGTCAGAAATTGAAAAGGGTGTACTGGTTGAGGCTAAGCCTTTGTTGATTAAAGCGGTTGCTCATTACGACACGATTTTGTTGGAAAAAGCTTCTTTGTTCGAATGGGATGCCAGGTTTAATCGAGCATATGCTTTACAGAGTATGATAGATGAAAATAGCCTTAGTAAATCCGAAGAAGAGTACAGTTACATCGTTTCTAACGCTGATCCTACATATGTAGAGCGTGCTTTAATGCAACTTGCCGAATTAAATTATAATCGTGGCAATTACGAACGATCAGATTTTTTGGCAAAAAAAGTGATTGACGGGTATCCCGAGGGAAGCTCGATAAACGATGCCTTCATGAGAAGGGCTTTGGCTTTGCAAGAGCTAGGTCGAAATCAAGAAGCTGTAGACGAGTTTCTTAAAGTTGATATTGACTCCCCTCACTACGCCAGATCACGCATGGCTGCAGGTCACTCTTTGATTCAGCAGGGGGCTTTAAATCGTGCTGTCGAAATATTAAAGGATGGTCTTCCCAGTTCAGTTTCGTCTCAGCGTGCGGGATTTTTCTATCTGATGGGCCAGGCTTATGTAAGTATGAGCGATTTTGATGCTGGTATCCGGTCTTTTAATTCTGTGTTGGAAAATGATCCAGAATTTGATCTAATGGAAGCCGCGCGTCTTGCTCGGGGCAATGCGGCACTATCCGCAAACATATCAACGGTGGCAGAAGCTGATTTGAATTGGATTATTTCAAACGTGTCTGACCAAGGGAAAATTCGTTTTGCGAGAGAAGCGCTTACATTGTTGTATTTAAGACAGAATAGAGGTGAGGATGCGCTAAATCTTCTTGATGGCATTACGAATCAAGCGACGCCGGAAGAAAAAGCCGAGCTTCTTAGTAGGGTCTTGGATCTGTACTACGGCGATGATGATATAGCTAGTGCGGAGCAAATCTCTCGACGTTTGTTAGCGCTTAATTTTTCGGATTCAGTAACTTCTGAACGACCATTTTTGATAAAGGAAAAAGCGCTGTTTGTCCTAGGTGAATTGAATATGCGTCAGGGCGGTGAAGATTCTGGGCGTAAATTGTTGAACCAATATTTGAAACAGTACGCGGAAGGATATTTTATTATTAGCGTTAAACTTAATTTAGCTACTGATGCATTTTCCCAAGGTGATCTTGAAGATGCTCGAAGTTTATTTCAAGATCTGCTTCAGGAGAGCTTGACGGAAGATCAGAGATTCCTTTGTCAATATTATTTAGCTAATGTGTATTATAGTCTTCGTGATTTCTTAGAGGCCAAAGCGCTATTTTCTTCAATCCTATCTGATTTTTCCCAAAGACGTGAATCCTTTGATGGTGTTCATTTTGGCCTGGGAGAGTCGAATTATCAATTGGGAAATTTTTCGAAAGCAATTCAATCGTATCGTTTGTTGCTAAAAAATTATCCTGAAAGTGATAATGCGGATGATGCAAAATATAATATGGCGTGGTGTTTAATCGAACTTCAACGTCAAGACGAAGCGATGGAAGAATTTTCTGAATTGTTGATTCAGTATCCTGACAGTGAGTTTGCTCCTTCTGTTCAGTTTACATTTGGTGATTATGCGTATAATGCGGGTGAATACCGGCGAGCCTTGGAAGCTTACAACATCGTAGAGAAAAGGTATGCGAAGTCGGAAATAGCTAAGCAAATTCCGAAGCTAAGGAAAGAGCTTAATGAGGCTATAGCATATAAATCCTACGAAAAGGGACTTGCTCTAATGGACTCAGCTGAAGTTGGTAACCGGGAGGAGTTTTATAGAGATGCAATCAAAGTATTTAATGAAATCATTGAACAGCATTCCGGAACTGAAAGCGCTCTTGGAGCACTAAGTAACATGGGTGTTTGTTTAGAAGGCCTGGGGGAATGGGTTGAAGCTGTTAAAGTTTATGATAAAGTGATTTCTCTTTACGATAAAAAAGAGGCTACCCGAGACGCTTATCAGTTTGCCCGGTCACATCGAGATTGGATTGTGGCATCGCGATTATGATGGGCTACTTGGGACATAAACGAGCCAATAACCGGAAACGTTGCTTGGACTGTACGGATGTCTGCCTGAAACGGTTCCATACAACGGAAGAAATTAAAGTCGATCGTAGGGGAGATCTCTATGATGTTTACTTTGTGGATGGCATTTTATGAGTAAACGCTTTCACTCGCCAAGCGACTCAATAAGCTTGGGTCTTCTTTTACGCAAGACGGCTAATTATACTGTAATCGGTTTGCTATGTGCTTTGGCTTTGGGTGGTATTCTGAGTCTATATCTGGTCTTGTCTGTCGATAG
>CEUA01234553.1_pt1 | contig 27049 bp, 24 predicted proteins | sample 361541 | NCBI WGS metagenome assembly CEUA01 (sample SAMEA2623079, study PRJEB7988) | marine metagenome | isolation source: saline water (ENVO:00002010), including
CTAATTAAATTATAAAATTTTTTGGAAAATATATATCAAAACCAAAATAATTATTAATATTTATACTTTTATTATCAAGCTTCCTTAAGTTTAATCCCGAGCTTATTGAAATGTTTTTTTTCCACCAATAAATGAAATCAAAACTTAATTGATTTCTTTTTTCTAAAACGCCGCTTGGAAAAATATCTTTTTGATAATCAGCGTATCGTTTGTATGGATTAATTAAGATTCTCCCTTCTCCAAGAATTATTCCCCTTATTTTAAAATCAAGAATTATTTTATCTTTCAATAATAAATTTAAACCCATTGTATTTTCAAAACCATCACTACCAAATTCCCACCCAAGTGGTTTCCCTCTTTGAACAAAATTATTATATCCGTCACCATGTCTAAATGTAGGAGTTCCTACATTTATATGATGATGGTATATTGAAAGAAAAGTTTTATCAAAATCTAATATCGTGTATGAAGATCTAAATGAATATGCTTTTCCATGCTCTTTACCTTGATCAATTTGAATTTTATCAATAACAAATTCATCTATAAGAAAATTTAAAGATAATCTTAATTTATTTTTTAATAACCTTGTATCTAAAGATATTTGCCACACAGCATTTGAATTACCATCACCTATAACATTTAAACGATTATTTAGTTCAATTTCTAAATGAGTGGAAATTGGATTTAAATAACCAAAGTCAATTGGTCTATTTAATCCAGAATAGATTACTGTCTCAGAAATACCAATAACTAAATTTTCTCTATTTGTCCATTCCAATCCGCGAGCAGTAATATATCTATTAATTTTTTCAATATTTGATTCAAGAAAACCGTGTATATATTTAACTCTTATTTTTCCGTAATTAGATCCTAGCATAATGTAATCATAGGAAGGTGCATTTTCACTTAATGCTAACTGGATATTATTACCTGCTCCCCAAGACTCTCTCCCTCGCCCTAATTGAAAAGTTAACCAATTATTTTGAAAACCTATACCTGATAAATCTGTTTCTCCTGATGAAAAACCATTCCTTGAAATATCTCTTGGTATTCCCGAGTATCTTTTAAAACCTTCAGGGTTATTAACTATTCTAGGATAAAGATAACCGTATAAGTACTCCTGATAAATAAAGTTACCATATCCATATAGAGCTATATTATTTCCTTTTTTAAATAGACCATATCTTGTTTTAATATAAAGAGAGTCCTTTTTATAATTTTTATCTATTTTTAAGTCTTGATAACGAGGAGAACCCAAAGTTGTAAGATTCTTCCAGTTTTTTCTTGAGTCAAAATTTATTTTCTGTTTTATAAATAAAAAAAATTCATTTGGAATTTCTTGAGAATTAACGAAGTAGAAACTTATAAAAAATATTTTAATTAAAAATCTATTCAAAAAGTCTATTATAATATCAAATTAAATTGCCTTGAAATTTAGTGTTCAGGCTTCACCTTTGATCTCAAAAGAATTTAAATCGCTTTCTATCTTATTTTGGCTTAATAACTCTCGGGGTTGATAAGTAGGAATTAATTCTTTTAATTTAGATTGAATCTCAATGCTATCTAAATTATCAGTTATTTTTAACAGGTCTTGAATATCTATTTTAAATTCATTCCAAGGCTTTACTGGTTTGCCGTCTTTTAGAATCATAATTTTTTTATGATTAGTTTGAACCTTTACTTCTCCAGTATGTTTTAATTCTTCGTATAGTTTTTCTCCTGGCCTTAAGCCAGTATAAACAATTGGAATATCTATTTCTGGTTCATAACCTGACAACTTTATTAGATCACTTGCAATATTATAAATTTTTATTGGTTTCCCCATATCTAATAGAAAAATTTCTCCATCCTTTCCAAATGAGCCACACTGTAAAATTAATTGAGAGGCTTCAGGTATAGACATAAAATAGCGATTCATTTCCGGGTGAGTTATAGTTACAGGTCCACCCTTATTGATTTGATCTTGAAAAATTGGGATTGCACTTCCTGAGCTACCTAAAACATTACCAAACCTTACTGCTAAAAAATTAGTATTAGAAATTATATTAAAAGATTGAATCAATTTTTCTGCGACCCTCTTTGTGGCTCCCATAACATTAACAGGATTAACAGCTTTATCTGTAGAAACTAAAACAAATTTTTCTACTTTATATTTATGAGATAATTCAACAATATTTAATGTCCCTATTACATTAGTATTTACAGCTGTCCAAGGATGTAACTCTTGAATTGGAACATGCTTATAAGCAGCAGCGTGAATAACAATTTGAGGTCTATTTTCATTAAAAACTTTTTCTAATTGCTTATAATTAATAATATCAACAAGTACAGTCTTTACAATTAGATCATTTTTTCCAAAGTTATTTAAACTACTTATTTTAAAAATTTTTTCTTCACTTATCTCAATACAAATAATCTCAGAAGGATTAAATAGTAAACATTGCCTTACTATTTCTGATCCTATTGAACCTCCCGCTCCTGTAATTAAAATTCGTTTCCCTTTAAGAAATTTATTAATCAATTTTGTATCTAACTTTATTTCTTTTCTCCCTAATAAATCAACATAGGAAACTTCCCTAACAGAATCCAAGGTAATATCTTTTGCTAACATCTCAGAGAAAGTTGGTACAGTTTTATAATCTTTTTCTAATTTCATACAGATATCAATAATAGTACGCATTTTATTACCAGATGCACTAGGCGCACATATCAACACTTCATCAAATAAATCAGTAAGATTCTCTAAACTAGTAACTTTTCCAAGAACTTTAAAACCATGTATTCTACTTCCTAGTTTTTTATTATCATCATCTACAAATCCGATTAATTTATAGGTTCTAAAGGACCTGTTTATAATTTCTCTTGCAATTTTTTCACCTGTCCCACCTGCTCCTAATATAATCACCCTTTTCTTTTCTTCTATATTTTCATTATAATCCAATTTATTTATAAAATGTGAATAATATAACCTGACTATAACTCTAGACGCACAAACAACTAAGGTATTTATAATAAGATATAATAGTAATACTGATTTGGGATATTCTATAACGCCTAAAAAGCTAAATATAATAAAAAAGGCTAATAAGGTTGAAATTGCAATATACTTTATAATTGCAAAGAGATCAAATAGACTTGTGAATTTCCAGATTCTATTATACATCTCTGAGGTTATAAAAATAATTAATTGAACAATAATTAAGACAGGAGTCCACATGTATAATAAAACAAAGTATTTATTAGGAATAAGAAAATCAAAACGTAAATAAAAAGCTATAACTAGACTAGCTAATATTGATATCGAATCAATTAAAATTAAAATTATTTTACGTTTATCCATGAATTTCTTAAAATACCTCTGTGAATTTAATTAATTGTGCTAGAAAAACAATTTTTTATTAATATTGTTATTCAGAAGTTAAAATATATTCTTTTATCTTTTCGGATATTCTCTTACCAGAAAGACCATCCCATTTAGGAAGTCTATTTTTTTTCTTTTTAATCTTACCTTCAACAATCTTCATGAAAGTATCGAATGCTAAGTTAGTATCATTTCCAACTAAAAAGTTTGTACCTGATTCAATTGTGATAGGTCTCTCTGTGTTTTTACGATATGTAATACATGGGATATTTAAAAAGGTTGTTTCTTCTTGCACACCTCCACTATCTGTTATAACTGCTTTGGATACAGCCATCAAACCTAAAAAGTCGATATAAGAGAGAGGATCAACCAGAGTAACTCTATTATTTAAACACAACTTAAAAAATTTTAAATTATTTAGAGTCCTTGGATGAATTGGGAAAATAATTTTAGTACTCTTTGATATTTTATTTAACATAATAGTAATAGCTTTAAGACTTAATTCATTATCGACATTTGAAGGTCTGTGAAAGGTAACAAGAATAAAATTAAATTTTTCCAAATCATATTTTAACCATGGTTTTTTTCCTAAAGATTTCGATAAAAATGATTGCACTGAATCAATCATACTATTACCTACAAAAAATATTTTCTCTTTTTTGATCCCTTCTTTTTTAAGATTTTTAATACCACTTTTTTCAGAAACAAATAATAAATCAGAAATGTGATCAATCATTATTCTATTAATTTCTTCAGGCATGTTTTTATCGAATGAGCGTAAACCTGATTCAACATGAGCAACAGGGATATTAAGTTTTTTTGCAGTTATTGAACATGCCAATGTTGAATTTACATCACCAGCAACAACAACAAGGCTTGGATTAGTTTTCATACATGTTTTTTCAAACTTTATTAATATTTTACCTGTGATTTCAGCATGAGATCCAGAACCAACACCTAAAAATACTTCAGGCTTTTTTATTTTTAAATCATCAAAAAAAACTTTAGACATATTTCTATCATAATGCTGTCCAGTATGAACTAAAATATGAGGAACGTTTAATTTTTCAAGACCTCTTAAAACAGGGGCCATTTTCATAAAATTTGGCCTCGTCCCTACTACACATACTACCATTTTAATTTAGCAATGAAGATATTATATCAATTATTCTATTCTGATCTTTTTTACCTAGGGAAACTCCAGAGGGTAAACATAGCCCGTTTAAAAATAAATCTTTTGAAAAATCTTTATCATCAATATTTAAATATTTACATCCTTTAAAAAGGGGCTGTAAATGCATAGGCTTCCAAACAGGACGAGATTCTATATTTTCTTTTTGTAAATAATTAATTATTTTGTTTGGTGTTACCCTACATTTTTTTTTATCAAATGTTAATGTTGTCAACCATCTATTTGAATGTGAATAAGAAGGCTCTTTCATAAAGCTAACACCCTCAAATTGAGATAATGATTTTTCATAATTATCAAAGATTTTTCTTCTTTTTTTTATAAAACTATTTAAATGAACTAATTGTCCTCGCCCTAAAGCTGCAAGAAGATTACTTAATCTATAATTATATCCTAATTGTTTATGCTCATAATGTAATTCTGGTTCTCTGGCTTGACTAGCAAGGAATTTTGCTTTTTTAGTATACGTTTCATTTTGAGATAAAATCATTCCACCACCTGATGTTGTGATAATCTTATTACCATTAAATGATAATATACTCATTGAACCAAATCCTCCACACCTAGTTTTTTTATATTTTGAACCTAATGCCTCAGCTGAATCTTCAATAATAATAACATTATATTTAGAACATAATTCAGTGATGTTATCATAATCACAGCTTTGCCCATACAAATCAACTGTAATTATAGCTTTAGGTTTATACTTTTTTATTGCATTTTCTAAAATATTTATATCTAGGGTCCAAGTTAAAGGATCTACATCAATAAAAACAGGTTCTGCATCAACATATAAAATAGAATTTGCTGTTGCAACAAAGGTAAGACTTGGACAAAGAATATAATCACCACTTTTAATTCCTAAAATTTTCAAAGAAAGATGGAGAGCCGCAGTTCCAGAAGAGAGAGCACATGCATTATTAACTCCAACATACTCTTTAATTTCGTTCTCAAACATATCAACTTGAGGCCCAGTTGGTGCAATCCAATTTGATTCATAAGCTTTAATTAGAGAATCTTTTTCTAATCCTGACATATACGGAGGAGATAAGTATATTCGGTTTTTCATAAATGATAATTTAATTAATATATTATAAAAATGATTTTTGAGTGTCTCAAAAATAATACTGCATAAAATATTAACCCATATAAAAAATATGAATATAACAAAACAATAATTATGAATAAATATTAGAAATTAAAATTATATAATTACTTAAAAAATTTATCAAAACAATAGTTCAAGCATTAAACCTTCATACATAGCATGTATTAAATTTATTTTATTATTTGGCTCATAAATATTAAAAAATTCCCTTCTTACATCTTTTTCTAAAAACTGATTTATCATTTTATCTTTTCCTAAACCAAGAACATAAACAGACGATGTTCTCAATATGATCACCTTTAAACCTTGGTTGATAAAATGATTAAAATCATTCTCACAAAGAATTTTTGAAAATCCATAAAAACCACCAATGCTTAAAATAGTTTTAGGATCATTTTCATTCAATTGAATTTTATTATTATCCTCATAAACCATATATGATGATAAAAAAATTATTGGAATATCTTTTTTCAAAGCCCATATTTAAATATTTAAATATGACCTTACATTGATATTAAATAGATCTTTATAATCAAATAAATTTTTTAAATGTAATCCAGCCCTTCTAGAATATAAAGCGTAAGTACTTTCAACACCGATGTAATTTGCCATATCTTTTTCAAATTTAAAACAAATGATCCAAGTGGTTAAATCAAATTAAAATCAAATGCCTTATTCAAAAACTCTTTTTCGTACTAAGCCATATGAGGCGGGGATAAATAAATACATTTATTTTTAGACATTTAAATATTTGATGTTATTCTTTCATTATTTTTAATTATCACATCATCAGCAATATTAACTGAAACATAAATTGTAGCACACATACCTAAAATAACTCTTTTACCAATGTTTACATTCCCAGCAATTACAGCACCTGGTGTAATATGTGAAGAAGATCCAATTGACGTATCATGACTAATAATTGCACCACTATTGATTATACAATTTTCACTAATATAAGAATTTGAACCTATGATTGAACCAGCCATAATTTGGCATCCTCTTTTAATTTTAACTGTATTTTCAATTATTGCTGAGGGATGTATAATCGAAGGAATATTAAAAACCTTACTAAGCTTTTTATAAATCATGTCCCTTTTTTTCAAATTATTCAAAAATCCTATACCCAATATAATGTTTTTCAAACCACTTTTAGCAAGACCATCTATAACATCTGATGATCCAAAATATTTTAAAGAATAAACTGGATCCTTTTTCTCATTATCATCTATAAATCCGACAAGATTATATTTTTTATCCTTTTTTAATATGTCTATGCACATCCCCGCATGCCCACCAATTCCGTATATTAATATATCATCATTTTTAAATGAATAATCTATTTTATAAGATTTTAAGTTTTTAGCTATATAATCATTAATGACTTTTTCTGAAATCACCTTATGGGGTAATTGATTAACATTAATTTTATGTTTTTTAATTAATAATTGAGCTTTTTTAGTGATAATAATATCTGGGTCTGGATTGGATGGTTTATTTATATCATTTTTAATGTTTGAAATTTCATCACTACTAAGCTTTCTTGTAGAAATAATACAAAATATACCTCCTACTGCAACTTCCATTTTTTCAGAACATAAAAAATACACGAAACCATCATGCTCTGATTCTAGCTCCATAACTGTTTTTGAAGTTTCAAACTCACATAGTACATCGCCTGAAGAAACTAAATCTCCATTACGTTTAGACAAAGAATTAATTAATACTTTGCTATCACTAGCGCCCTCTTTAGGAATTCTTATTATTTTCATAAACTATAAATTAGATTTTTTATAGTATCTTTCATTGGGAGAAGTTTCAATTCTGATTCTAAATCTGAGGGAATTATTTCATTATTGGAAAATCGCTTTAACTTTTTAAGCGTAATATTTTTATCAATTAATTTAGCAACAACCTCAGAACCCCAAGATGCAATTCCAGAACCTTCTTCAATAATTACTAGTACTTTTGTTTTTTTAACAGATTTTTCTATCTCAGAATTATTTATTGGGTAAATCATAGATGGCACAACAATATCAACTACTATTTCCTCTTCAATAAATAACTCCCGAACAGCTAGTTCAAGTTCATATAAAACTTCACCATAGCAAATTATTGTCATATGTGGTTCTTCAAATTGATGTACAATTGATAAAGCAGGAAATACATCATCTGAAAAAATATAATCATATCCTTCAAGTTTTTTAATTTTAGTATCTAATGTATACAGTACTTTATTCTCAACAACTAAGAATGGGGTGTTTTTTATATTCCAGATATTTTCATATATGTATAGTGGAGATATTCTATGATTTAATACAATGATACATAAATTAGGAATTCCAATAAAATATTTTTCAAGACTTTGACTATGAGTGGGACCATATCCTCTCTTACCACCCATTGGAGTTCTAATAACTATTGGGCATTTTATTTTTTGATTATACATAACTTCAAATTTTGTTATGTGTTGTAGGACCTGATCAAATATAAGGGTGGAAAAATCACCAAACATAATTTCAACAATGGATCGTCCAGCTTTGATACTAAACCCTGCACAAAATCCTACTATTGCCGCCTCACTTATCGGTGTATTTAAAACCCTATTCGGAAATTTGTTTGATAAATTATTTGTTACTTTAAACGCCCCTCCATATAAATTAGGAGTAAATTGATTTACTGTTTCAATATCTTCACCAATTATTAACCCTTCATCATTATACTCAAGAAATTTAAAAAGTGCTTCATTAATTAATTTATTATATCTTGCATGTTTTTTAATGTCTGGGGATGTTCCTTTTTTTGCAGAAAATAAATTTAAAAAATTAGTTTTTTTTATGTCTAACCTACTCTTAGAATCAATAAGATTTGAAACTATCAAATTTATTTTGTCATTAATACTCTTATTATATGAATCTAAACTATCAATACCTTGATTCAATAATTGACTAATAATATCTTCACTATGATATAAATCAATTTCTTTTTTTGATCTATTATCATCTCCTTTGGAATGCGCATTCAACCTATTTGTTTTTATTTCTATTAGTGCAGGCAAAGAATTTTTTCGAACATATTCAACACTATTTTTTGCTTCTAAATTTAACTTTTCTAATGAGTTTGTCGATGTTGAGAAATATTTAAGACCAAAACCTTCTACTCTTTTTTGTAAGTCCCCAGAAAAACTTTGTTTAATAGAAGTTGATTGCGCATAACCATTGTTTTCTAAGACAACAAGTAAAGGGATTTTCCACTTAGATGCAATATTGAATGATTCATAAATGACCCCCTCTCCCATTGTGCCATCACCAATATAGGCTATTGAGATTGCCTTTATTTTTTTCTGTTTATAAAAAAAACCAATTCCAGTCGCTAATGGCACCATTCCACCCTGGATTCCATTAGATAAAAAATTATCATTTACCAAATGCTGACTACCACCAAATCCTCCAGAGCAACCGATATCCTTACCCATTATTTCACCTATCAAACCTTCAATATCATCAAATCTGGCTAAATAATGACCATGCCCTCTGTGATTTGAAACAATGTGGTCACTTTTATTTAAATATTTTGTAATAAATACAGGAACTAATTCTTGGCCTACACAGGTATGCACAGTCCCATTTAGATATCCACCTTTAAAAAGTTCTAACAATTTTTCTTCAACAGCTCTAATTAAAATTGCCCTTTTTATTTCTTTTAAAAACACAGGATATTGCATTAATGACTACCCTCAAACCTATCCATTGTTTTTTTTACATTCTGATTTACACCTTCCTTTTTTAGAACTTTCCAAACTGTCAAAAATAATATTTTTATATCCAAAAATAAAGATTGATTTTCAACATACCATATATCTAAGTCAAATTTCTCTTCCCAATTAATCAAATTACGACCATTAATTTGGGCCCAACCTGTTATACCAGGTATAACATCATGTCTCCTCATCTGATATGCATTATATAAATTTTTATAATCGGCAATGAAAGGACGTGGCCCTACAAATGACATATTATTAATTAAAACATTTATTATACTGGGCAATTCATCTAAGCTATATTGTCTAAGAATTTTTCCTAGCTTAGTTAACCTGTGTTCATCATTCATTAAATTACCTTTATGATCTTTCAAATTATTCATAGTGCAAAACTTAAATATGATAATCTCCTTGCCTTTATAGCCCAATCGAGCTTGTTTAAAAAAAACCGGTCTACCTTGCGATATCAATATTAATAACGATATTAATAATAAAATGGGAAGGCATATTGGAAAGATCGCCATTAAAAGGAATAAATCAAATAATCTTTTCATTATTAAACTGAAAAAAGATTGTCCTCAGAAAAATAATCCATTCTAGATATACTAGTTATAATGCCATCAATTGAATTTAAGTTAAATGCGAAAGAATATAAATCTCTTGAATTAAAACCCCTTTTAAATGCTTTTCCTGACTCAAATGGCCTAATTGTAATGCATTTTTTATTCAAACTATTACACTCCTGTATCAAATCATCATATAAAGTTTCTTTGGGATTTCGGTATACTATAATTCCATCAACACAGTTTTCTAAAATACAAATTCTTGCAAAGTCTAAAGTATAAGGGAAAAAATAAAAATTTTCAAAATCTTTATTATTTTTTGCTAATTCAATATATTTTTGAATTTTTGATTTTTGAGATATATAATCATTTATTCTTATGTTATCATTTTTCAAATCTCCCCTCCACATCCATTGTATAGTATCTATTTTATTTGTCATTAACATTTTTTTATAAAAAATAATTTTTTCTTCAATATTTTTAATATCAAAGATATGATAGTCAAAATTAGGTTCAGCAAGTTTAACTATATGAGAAATATTTTTTTTAGGATATTTGCTATAAAAGGTTTTAAGAACTTGACAATATCTTTTAAAACTATCGTACTCTAAAGAAACATGATGTCGCTTAATTCCTTTTTCATACATTAAATTAAATAAATTCACCCAATATTGATCATTATAGTCATATTCATGCATCCTCATACTACCAAATATAATTTTATTATTTTTAATCAATAAAATTTCCAATATCGATTGCACACTTCCATAAGAACCTGTCCGAAGTATTTTTTGCAAAAAATCCATTTCTGCCATGTAAACATAAATCATCTCTCCAAAAAACAGAATCACCAGGCATTAGTCTTAAAGCATATTTTGCAGACTCAACATTTTTATTATTTTTTAGAAAATTATGAAATTGATTAGCGATGATTTTTTGTTTTGCGCTTATTTGTCTTGATATACAATAAAAATTCCAATTTACATAAACATCATTACCAACATCTCTTATTATTGGCTGTTTCTTACTAAGCCCAGATCTTTCATGTAAGAAATTTTCACTCATTAAATTATTTAATAAGCTTGGATCATCTGATTCTATAATTTCAAACAATTTTATTGAATCAATAAAAACAGTTTCTCCTCCTTTTGCATTATTATTTACACAAGCCATTATAGTTGATGATGGGAAATTGGGTATATATGATCCATCAGTATGCAAAGGTTGTGGTTCTGTAGAATGTCTATATGCATTAGGTATTGAGCTATCATTTCGAACCTCAAACCAAATAGATCCGCTACTTTTTTCTTCTCTTCCTTTGGTCGCATCCTCACCTAAAGGAAAAGGCTTTCCAAGCCACTTAAAATTCTTAAAATAAAATTCTTTTATATCCGATGGCGGTAATTCTGCTCGAAGAACAAAAACTTTATTTGAATTATCTGTCCATAATTCCAAAAGTTGTTTAGCGCATATTTGAAAAAGGCTCCGACTATATTTAGTTTCAACAATCATAATGGTTTTATGATAGGAATTTAAAAATAATTGATCAAAAAAATAATAGAAATGATTTTTCTATTATTTTGAGATAACTACTGATTCTAAAAAATCTACAAAGTGAGTACTTAGTTTTTTTCTATTAAATTGTTCTTTTGCAAGCAAAGATGAGTATCTTCCCATTTCTTTCAAAAGAACGTTATTGTCTCTTAAATGAATTAAAGTATTTGCGAAATCATTTATATTTCCTGGAGGCACAGTTTTACCACACTTATTTTCATTGATCATTTCTGCTAACCAACCAGGGTAGTTATTAATTACTGGTAGTCCTAAAGATATATAATCAAAAAACTTATTTGGAGATGTTCCGTAATAAAATGCAGGTACATCATTTAAAATCATTAAACCAATATCAACATTGCTATTTAAATAGTTAAACAATTCTATTTTTGGTAACGGGTCAATAAAAACACAATTATCCAAGTTTTCTTTGTGTTTCCTTTCGATTAAGTTAGGTTTTAAAACTCCATCACCAATAAATTGAAATTCAATATCAGTTTCATTTTTTTCAAGCAATAATTTTGCAACATCTAAAACAGAGTCTAAACCATTTGCATAACCATGTGCTCCTGCAAAAGCAGCTATTAACTTGCTACCTTTTTTCTTTTCTTTGTGTATGTTTTTTACAATATCTAAATCACAGCCATTGGGAATTAATTCCACTCTCTTTCCCGAAGATTTTTTCTTTATACCAGACACAATCCCTGGAGATAATCCAATACATGCATCAGAGTATTTATAAGTTACAGTTTCCAGAATATCCATAGCTTTTAATATAATAGGATTAGTTATTACCCCCATTTCTCTTGGTAATTCTGGCCACAAATCTCTAACTTCGAAAATAAACTTCTTTTTCCTTAGCAACCTAGAAAATATACCGGGGATTCCTATTGTTAAAGGTGTCGAAGTCGCAAATATCACGTCATAATTTAAAGTTAATGATAATAGAATACTTTTTAATGAGAACTTAAGAAATACAATAGTCCTTTTTAGAAAAGATAAAGAATTGGAGTAATTTAAATCGAATTGAATAATTTTAATCCCTTCAACTATTCCAGATCTTTTTCCATTTTCAAATTTATTATTTAGTCCGCAATCAGCAATCCAATATTTACCGCAAACTAATGTCACTGAATGTCCTCTTCTAATTAACTCTTTTGAAAATTCATATGATCGAGTTCCTGTGGACCCATTGGGTGTAGAAAAGTGCTGATGAAAATATAGTATATTCAATTAAATTTAATTGTAGTGGTTATTATAGATGGTTTTTTAAACTCAACATTTAAAACAGGTATCTTAGTTTTTTGAAGATATTTTATGGATTCATATCCAGTAATAATTTTAAAATTATGTATTGTAGAGTTACTTACAACATAAATTTTGAATTTATTATTTTGTAAACTTTTTTCATTTGAATTTATTTTCCATTGACTTGGTATCAACCTCCATCTCAAAATTGCATTTATTTTAAATCCTTTAATTTCATCAGTTACTTCAAGTTTATTTTCATATAAGCTTACTGATCTCTTATGATATGCACCTTTATAATCCACATAAGAAGCAGAAACATGTTGAACATCATCTATTATTTTTAATGGACTTTTTGATTTAGCTTTTATCCATTCACCATAAAGAAAATTACTAATTTTAGGCATTTGGTCACGATGATCAAATTGAACTGTATTATGACATTCCACACTTGAAAAGTAATTGGAAATCTTCGAATTATAGTAACTATATGAACCACCATCTCTTAAAATATTTTCCCCTTTGAACCAAAAGTCTAAATGCAAAAAGTCTGATTGAGATGGTCTAAAACTAAATATTGGAGTATTCAAAAGTATAAAAGATTGCTCATCTCTTATGATATTACAACCTCCATTTTCATATTGGCAAGAAGAGAGATGATTTATTCTTTTTTTTGGTAAGGGAATTTTTAAAATTTTTAAAAATAGATTCCATTCCCCTTTACCTGAATATACTTTTACATTGTCAAATAAAACTAAACTTAATTGAATTGACGGGCGAAAATCTCGATGTTTAGAACCTGATATAGGAAAAATTAGAGTTCCATCATTTGTTCCTAGATTGGGAACTTCTCCAGTTTTTTCTTGTATAAAGTTTAATAACCAATACGATGCATTTTTTAATCTTTGATAAAAAAGTTTTGAAAATTTTTCAAGACCAAACTTCCTTCGCCATACCTCAGCAAATGATAATTCATCAAGAATCATTCTATGATAATTAATTGAATACATTGAAAAACTACCATCTTCCATAATAAGATTTTCACAACGATTCTCAATATATTTTAAGCCTATATCTTTATATTTTTTCCCTAAATCACATCCTGAAAACTCTAACCAACTACCCCCTAAATAAAGTGCAACAGCTTCTGTTATACCATGATTATTATTTTGAGCTATTCCATAATTAATAGTATAGTTAATTCTCTTTAAATGTATTTTAACAAATGATAATAAATGATCGCTCATTTTTGTTTCATGACCTAGCGTTAAAGATGTAAACGCAATATGAATTATCCTTATTGATGCTTCTTGACCGCAAGCCCAATTTATACCAATAAATGGTGGATTTTTTTTTATCCAATCTGAAATCAAAAGGTTAAGAGTCTCTATTTTTAAATCATAATCCAAGCTTAAACTTGAAATATATGGAGCCCAATAGAAGCGTGACATTTCCCATATTTCTTTAACATCAAAATTATCATTTGATTTAGAAAAATACTTCAAACCAGCTCCGTTATATGTTGATAAGTTTTTCTTATTAATTAGGCTCTGATTCCATACTGGTATTTTTTTAAAACGTTTTTTTTTCCACCCAAAAAGGTTAAATGGGAAATCAATAATCTCTTGATGATTTTTTAACTTTTCATCTTCAAAAAACACATTTAATTCATTATGATCTCTAGAATATTCTAATTTTGAAAAAAAAGTAATTTTAATTTTATAAACTAGGATACTTAAAACGTTAGAGAATCCAAGTTTGTTTATTACCTTTAAAACATAAAATAATTTCATTGAAAATTCTATCTAAATGTACTAGAAAGCCAAATATTCAAAGAGTATGGAGTGAAAACATCTCTAAACCAAATTCGATTATCACCATTAATATATTTCTTTAACAATTTAAAATATTGATTTTTATCAATAAATCCATATCTATAAACAGGTGCATTCCTATCACTCATATCTTTTAAACAAGAATCTAATAAAATTTCTTTAAACCAATAATCTTGAGGATTTGCGAAACCCATTTTATCTTTTCTCCAAGCTATTTTTGAGGGTAAAATATTTTCAAACGTATTCCGTAAGCAATACTTTGTCCATCCAGAATTAATTTTTAAGTTCACTGGCATATTCAAACCCAATTCAACTATGCGATAATCTAAAAAAGGAGACCTTATTTCTCTTGAATATGCCATTGACATTCTATCTTCATAGTGAGTTAAGTAAGGGACACTAAATTTTTCAATATCTAATAATTGACGCTCTGATATAGAATTAAATTCTGATATATTTTCTTTTACAACATCATTAAGTAATTCAGAACCGATAATTTTACTATTCATATGACCAATATATCTACGAGCTTCCGAGAACTTAAAATTATTGAATAATGTATTTTGATTTAAAAAAGGTATTATCACTTTTGTAGCTTTAATTAAATTAAATTTTGTTATCAGGTTTTTTATGTATAATAATGAATATTTATTATATCCACAGAAGGCCTCATCAGCACCTTGCCCCGTCAAAACAACTTTTATTCCTATCTTTTTTGAAAATTGCATAAGTTTAAAAAATAATAAACTTGAAAAAGAAGGAATTGGCCCATCATTATGGTAGATACACTTTTTAAGTATTTTATTGAATTCGTCACTATTTTTTGGAGAAAAATTAAACTTTTTGACATCTATATCTAAATAATCAGCCAATAAATTAATATAATAACTTTCATCTTCTTTATGTCCAGGGTTTACAACAGAAAATAAAGATGTTTTTTGATTAGTTGTATTTTGAAATTTATTTGTAATTGAAGCAATAATTGAAGAATCAATACCTCCTGAAAGTGCAACCCCTACTGGAACGTCAGCATGAAGTCTTATTTTAATTGAATTTTCTAAAAGTTCTATTAATTGCTCGTAATAGTATCCTTTATTTTTAATATCCTTATTAATATTAACTTGCCAAAATTTCTCAATATTTTTAATACCGTCATCAATATGATTTAAATCAATTAATCCTATTGATGATGCTGGGAAAGAAATAATATTATTTATCCATGTATTTGTATCAATATTACTCAATGACTGAGTTAAAAATCTTGAAACTGTAAGTTTATTTGGTTGAATAGAAAAACCTTTTATTGTATAAAAACTTTTTATTTCAGAAGCAATATAGATACAATTATTATGATATAAATAATTAAGAGGTTTTTTACCAAACCGATCTCTTGAGATATAGATTTTTTTTAAATCTCTATCATATACAATCAAAGCCCAAAAGCCATTAAATTGCCTGCAAGCTTCATAAATACCTATTTTTTCAATTAACTGTAAAGCAACTTCTGTATCTGTTTTCGATTTATAAATATTTAAATTAAATTTTTTCTTTAATTCTAAATAATTATAAATCTCACCATTGAACAATATAGTTAATTTCCCTGATTTAGAAGTCATAGGTTGCTCACCAGATTTAGATAAATCAAGTATAGATAATCTTTGATGAGAAAACCCTATAGAAAAATTTCTATACTTTTCAATTTCGGTATTCTGCATATCAGGACCACGGTGATTTTGGATATGATTTGCCTGTTTTATAAAATCAGTAACAGATTGATTACCAATCGCAAAAGCTATACCGCACATATTATTAATTCCCTTTAAACTTTAATTAGAAATGTTAATTTTTTTCTGCTACTATACTATAGCTTGCACAAAAAAGTGACATCAAATTTAATGATCTAATAAACCTTTCAAATAATCTACCCAATTTTTGAAATAAAAGATTTCTAAAAAAAAATGGAGGTATTATACAATGATATGTTATTTTAATATTACTATAGCCATTTTTATTCAATAAAGCACTCATTTCAAATGGTTTTAAAGGGATTGATTTAGCTGTAATATTATAAAGACGATTATATATATTCCCATGATTACCATCGATTATTAAGATTTTTCCTCCTTTATTCAGACTAAGAAATATTTTTTTTATTAAAATTCTTGTTGGCTGAATTAAGTTAAAAGCAAATAAAGAATAAATAAAATCATAATTATCACCTTCTCTATAACTAAAATTAAGTGCATCACTTTTTTTAAAAACTACATTTTTTGATTTTTCACCAAAATAGTTAAATTTTCTTTTTTTACATATATCTATGAATGTTTCATTTATATCAATACCTATTACTCTAGCCCCTAATAAGGAAAACAAGTAAGAAGATGTACCTGTTGAGCAACCTATCTCTAATATTTTTGGACTTTTATGCTTAAAAAATATTGTTTTTATAGAATAATCCCACCAAAATAAAAAGTGATATAAAAAGAAGTGTTTTTCTTTTTGATTTAAAAATTTTCCATATATTTTTTTGTCAAAAATAAACTTCAATTCTTTTTGATTATAGATATTATTTTTAATCTCAATATTTAAATTATTAAGAAAAAGTTCAATGATAGATATATCATAATTAACTAAAGATGGTTTATAAAGTTTTATTTTCTTCAAAATCAACCTCTTTAATATGTTTGTTTAAATATTTTAAATCTATTTTAATCTCATACATGGATTAATTGTTTTAATAAATATAGGTATATCCAGAGGTCATAATCTTTCCTCCAACTTAATTTGTATATTATTTTCAAAAAATTAAAACCAACATCAAAATAATTATTATATCATATAATATAGAGCGTTTAAATTAATAATTTGAAATCTCACATACTTGCTATTTTATTTAATACATTTATACTATTGTATTTAGTTTATTGGATAAACATTGCCATATCAATGATATAGATTGCTATTATTTTAATAACTTACTTTAGTGTTTTTATATTGATTGATGACTTTAAACTAGTATTTAGAAAAATAATATATTTATTTGAGAAATATCATTTTTTTTTGTTTTATAAATTTATTTGATTCAATACCAAAAATATATGTTCCAGAAGATACTAACTTGCCCTTATCATTCATACCATTCCATTGCACTGACTTAAATCCTGATGTTTCTGACTGATCTATAATTTCTTTCACAATATTACCCATTAAATCATAAATAGTAATTTTTACATGTGAATCTTCAGGTAAGTTATATGAAATATTCGTTAATGCATTGAATGGGTTTGGGTGATTTTGTGATAATGAAAAATATTTTACTTTTGAAGATATATCTTTTGATTTTAAGTAATTATTATTAACTGAATAACCAGTATCAATTTCAGAAATATAGATAACCTCATTCATAGATGCTTCAACTCTAAAAAAGGTAAGACCTAGGTCCAGATAAGAAGAATCAATTTCTGTTTCTACTTGTAAAATATATATTTCAGAACCATCAGCATTTAACGAATCAATACTTAACCAATCTCCATCCGAAAATCTTTGTATATCATAAATTACGCTATTGTCATTATTATCAAAAAAAGATTTTGAGAAATTAATATCCACCCACCCACCATCATCATCGGGAATATCGTTAATTGAGTTAATTATTGGGCGAAATTCAACGATATCAATTATCATATTATATGTTTCATCAAATTCTCCATCGCTAATGGTAACTTCAAAGGTAAAACTTCCCAATTCTTCAGGATATACATATAAAGTTTGATTTTCTAATAGAATCCATTCTGGGTTATTATTAATTGAGAAAGAAAGAGAATCACCATCAATATCAGTAGCATTAAGAAATATACTGTAATCATTTAATATCCAATAATTATAACATGATAAACATGATTCTAATTGTGGAGGGTGATTAATAAAATTATTTATAAAGTTAAAATTCCCCTGATTGTCAACTACCATTAATGTTTCATTTTCAAAAGTATTCCAATTCAATTGAGAAGCATAAACCGTTGTTGGAATCTGACTCATTATAGAAATAAAATTAGGATTATATATAGAATCATTAACTGAAATCGATGTCAAGTCAGAATAATATAAATCTGATAATTCATCATCTTCAGATCTATATGCATAAATATAATCTCCATCAGAAAAAATAAAATTTTTATCGCCATGAGGATGTATTATTTCCAACTCTTGTATACTATTTAAGATACTTTCTAATTCAGAATTTGTACTCATTTCAATATTTTGCATAATCCACAGCAATAAAAGTTCTGAATCAACTATATTGACCCAACCACTATCAGAGTTCCAATTTTCATCATTAAACGTATTAGGAGGATTATTATTAATCCAAGTACTATCACTATTATTATTAGTTAATAAACTAATTAAAATTGTTTTATCTAAAGTACCATTATGCATTAATGAATATGTTTTATTATTAAGGTAAAATAGAAAGGGATGAGGGTTTATGATATTTACTGCCCCTGATGTAGGCGCTCGTAGATGTCCTGCCAATATTTTTGTATCAGTCTCTTGATTTAATGATTGATCTAAAAAGATTTGAAATGCGGTATCAGAATTCGCAGGCATATTTGAACGATAAATATTTTCTAAATCCATGTCTTGATTATAATAAAAAAGCGACCATGAATTATAATCTGTACCTAATTCCTGAAAATAATTAGCTTCATCTATTATAAAATTTAAATCACTTTGATTTTCAGTTAAACTTTGATTATCAATAGATATTATACACCATAATCTGCAGGGATAAATAAATGAAGAAATAAATAATAAATAAATTAATAACTGATATAAAACACACATTTTTTTAATAATATAATACAATGGACATTTAAATCCCTTTCAAAGAAAAAAATAATAGTTTTTTACTAGTGCTTCTAAAGAAGATGATACATTTAAAAATAGTTTATTTCTTTAATGACTACAAATTATTTTAATTCTGATTATAATTTTTATTAAAATAGTATATTCTTATTAAATTAATTTAACAATTAATAATTCAATTTTCATATATTATAAACTATCTTTGATAACAAAATATTAATCATAATAATTATAGTGCAAAAGAAAAAGTTATTGAATTAATATTTTAAGATTTTAAAAATCATGCTTTATCTATTCTAGTTTCATCTAAACTTTTATGATTAATTTTGCACATGAAGTTATTATATACAAAATGAAATTAATTATATCTAAAATCAATATTATAAGAACTGTCTGATGATTTTTCATATGGAAAAAAGGTGATGGTTTTAATTTCTGATATAATTATTTACTTGAAAAAAGAGTTAAAAATTCATGATAAAGATATTTTAATTCCATCAGATATTAAGATAAATAAGTTAAAAAATATTAAAAGTGATTTTAACTCTAGCGATGGTGATATCTCATGGATATCAAATAAAGTATTTTACCAAGATAACTCTAGAGTTAAAAATTTTAAAGGAAGTTTACTTTTTGTTCCATATTCTTATATGCTTGAGATACATCGCACTACTTATATAATCAGATGTAAAAATCCTAAATATATATTTAATATGGTTGCAAATAGATTTTTTTTGCATCTATCTCAAGCTGGAATAACTAAGAATAGCCTAAATAATAGTAATCTTAAAAAAAGTATTAAAAATACATATTTAAGTCAGGGTACTATTATTGGAAAAAACGTAACTATTGGAAAGTATGTGAATATTGATTCTAATACTGTACTTAATAATTGTAAAATCGGAAACAACGTTAATATTGGAGCAAATTGCACTATAGGTAATGTAGGTTTTGGATTCTCACAGAATGAAAAAGATGAGTATATAAGGTTCCCTCACATTGGTAAAGTTATTATTAAAGATAATGTTGAAATTGATAATAATGTATGTATCGATAGAGGGTCATTAGATAATACCGTCATAGGTAAAGGTGTAAAAATTGACAACCAGACACATATATCTCATAATGTAAAAGTTGGAGCAAATACTGTAATATGTCCTGGAGTTACAATTAGTGGAAGTGTTTTAATAGGTAATAATTGCTGGATTGCTCCCCAATCTGTAATCTTAAATCAAATTAGAATTGGGAATAAAGTATCAATTGGAATAGGTTCAGTTGTTATTAATGATATAGAATCTAAACAATCTGTTTTTGGTAATCCAGCCAGACTGATACCAAATAAAAAATAATAATCAAAACTAATGATAAATCTCATAATCAGTTTAATTTGATTTATATTTAAAATTATCTTCTAACAATCTAATTGTATATCTTAAATATTAGATGATTTTGTAACTAATGATTATTTCCTTTATCTATTTATATTTGTTCAATACTTTTTAATTATATTTATTAAAATTAAGATCTTTTTTTCTTAAATCGCGCATTATGTAAATTTTCATTTATTAAAAATATCTTAACTGGGACTTTATATCTTTCCATATTTTGATTACAAAATTGTCTAATGTCAATTTTAATTTTATTTTTTTTATCATACTCTTCATTTAACCAAATATTTGCACAAACTATATTTCCTAAAATTGGGTTTTTTTCTCCAAATACAGTAGCATCTTTTATCTTAGGATTACTAAGAAGAATATTTTCTACTTCTTGAGGGTATACTTTTTCACCACCAACATTAATAATCTCAGACTTCCTGCCTAATATTTTAATATAATCATTTTTTATTTCTACTAAATCTCCAGTTTTAAACCAACCATCATTTGTAAATGGACTAATAGCATTAAGATATCCAAGCATCGAAGACTTAGATTTAATTTCAAGCATTCCATTCACGACACGTGTTTTATAATCTTCACCACCAACTTTAACCCATAATGAGTCTGAACTTTTTGACTTTGATCTTAATATACCAACTTCTGATAGACCATATGTTTGAGTGAATTTAACTTTAGGTAATAATTGATTAAATCTTAATAATGTAGTTTTAGGCATTGGTTCAGTTCCATATGTTATTATTTTAAGACTACTTAAATCATAATTTTTAAATTCTTCGCTTATTAATACTAAGTTTAAAAAAGTTGGAGAAGTTGGCAATAATTCTACATTGTATTTATCTATTAATCTTAATACCTCTGATGGGCTTCTATCCTGAGCTGTCACAATCATACCTAGGTTTGATAAAATATAAAATAAAGTATTAAAACCTCCTATGTGATCATATAATAAAAAAGTAATAGCAACAAATCTATGTCGTTTCACTTTAAATTTTGATAATAAGTAAGTTAAGTCATGGACTGAAGCTTTACTTTTTCCTGTTGAACCAGATGAAAATAAAACAAGCCCTGGATGTTTTTTACCCTTTAATATTTTATAATATTTATTAATTGAATTAGGTTTTCCTTCTATTTTTTTTATTTCAACATTGTCTTTATTATCTATTTCAATAATTATTTCACCTTGAGATATTTCAATAAATTCATCTTTTTTTGATTTAACAGAATCAGTGATAGGAACAATTATCGAATTAATATTAATCAAAACTAAAAGAAGGGATATGGCATTTGGAGAAAAATCGGCTTCAATGACAACTACAGTCCCAGATGATATGGAACTTTGAGATAGCTTTTTTTCCCAGTAGAAGTATTTTTCTAATAAGTTGCTGTAGCTATAAGTACTATTTCTCCATACAATTGCATCTTTCTCTAAATTTTTTTTAAAAGAGTCAATAAAAAAGCTGGCATGCATTAAACACCGCCAAGATAAATAGTTTGTCCTGTTATAAAACTACTTTTTTCATTAATAAAAAAGTCAAGTACATTTACAATATCATCAAAATTCCCGAATCTCTTTATAGCTTGTTTGTTAATTAAATCATTGATTTTTTTCTCAGGTACAGATTTAATTAAATCTGTCTTGATCGGGGTAGGACCTATTGCATTTACTGTAACATTATAATCTGAAAATTCTTTTGATAAAATTTTCGTCAAACTAACTACTGCAGATTTTGAAGCTGCATATATTGCTTCTCCTTCTAGATTCATTGGAACAGCGACAGTTGAAAAATTAATAATTCTTCCATTATTAGATTTATGAAAAAGCTTAATAGCTTCCCTGCAAAAGAGAAAAGTTCCGACTATATTAGTATTAAGTATTTTATGGACTGTTTCAATTTTGGTTAGTATTGAGTGATTCATTGAAGCAATTCCAGCATTATTTATTAATACATCCAGTCCTTGATGATCTTTTCTTAAATTATTGAACATTTTTTTTACCGATTTTTCATCTGATATATCTAAAGAAAAATGTGTGTAATTATTATGTTTAATAGTTGCATTACTACGACTACATCCAAAAACAATATTGCCATTGTTTATATAATATTCTGATAAATATTTACCAATACCTTTACTAGAACCTGTAATTATAATTTTCTTATTCATCATTAGAAATTTTATCATTTATAAATTGTTCTAATGAACCGATTGTTCTAAATGGACTATTTTTTAATGACATAGCTTTATCATCCGCTATTGTAATTATAATATCAAATTGGTCCTCAATATCTTGCTCTAATGCTACAATAAAATTAACTAAGCCTAGAGAATCTAGGCTACTCTTACCACCATATAATTCTGTTTCAGATGATAGAATATGATCTTGCAAATCAATATTTTCTTTTTTAATTGTATTAATAATTAATTCACTGATGTTTTTCATATTTATTCTTCTTTTTTTATTAGAATTACCAGGAAAAAATTAGCATGAATTCAATATTATAAACTATATAAGTTTTATAAATGTATTGATATTATTTTTTTCTTCACAAAAATTTTATCGAATAATATTTTAGAATATCTAGCACTTTGATTACCATTATTTTTATGATTAAAATTAAATATTTATCAAAAAAGGTTATTTGTGGCAAATTTCATATGATTTTTAGTTGAAAAGGGTGTATAAAAAAGAATTCTACTATTATTCTCTCCTATCGGGAAAAAAACTTGCCCATATTGGAATAATCTCATGCTCCATAAATCTTTCTTAAATGTCTTAATTTTTTCCCAATCTATACCATTTATAGAACTCCATAATTCACAATATCTAGTTTTATTTGTATGACTAGGTTCTATAGTAGTTGAAAAAAATAGTTGATTATTCACCTTGCAACCCCAAAAAACAGAACTACCTACTTCCTGCATTTTTTCTATTTTTTTTGTTGTTCTATTAAATCTACATATATAATTTTTTTCAAAAGGTGTATCTGTCCCATAGTAAATATAATCTTCAGAAAATAATAAAGTAACAGCTCGAGATAATTGTCCTTCATTTATAACAGGTTCAATATTTTTAAATAATAAATCAACTTTCCATATTTTAGATTCAGAATCTTCGTCTCCAGTTGTTACCCAAAGGTAATTTGTATATGGATCTTTGAAAATACCATGAATATGTCTAATATCCTTAAAATTGTATATTATACTCCAATTAACCCCAGCATCACTTGTAATCCAAATATTAATAGGATTTCTTTTTTTATTACTTAAATAATCACCAAAAATCACAGTTTTACTATCTAATCTGCATATATTTAAAGGTTTTTTCATTTTAGGATTATTTACTTTTCTATGTGTTTTTGTTTCTAGATCATACTTAATTATAGTGTTTTTAATAAAAATTAAAATATTACCTTTATCTACAGGGATTATAAAAGAAATGTAATTTCTAAAAAGTCGATTAATTAAATCTGTTTGAATTATTAAGTTCTTTTTAATTGTCTCTGGTATTTTGAATACTAATTCCCAATTTTTTCCTAAATCATTACTTAAATATATTTCATAATTCTTAGAGCCATAAAGCAAATTAGAATCAATATAGTGAATGCGATCAGGTTTCATAAATACTGTATAATTTATTTTTTTATATTAAGTGATTTATATACAAATTTCTTGTAATGATTAGAATGATTTTCCCAATTAAAATTATTTGCTATAAAATGATATCCATTATTGACCATTTTTTCTATTTTTATTTGATTACTTAGAATATATTGAATTTTTTCTGATATCTCTTTGGGTTCTTTTTTTGATAATATACAACAATCTATTTCTTTAATAAAATCGTAGTTCTCAGCAACTGAGGAAATAATGACAGGAGTACGCATTGCAAGTGCTTCAAATAACTTTACAGATAGACCATATTGTTTGAATTGACCTTTAGCTGTTGGGAAAATACATATCATATCAATTCCGTTGTATAAATCTGGGACTTTATCATTATTTACAGGATTTTTGATTATGATGCTGTCAGGAGATTCATTTTTCATTTTTTCAATTTCAATTTCAAACCCTCCATTTGGCATTCCACATAAAAATAATTTAAATCGCCTAGATTGATTATTATTCAAATACATTATAGCATTCCATATACTTTTTATTCCAACGTCATATCGAATTGTTCCTATAAAACCAATAATAACCTCATTGCTGTTTTTTTTTTTTGTTACTGATTCATAAAAAGATTTCGTAGGACTATTTGGAACAAATAAAGATTTAATACCCATATTACCGTACATTTTCATCAATTGTGGTGTTACAGTAATAGTTAAAGAGGACACTTTAGCCACCATTAAATCTAAAAAATAGCCTACTCTTTCCACTAATCTATTATCTAATTTTTGTCTAAAAACCATGTGGGTGGGCTCTCTAGAGACATAAATAATTTTAGATGAATTTATTATACTGTAAATAGCAGATGGAAACATCGAATCAAAGTTATGAGCTATAATTAAACTTGGCTTAATTATCCTTAAATACCCTATAACTTTTAACATAAACCTCGGTAACAATGTAATAGATTCTTTAGCACTCATTCCGTGTTTTGCTTGAACCTTAATTCTATGTATAATCACATTTTTATAATCTGAAATATTAATTCCATCTATTGATCTTTGCCATAAAATCACATGAATCTCAACTTTCTCGTGAATTAGCAATTCAATCTCGTTTAAAACTCTAAAGTCAGGAAACAATTCATATGATTGAACAAAGACGATCTTCTTTTTTAACATATTTAGTTCTTATTTAGAATAATTTTATAGACTTTACTGACAATTTATCTTTTTAAGTTTCATCAGGGTAAATCTAATTTAAAACTTAGAAATAATAGTCATCAAAAATATTTAATAAATTATTATGATTTTAAATACTTTTGATAAGGAATAGAGTTTTCTTTAAAAAACAACTTATTTAATTGATTATTCTTCTTAATCATGTCTTTAATAGTTTCAATTACAGTATTTTTATCTGAAACCCACCAAACAGGGTGAATTAATAATTGAATAGATTTTAATTTTTTAAATTCTTCTGTTTCAAATGGATGGCCAAATCTAAATTCTCCTCTTGAATCTGAAATATATTTTATTTGTTTGAAATATTTTTTTAAGTATGTGTGCTCATATTTAATGTTACCTAAATACTCTAAATTTGGCCTATGGATACTGATAATTCTTATTTTTATATCAAAGAAAGATTGGAATAAATTTATTTCTTTTTCTAAATCGCCGCTATCACAGTCATAGTGGATAGATATTTGGTGTCCCATTTTAGAAATTTCCTGAATATACTTTTTATTTTTTTCAGAAAATATATTGTATATTGGATTGTTCACCATAAAAAAATAAGAAGATTTAACGCCAATTTCTTTCTCAATTTTCGCCATTTTAAATGCAAATTCACAATTAAAGTCAATATCATGTCTAATGATTAATTGATTATTGGAACTTGATAGTTCATTAAAAAAGATATCCCTATACCCGCTTCGAATAAACTCTTGGATTAAATTAGAATAATTTTTTAAAACCATGGTTCTAGATTACTCTTCTACCTCTTTTATCAACTTTGCCAATAATTTTACCCGGATTTCCAACAACTAAAGAGAATGGAGGAACATCTTTAACTACTACGGCACCTGATCCAATAAGTGCGTACTCACCTATAGTAACTCCACAAACTATTGTTGCATTGGCACCTATACTCGCTGATTTTTTTACTAATGTAGAACTATAAAATTCAGTACCTCTTTGTGGAAACTCAGACCTTGGAATTTTCACATTTGTAAAAACCATTGATGGCCCACAAAATACATAATCTTCTAACTCCACTCCTTCATAAACTGATACATTATTTTGAATCTTAACATAATTACCAATTTTTACATTGTTAGCAATATTAACATTCTGACCTAAAGAACATTTTTCCCCAATTATCGCTCCTTTTTGAATATGAGAAAAATGCCATATTTTTGAACCCTCTCCTACATCTGCACCTTCATCAACAATGGATGTTTCATGAACAAAAAAGCTTGATTTATTTTTCATTATAAATTAATGATTTTGCTAGCATTCTCTAAGATTTTCACTACCTCAACCCCATGTAGACTGT
>CEUA01217599.1_pt1 | contig 27001 bp, 19 predicted proteins | sample 361541 | NCBI WGS metagenome assembly CEUA01 (sample SAMEA2623079, study PRJEB7988) | marine metagenome | isolation source: saline water (ENVO:00002010), including
TTTTAGAGTTACTTTTGTGCCTTCGGGAGTACGATTAAAAGTCAATCCTCCAAAACCGGCTTTTTCGGTTTCTTTCAAAAGATATTCGCGAACAAGTTGGCGCTCAACGTTTCTATTGAGTAATGTTCGAATTGTATTTTGTCCCATAATTTTCACCTCAGAATTCGTCCTCTTCTTCCTCATCACCAAAATATTCCAAGAATATCTCTAAATTTACTTGATAATGATTGCTAGGAGTTGCTCGGCCTTGTGCCCTTGGACGCCAATTAGTAGCAACTTGCCCTCTGTGTGCAGCGATATGAGTAATTATCATATCATCTGGATCTATAGTGTCATACCTTTGACGTGCGTTATCCATTGCACTAGATATTAATTTAGAGAATTCTTTTGAAGCTTTGTTAGGATATTTTCCTGGACCAACTTTACCTTTCCTATGGCCGGCCATGGTATTTCCACCTCTTCCTTTTCTTGAACGGCGAGTGTATGGAATGGCCTTTTTCTTATTTATCACATCATCTAGGTAGAGGATTGCATCTGAGGCATTCATGCCCCTTAGCGCCTTGGCTATATGATAACAGTGCTTGTGATGGCAATTGACATTGACTGCTCTAGCAGTAGCCAAATAAGATCCTTCTAAAAGTTGAGTATAGCCGGACTGTGATTTACCTACTTCTCTACTCATATAATTACCTCACTTTAATGAAACATGCTGTGATGAACGGGTAGCACCTACGCCCGGTCCTGTATGTGTAACTGAATTTCTGGTCCTTGCAAATTCTCCTAATGCATGCCCAATCATCTCAGGAATTATTTCCACATTGACGAACATACGGCCATTGTGTATTCCAATTGTAGTGCCAACCATTTCTGGAAGTACGTACATTCCCCTACAATGAGTTCTAATTACCTTTTGACCTTTATTTTCCCTTACTTTTAAGAGGAGTTTTTCGCACTCTGGAGTCAATCCTCTAGCCAAAGAACGTTTTGCACGTGAAGGCATAAGAGTCGCGATACTATCTGAATCTGGGCTATCCATAGGAGGATATAATGGAAGATTTAGTAATTCGGCGAGCGTGTATCCTCTCCACAAGAACTCTTTCTTCCTACGTTCACTGATCTTTGATCTTCGCTTTCTTGCTTGCCGCCTTGCAAGCTTCGGTGAACGGAACATTTTCTTGGATTTACGTGCCATTTTCTACTCTACTCCTTCCTTCTTCCTCTACCAGTTCTGCTAGGTGCTATATTACCGACCTTTTGACCAGGCGGTGCATTACGACTAACAGAATTAGGTCCATGAACAGCCTGATGATTTCCTCCACCATGAGGATGATCGACCGGGTTCATAGCGACTCCACTTACTGATGGATATAATTTACCTCGTGCTTTTGCTCTGTGATGAGCTGCCCCTGCTTTCATCAATGGTTTGTCAGTCCTTCCATGACCTCCCAATACTCCAATAGTAGCACGGCATTTGGAAGGTAATTCCTTTAATCTACCACTTGGAAGACGGACTCTTACTGTATCTTCCATACGAGTCTCTAAAATAGCAGAATTACCGCCAGACCTAGCGAATTTACCACCATCACCTGGCCTTGACTCTACATTACAAACAGGAGTTCCTTCAGGTATCCTATCTAAAGTTGTAACGTTTCCTGGCCTTAATGTGACATTTTCGCCAAAGGCTATGGCCTGTCCAACTGAAACTCCTTCTGGAGCTGCAAAGTGACTTATGGTGCCATCTTCAAATTTAATTTTTGCAAGAGGTGCTGTATGTGCTGGACTATGGATTAAGTCTACAATCTCTCCAACCTCTCCATTTTTGCGTGGAAGTTTATTATTTGCAGGGAAACGGTGAGAACTAACTTTGTTCTTTGGGCTTGAACCCTGGCGTTGTGAACGTGTTCTTTTACCCATATTATCACCTCATTAAAACGCGCCTAGTTTAAGCGCAGCCTCTTCTGCATCGTAACCTTCTGCTAGACGAATACTAGCATGCTTACCTGAACGAGTTATTTTTGTGTTTACTTTGGCTACCTTAACATCAAGAAGTTGTTCAACCGCTTCACGTATTTGTGGCTTTGTCGCCTCGCGTCTTACAATAAATTCTATTCGATTATTATTTTCCTTATACGAGCCATCAAAATCAGCCACTCTTCGCGCCTCTAGAGTTTTTTCAGTAATCCAAGGCATCAATATTATACTATAGGGATCGACCATAAGAATCACTCCAACTCCTCTATTGCTGATTTGGTCCAAACTGTAAGCCTTCCGATATCTCCACCGGGCGCCAAATCTTCAGCACACAAATCTTTAGTTGCTATTACATCTACTCCTGGAACATTTTTAGCAGCTTTATGCAATCCTTCTTTCTTCGAAACAACAAGTAATACACTCTTTGGAGTCCGATACTTACGGCCTCGCATTGTTGCTTTTCCGGCCCTAATCTTGCGGCCTTCTTTTGCGCGAACAAGATCATCTCCTAGGCCCAAACCTTCCATCATTGCTACGAATTTTCGAGTAGAATACTGCAATGGGATGCTTTCCAAATCATATTTTTCATCTGAGCCATTTCTTGATTCCATATAATCTCCTATAATAATAGGAAATCGAGTTTCATCACTAAATTTATGCCCTCTGGCAGAAACTATGGATTTGTCCATGGATGCACTTATTGCGGAATTTCTAGCCAATAGTTTTTGTTTGGAATTTAATTTCTGTGACCAATCTTTGGCCACCATTGGGCCATGAGCCCTTCTTCCACCTCGTGTATGAGGATTTTGAGCAGCCGTCCTTTGACCAGTCTTCCTCATTATACGTGAGACTCCTCTTCCCTTTCCCCACCATTCTACAGAATGCTTCATCCCTGGTTGCGGTGCTCTTTTACCATCATGTTCACGATGGCCATATGGTTGTCTCCTATTTGCTCTTGAAGCATGAACTGCCGATTTAACTAAGTCTTGACGAATTTCAGAATCAAAAACATCAGGAAGAGATATATTTTTACCATCTTTTACAGTTACCTCATATGATTCAGCCAATAAACCTGCATCCAACTCTTCTTGGACTACGGAATTAACTAAATTGTATGCCTTTATCTTCATAATAATCACACACCTTGTTTACTCGAAGTACTGAGATAGGTAATCTCTACCTCAGGTTGATCTGGTTTCGGACGTATAGAGTCACGGAATCTTAACATTCTTTTTGCTGGCCCCGGGAGACTGCCTTGGAATATAACATATGGATTATTTACTTCTCCGTAATGCAGAAAACCTCCAGCAGGAGTGATTTCCGATTCTTCAGGGTTCGAAATTCTGAGAATTCGCTTATTCAATTCTGTCCTCTTATGATATCCTACTTGACCGGCTTGCCTGATTGTTTTACGAACATACGCTGTCCCGAAGTCTCCCATGTTTCCACCTTGTCTTCGGCGCTTGCTATTTTTGTGACTAAGAAGTTTAATTCCCCATCTTTTGATTGATCCTTGCCAACCTTTACCTTTTGTTACTCCTACAACATCTATATCCTTTCCTACTTCGAAAACATCCTCGACGCCAATAAAATCCCCAAGCCTATCTTTTGCCCAATCTAATTTATCGCCAATGTCTCCGCCAACAAGTCCAACTTCCATGATTTCAGGAGTTTTGGTTGGGATACTTTTAACCAAAGCTGGCTGAGTGGCGACAATTAATCTAATTTCGCAGAGAATATTAGATTCGTTTTTTAATGCATCAAATGATTTTTCCATGTTATCACTATTTCTTAAAGGTATACGGCCAGCTCTTTTTGCAGGTTTCCTTCCTTCGTCGATATCTCTCTTGCCACGAGTATCATTTGCTAATCTTGGCATTAACCCATCCGGCCCTAAATCAGAATTATTTGACCAAACCTCTCCCGCAGTTTGCATCCCATAAGGAGTGTTTCGATAACCACGTACTGCAAGAACTTTCATTGGAGGAGTTTCGACTACAGTAACAGCTTTTCTTATTTCTTGCCCTGCAGAAGTAGAATTAGGATTATTATCTTTCATTAGGATGTGAGTCATTCCTGCCTTCCAGCCTGCAAATCCCTGTACCTTTACTTCAGATGATTCATTGGTAGGCCATGAAGATATACGAGGGAACTGTCTTACAGCGCGTTTCCTAGGGCTATAGCCCATACTACCTCTGCGCGGTTTACTCTTATCTGCCATGGTGCATTTCTCCTTTTTTTAACCGATTTATCCCATAATGGGCTAAATTGGGCTCAATACGTAAAGGAGATACCGTGACACCGATGCCAGTTTTACGAGCGTAAAACCAACAATTGGGTTGTAGAACAGAGCCCAAGGTGTCTGGTATCTCACGTTGTGAGCGGCCTTCCGACTAACATACCCTATTTGAACAAATCGGGGGTTCAACATTACACTAATGTAATGATTTTAGCAATTAGTGTGTGCAAATATTTTGAACTATGTCCCTTAACATGTCAACTCATGCGCACCTCGGTACATCATGTGAATTTAATTTCTGATGCTATCGAAGCACGTGCTTATCAGTTAGAAGCAGTTAATGAATCATTAGCGGGATCAATGATGTTAGTGCTACCTACTGCTGCAGGTAAAACTGCAGTAGCATGGATGCTAATAGCAGAAAAGTTAAGTGAAAATGAAGGAAATATTCTACTAATAGCCCCTACTGTCGCGCTAGTAAATCAACATTTAGATGGATGTAATAGATTTTTATCATTGGGAGAAATAAAACCTTTGTCGATTACCGGGCAGAATATAGTCAATAAAAGAACAAATATGTGGACATCTTCGAAATTGATAGTAGCAACTCCTCAAGTAGTAAGAAATGACATAATTAATGGTATTTTGAGGATTGAAGAATATTCGCTAATTGTATTTGATGAAGCGCATCATTGTACTGGAGAGCATGCAATGGCCCAAGTTGGAAGATTATATAATTCGAAAAAACAAGATGCGTTGATACTTGGTATGACTGCTAGTCCGGGGTCAAATATTTCACAAGTAGAAGAAATATGTAGAAACCTAAAACTAGAGAGAATACATCTTAAAACCCCTGAAGACCCAATGATATCTGAATATTTATCAAATTTAGAAGTTCAAGAAATAAAAGTTAATGTTCCTGATGAAATACTGTTACTTACTAATCCATTAATACTATGGCAGAAGGGAATTGTGGATCGTGAAAGAAGACGAGGAATCTACATAATGCCAGGAGAAATAAATCACGCAGGACTAGCTAGTGCAATGGAGAGGTCCAAGAATGCAATAAAAAGAGGAGAGAGAAGTGCATATTCTTCAATAGCGCAAATTGGCATTGCAATGAGATTGCACCATCTGATTAACCATATGCTTTGTCAAGGAACTGCTGCTTCAAGAGAATTCTTAAATAGGCTAGAAAATGAAAATAATAATAAATCTGTCAGGAACTTTGTGAGAGACGGAAGAATTCAGAATCTTATGGTAGAAATAAAAAAGAAGGATGAGATTCATTCCAAAGTTGGTGCCGTAAGGAGGCTAGTTAGAGAGCGATTGAGGCGTGATTCAGGAAGTAAGATAATAGTTTTTGCAAGTTTCAGAGACACCATTACAGTGCTACATGAAGCAATGAGAGATTTAAAAGATGCACGGGCAATACAATTCATAGGCCAATCCAATAAATCTAGTGGCGATGGTTTAAAGCCTAAAGAACAAATAAAAAGACTAGAAGAATTTAGGAGTGGTTCAGCCAATATACTAATCTCTACATCTGTAGGAGAAGAAGGTTTGGACATCCCGGCAGCAGATTTGGTAATATTCTATGAACCAGTTTCTAGTGAAACTAGAACCATACAAAGACGAGGTAGGACTGGAAGACAGAGAGAGGGAGAAGTAGTTGTTTTAATTGCAGAAGGAACGAGGGATGAGAATGCCAGATCTGCAGCATTAAAGAGAGAGAAGAATATGCATAAAGTTGTTCAAAGAGTTAAGAGAAAATTATCTCTTTCTAATCATATTGGCGAGACTAAATTGGGAAATTTTAAAGTCAAAATAGGAGATAAAATTATCTCTGCAACAGAATTTGTTCAGGAAGAGAAGGATTTGCATGCACCTACAGTAGTCGAGTATGACGAAAGAGAGATAGATGCGAATAGTAAAGAAGTAAAGAGAGTTAAGTTGGAAAAATTCCGTTCTTTAGGGCAAAGAGGATTAGATGAATTTAGCTAATTAGTTCCCTATTACTGCAATTCTAGTCCTTAATTGTGCAAGCCTTGTATTATGATGTCCAAAAGCAAAATCCAACATTTCGGTCATATGAATTATTGGCATATTAATAGGATAGTTGACTTGTCTGGATGCTTTACCTTGATATACATCAAGAACTGAATGGGAAAGATTGCAGGCACTGACAATAATTTCTGCTCCTTCATCTTTAGCATCCATTATTACATTTGCAGATTGTTTCAGAACCGTAGGTTCTTCAGACAATAAACCGGGAACTCCGACGCTTTGAGTTCGACTATCCCAATCTACAGGATTACCTCCGACTGCTTTGATTAATTTCTCAAGATAAGAGGGATCAAATGGGTTGTCTCCTCCACACATTCCTAATTGCTGCATGTTGGGCCCATAATAGCCGGCTATATTGAAATTGATAGGATTTTTTACTGCCAGAGAAACTTTATCTAGGCCTACTTCATCGACTAATATGTGCAGTAAATGATAGACTTTTACAGAACCAGTGAGTTGTAATCCACAAGTTTTACTAAGTACTGTATTTACTTCGGCAAGTAAAATTGGGTCATCATTTAGAGTTTGTAAATCTTCATTTAAGTTTCCTGAAGTAGTGGCGCAAGGCGTTATTATATCCAAGCCCATGTTTTCAGCCATAGCAAATGTCCGTGCATTCAATGTTAACTGCAATCTTTTATTTGCTTGGCGTATTATCCCTGCCCCACAACTAGTTGCACCATCCAATGGTACTAATTCGATATTCAAAGATCTAGCCAAAGGAATCATGGTATCGTTAACTTCTGGTGCACTACTGTGAGAAACATTACCAGGATGGTATGCATATTTCAGAGGCATTAGAATCTCCCATCCAATTCGTTGAAGATGGCCACGACTTCGTGATGGTTTCCTACAGAAGAGTTGAATTGTCTCGGCATTTTACCTATCCCGGCAGGAGGCATTACCATTCCTAAACCATCATTTATCATATTTCCACCTGTTCGTGTGAAACCAAGTAACATTCTAGCAGTTACTCCTGAGAATAAATTACTAAGCAAACCTAGAGGTCCTAAAACTTGTCTAAAAATAACTGTATCATTTACCTTTCCGCTACTCTTTACTGACCAAGTGTACCACCAAACATGCTTTCCATGCCTACCATTAAATGAATCCTTATTGAGAGAAGAAGTTTTTGCATCCAATAATGCCTCTGATATAGAATTAGAAATGGTATTTTGACGACGAATTGATGATAAATCTGTTTCAGCCTTGATGCCAATTGGAGATGATAAATAATCATCTATTTCTGACTTTTTATTAAGCGAAATGCGAGGGTCATTTCTTCTAGCCCATGTACCTACAACTATAGATGGGCCAATATATTCGTCTGAAAAAGGAGTTGTGTCAGAACATGCATGCAGTAAAGGAAAACTTTGGAAATTCTTTATTGAGTGCAAATATAATGCAGTAGTTTTTGACATAATGCCGATAGGTCCTTGTGGAGTATTTTTACCTTCTCTAGTAGCAGCAACCATCCAAGGCTTACTAGATTCACGCTTTCTTTCTAACTTCCAAGTATCGACAAGTAGATCTCTTATGACATCAAAGCATGGCAATGGTGCTAGTTTCAGAGATATTACTCCCTCCTCACTCAGTGGGAGCGAATCAAGACGTAATGTACCTGGTAGAATCAATCTTCCGTTTATTGAAATAGCAGTATTTGGATCTTCACAATGACCATCTCTGAAAGTTAATCCCCCATCATGTGAAGACTTTAGAGTTCTTAGAATTTCTAATATGGACATATGTCCGGGTAAAGAGCAAATCCAAGTATCCTTACCTCTAGACTTATTTTCAGGATCATATCTAAAGATTGAGACCTCTACTTGTAAATTTTCAGAAATTAAAGAAGGAATTATGAAGCCATCATCGCCGCTTGCTCCGACTGCATCCGAACCATCCACATAATCACGTATCAAATCTATTTTATCTTCTTGGAAATTGCCAGTTCCGTCTACAGCAGACATATGAATTAGTGATTCAATAGTCCATTGAGTGGCTAAGGAGTCGTAATCAACGTCACAATCAACCCTCGGTACAAGTCTCTTACCACCTAATTCTTCAAAACGGCGATCCCAATCTTTTCCTGATTGGCAAAATAATTCATAACTAGAATCACCTAATGAAAGAACGGAAAAGTTTACTCCTTCCAAAATTGGGTTATTTTCTGAATTAGCTTTTTTCCAAAGTTCTTCTGCATTATCTGGCATTTCTCCTTCGCCCCATGTTGAACAGACTATTAGGACTCTCTTATGGTTAGAAAGTGAATTAAAATCAAAGCCATCCATATCATGAACTGTTCCTAAGAGCCCGTATCTAGAAGATTCTTTTACAATCTTTGATGCTAATTCTTCTGAATTACCAGATTGTGAGCCAAATAAAACGGAAAGGTTTCTATCTCCCGAATTAAGGAAAGAATCTAGTCCCGTATCTGAGTCACTTTCGATAGTATTTTCAGAAGGAATATTTAGTTCTTGGTTAACTGTTTGTTCAGAAGATGTAGGAGAGTCGGAGGCAGTAGTTGTTTCAGTGACACTACTCTCTACAGAAGCCATTATTGGTAAAGTAGAATCAATCCATATTTTTGCTGGTTCTTCATAGTCGACATCACAATCAACACGCGGATGGATTCTAGTTGCGCCCTTAGAATTGAACCAATTATCCCATTCTTTCCCTGATTCACAAAATAAGTCATATGAAGAATCCCCTAAGGCAAGAACAGAATAACTAACACCTTTTAATGAAAGATTTGCATCTGCATTGGCTGCCTCCCATAAATCTTCAGCATTATCTGGTTGTTCTCCATCTCCCCAAGTACTGCAGCATATCAGAACTCTATTACTATTTGATATTTCAGCAATTGAAGTTTCGTCCATTGACTTAACAGTAGCGAGTAAGCCATGTGATGCGGCTGATTTGCCGGCTTGAACTGCTATCTCTTCAGAGTTGCCAGATTGGGATCCATACAAAATTAGAAGTGCGCGCGCGTTTGACATCTTAACACCCGATAGTTATACAACCCTTTCCACTAGTAGCCGATTATTATAAGTCTCGTTTTTTTAGATGCCAATGTAACGCAAAAAGAGGTTGAATTACATCCCCATTCCGTCAAATTCTCCGCCATCCATCGGGCCGGAACTTCGACTAGAAATAACATCATCAATTCTAAGTATCATAACGGCAGTTTCAGATGCACTTTGTATAGCCTGTTCCACAACCCTGCTAGGCTCGAATACTTTAGATTTGTTCATGTCTGCAACTCCTCCATCATATACATTAACTCCGAAAGTAGATTTGCCTTCAGAATGTGCTTTACGTAGGTCTATTATAGTGTTAACAGGATCTAGTCCAGCATTCTCGGCAAGAGTTCTAGGTATTACCTCGAGTGCCCCAGAAAATGCTTCAATTGCCATCTGCTCTCTTCCTCCTATTCCTTCGGCGTAAGATCGTAGATCCCTACTTATTGCTGCCAAAACAGAACCTCCTCCTGTCAATACTGCACCATCTTCGTGTGCCACGGCAACAACTCCAATGGAATCATCGAATGCCCTACGAATCTCATCCACTACATGCTCAGTACCTCCTCTAAGCAATACTGAAACACTTTTTGCTTCAGGGCAACCTGTAATAAATACCATATCAGAATCGCCTATTTTCTTTTCTTCTACTTTAGCAGAGACTCCTAAGTCGTCCATAGATAGGTCATCAATATTGGTAACTATATTTCCCCCAGTTGCTTTTGATAATGCTTCCATATCACTCTTCTTGGCCCTCCTTATAGCAAAAATACCAGATTTGGCCATATGGTGTTGTGCTAAGTCATCTATTCCTTTTTGGCAGATAATGACATTGGCTCCAACTGAAGATATTTTATCTACTAATGATTTTAGATAGTTTTCTTCTTCGGCCATGAACTTAGATAGCATATTTGGATCGGTAATCTGTATTTTTGCGTCGACCTCGGTCTTCTTTACCTCTATCGCAGAGTTGATTAAAGCTATTTTTGCATCCGAAATCATCCTAGGCATTCCAGAGTGAACTCTCTCTTTATCTAGAATTATGCCATCTATAAGAGAACTATCTCTTATCGAACCACCTTGTTTCTTCTCGACCTTGACGTCATCTAAATCAACTACCACCGTGCCATCGACATCTTGTGCAACGGCTAGAACCGCGCGTACACTTATGTCTGCCAGAAATTCCTTAACTGCACCGGCGCTTTTACCGGTTAGTGCCGTCTTTGCTACTTCTTCTAATGTCTTAGGAGAAACAGCAATAGCATGAGTTTCTATCAGTTCGGCTGCCTTATCTGATGCTAGCCTAAATCCTTCACATATCACTGTTGGATGGACATTCTGTTCTACTAAATCTTCACTTCTTTTCAATAACTCTCCAGCTATCACAACCGCACTAGTAGTTCCATCATAACAATGTTGTTCCTGAGTTTTAGCTATCTCTATGATCATTTTTGCTGCAGGATGCTCTATGTCCATTTCTTTTAGAATTGTAGCACCATCATTTGTAATAACTACATCTCCCATGCTATCGACTAACATTTTGTCCATTCCTTTAGGTCCAAGAGTAGAACGTACTGCATCAGCTACAGCCTTTGCAGCTGCTATGTTGTTACTTTGTGCGGTACGGCCGCTGGTCCTTTGTGTTCCTTCTTTCATTATGAAAATTGGTTGTTGTCCATTATACATTAAATCACTTCCATTATACTACTTTTATCCGCCACTGTATTGTTAGTCATAAGTCCTCGCACAATTTTATTTTGGAAATTATTCATTTGTATTTTCATCCAGCCATCCTTGTCCGTAATGTATCCATTGTTCCATAGACCATCCTTCAGGTAAACCATTTTCTGGCAGAGGAGGAGGATCTGTTACTTCCGGCGAGATAGGAGAAGGTTGTTGGAATATTTCTTCAGAACCTCCAAACATAGAATTAGCAACTTGATCCGTAGAAGGTAATTCTAAATCTGGACTAGTCTTCTCCCCATCCCATCCTTCTATAGTCATATTATATCCATCTAGAGTAGAAATTTCTTCTAATGGTGCATTTGCTTTTCTAATGATTCGTAAAGCAACTGAAGAAATTCCTAAAAATGCTACAAGACCAGCAATCATTACTAAGATATTGCCCGTTATCCATGCGATATTTCCTGCATCTGGCCCTGTTTCTATTGGTTCAGGTTTTATTAAGTCGATAGATACGGTACGAGTTGAAACATCTAATTCGCTGCTAACTACCAGTGAAACTTCAAAGGCTACTTGATTCATATCTAAGTTCGCAAGATCTTCGGACCTGACATCAAGATATATTGTCACATCTCTTTCCTCTCCTGCTTTAAGGACAAAATTTCCATCCTCTTCATCCAGCCATGCCCTATAAATCGTGTACTGGTTTTCAAGTTGGCGCTCAGTTCTTACTTGCTGGTCTTCAGTAGGATGCATACTTGAGATAGTAAAAGATAAGGAGTAATAATCTCCGGCTTCAGAAATTTCCATCGCATCGGAAAATTGTGATGGAGGAGATATTCGTAGCCACCCTACAGTTCCTACATTGAAAAGTGCCTCTCCACTTCCTGAGACTGGTAAACCACTTTCTTGAGATTCAACACTTGTAGCCTCCAAATTAATCTTTCTTGAGCCATCAGCATCTACGCCAAAGGAATAACTTACAGATAAATTATAAGAGGAGCCGGCTTGAATATATGGAGTCCTTCCATTATTCAGGCCTATCGAAGTAAATACATCAGAAACGTGAGAAAGAGAGACATCGAAGGCATCAACAGTATTCCCCCTATTCCAAATTTCCCAACGAAGAGTTCTGTCGTCACTACCTGCGCCGAATATCTCTTCGGTCATATCCAAATCAGGAATCTCTACTAAATATGTTACTGGCACTGTTACATAAATATTGGAGGAAAATGAATAAGATGGATCAATGGTACTAGTTGCAGTAACTTTGACTTCATATGTGCCATTTTCAACGCCCTTATTCATAGGCAAGAGTAGAGAAATTGTAGTGTCTCCGCCATTTGGAGGAATGCCGGATGTCAATGCTGTACTAGTGGTTGGCAACAGTGGCCAATAATCAGACGACACTGAAATGTCAAATGATTCTTCAGTATTTCCGTTATTAATTAAAAATATCTCAACAACCTTTCCGAAACCATTTGCAGGTGCGAATAATTCATTTTTTATCGGAGCGACAACTAAATCGTGATAGACTGGGACTTCGATGTAAAGAATAGTTTCTGCTTGAAATATAGCAGGAGACCTACCATTTGCAACCAATGATAGAGTATATGTCCCTGGTGCAAGTCCCTCAGGTACTGTAATTTCTGCATTTAAAACAAACTCCTCGTTAATTGAAGAATTTATTAGTGATATTAATTGACCTGTAGAATCATCGTACCATTTTATGTATTCTGATGACCATTCACTTGTGTCAAATGAACCACCTAAATTCCACGTAGCGATTTGATTGCCATTATTCTTCAGATTCATTGTTATATTCGCTGTGTCGCCAGGCAATAGAGTAGCAGCAGGATTGGATAATTTATCTGGAGATAGAGTTATTGAATACGTTGGTTCAACTTTTACTGGTATGGTCAATGCAAATTTCGAATCATTCGTTATTCCGTCATTGATGTCAACAAACCAATCAATCTCTTGAACTAAAGTTCCATCAGATATTGATAAATTAATCCAAACATCAGTAACAGTTCTTGCTTTAATTACCTTACTAACTACATAATTATCATGATCAACTAGATTATTAGAATCTATTCTCAAAGGATAATTGTACATCCAGGATTGGTTAGATAAAACAGTCCAATATCTCAGAGTGATATCAATATAGCCTTTATTCATTATCCTACAATGAAGAGAGGGGGGGTTAGGATCAGCTGCCATAACAATATATGAGTTGGGCAATGGATCATTGCACTGAGCATCGATTGTGTATTCTGGATATCTCTCAATTCCAAAGATTAGGAAAGAGTCGAGATGTATTCCTTCATTCGCATCTGAACCATCCGATAAGAATAAAAATGAAAGGAAAAAACCATCACTCTGATGTAAATCGGTAACATTCCAGATCAACCTAGACCATTCTCCTTCATTTGTAGAGAGATTTTGTTCAGTGTAGTTGTAATAATGCGTTTCATATCCTGAGTCAGTTTCTAATAAGATAGAATCGCCACTATCCATTTGCCCCCAGGCATTAGTTACAATCTGCATTGAATAAAAATTTGGACTTTTAACCTTGACTTTGCATATGTATTGAGAATAAAGTGATGACATGGCCGAAGTAAATCCTCCTTGCCCGAGTCCGTGTTCATAACCATCTCCCCACACTCCATCAGAGCATCCATCTTGGTTACTTGTTGTCACCCATGCCCAATGTAATCTGTCAAATCTGTTAGAAGCATACCTATCGCTATCATCACCCGAAACTTTCCAGTGCCAATCTCCGTTTGCACTATTGTTATTCTCCATTCTCCAAGTTCCAGTAGGGAAATCTCCATCCAATGATTGTCCATTTTGCTCATATCCTGCACCAAACCAAGTCGGCCTTCCATATCCCTGTGGCATGTTAGTACAGTATTTTCCCTCATTTCCTTCATCACCACAATTACCATTATCCATATCATCAGACCATGCTGCTATGGGGACTTCTCTTTCTACTCTATCATTATCTGTGTTTCCATCTTGTAAACCAGCATCAACGGTGCCCACTATGACCATTCCACCACCCAATAAACCATCATCATTTAATGTACTATGGGCCGTATTGGGAATCCAAACAAATTCCAATCTCTCGGATTGTGAACTTGATAAAGTAACATTAAATGTCCACTCATTTATCAAAAAACCAATAGGATGCCATATCTGAAGAGAAGCGTTTGCAGTTACTTGTGTGGGCTGAAAACCTAATTGTATGAATGTTACATTAATTTGTATTGGAGTACCTTTGATTAAATATTCTTGGACAGAAGAATTTGGTTGTATCCATTCCATTGGAGTTCCCGAAGAATTACCTAATTCTATGTCAAGTGCCCTGAAATCTACAGCATCAGATTTAGTTCCTACCTTGGATTCATTTGTGTTCTCGAAATTTGTAGATGTTAACATCGGGTAAGCACTAACTAGAAGGAAGGTGATTACGATAACATAAGAATAGAGACTACGCATGTACAAGTAATTCGGATGAACTTTTATCTATGAAAGTATGGGGTGGAAGTTTAATCAAATATAAAGCCGGTAATTTGAAAAATATACTAAAATAATAACTCTTCTGTATTTCTCAAATGAAGACCTTATCTCTATTGAATGATACGTCAACGTATGGGCGTAGGCGGGAATTTACTGAAACGTTTCCACTTAGCCATAATTATAATATGCCAAGTTACTATTGTTCCCACCTTTTTATTCTCGATAGCATACCTGATAGATATAGACCTTAATAATGCAAGTATTGGACTAAGGACAGAAATGATTAGTTGGATATTTGCAGCAGGAATAACCTACGGGATTATTTCTCTTGGACTTGCGTTGATTATGAGCGGATATACTCCTTTTTATATTTCAAATAATGGCGGTTGGCTCGCTGTAACTGGATTAAGTAGGAGAAATAATGATCCAGAGTTAATTGACAGAGCGAGATTGAGTGCCTATAAAACCCCTCATGGAACGATGAGTAGACTAGTACATAAGAAAATAAAAAGAGAGAATTATGACATAATGACAGTTCATGGAGGTTTACAGTTACTGGCAATACCTTTGCAAGTCATTCTCATTGCTGTTCCTCTAATAATAATGGAAGGTGTGCCGAAGGACCTCATTAAATCTGACTCTGCATTTCAATTAGGGATAATAGGCTATCTCATTGCATTATGGGCAGCGATTCGGATACATCCATTAATTTCTTCTAGGCTAATCGGTGTAGCATACATGCTGAGGAATATTTTAGGAAGATTTGGGAGAATCTCTTGGACGATGCCATTAATTCTTTATTGGGTATTTGCAAGATTCTTCTTAGCCTTGTCATTGAATTGGTTGGGCGTTGATTATGAACAATGGCATGAAATGCAATTAGAGAAGATAATTATTCAGACAGTAGTGGATGAAGCAATCATTCCCGAAAAGGCCTTACTTGATTCGATTGTAGCAATATCGGTACTACCAATGGCCACATTTACTACTTTCTCTGTCCTTAGTGGAATGAAAGAGATGCCGGAATGGATGTTAGGTCAAGAAGAAAAATTAGAAAATGTAAATACAAATGCCCTAGAAGCATCCAATACTAGAGAAGAGAAAAGCGATGATGATCCTTTTGGCTTTTTTAGTAATGATTAGTTAGAAGAAGTAATCTAAAATAAAATTTAGTAATTTCCAACCAGAACCTAAAAATAGCCCGAAAAGGATAATGTTTGGACCATACAAAAACAGAAATATTGCAGAAATTAAAATCAAAGATAATAATAAGAATCTTTTTTCTGTATTTTTACCATCTAGATAATGAACACTATCTAGAGATAAAGGAACAAAAAATCCTACTGTGAAGTATAGAATGTTAAGAATAAAATTTAACAAATTACTCTCCTCTTAATTCAGAAAGTACTTCTTCGAGACGGTCCATTCCTTTAGAAATACCATCTTTATCGAGAGTATAAGCAAATCTAAGATGTCCTTCTCCTGCTTCTCCAAATGCAGTCCCTGGAGAACATAGTACCCCTCCCCTTTCTAAAATTGCTATAGCTAATTGCTCACTGTTATAGCCTTCCACTTCTACCTTCGGGAATACATAAAAAGCACCATCTGGGACATGGCAAGAAACTCCTGCCATTGCATTTAATCTGTTACAAATTAAATCTCTTCTTGACTTAAATTCTGAGCACATTAATGAGGGGTAGTCAGAGGCTTTATTCATAGCTTCTAAAACTGCATATTGCATTGCATCATTACTACAAGCAGTAACATAATATTGCATTTTGTTTATTTCAATCATAGCCTCTGTATCAGGAGAAAGGACATATCCGATTCTCCAACCTGTCATCGCAAATGTTTTTGAGAAGGAATTTATTAAGAATAATTTATCATGACCTGCTCCTAAAAAAGAAACATGTTCTTCATTGTATATTATTCGATCATATACTTCATCCGTGATAATCCATAAATCATTTTTTTTAGCAAATTCAACCAAAACATCACGTTGTTCACTTGAAACTGTGGCGCCTGTTGGGTTGCTAGGAAAGTTAACTAGTATCGCCACAGTTTTATCATTTATTCTTGATTCCAAATCATTAATAGTTGGTACAAAACCATTATCAAAATTACAAGGATAGAAATTCGGCTCACCACCGCATATTACTGCATGTTGAGGATATAATGGGAAATATGGCTCAGGAATTAAGACATTGTCTCCTGGATTAACTATTGCCAAAAAAACATCCAAAAGGGCGTTTGTTCCACTCATCGTTATACATACATTTGATTGTCCTAAATTTGGAGACAAGTGAGACCATTGATCGGCTATTTTTTGCCTCAGTTGTGGTAGACCAGCAGTAGTAGTATACTTATTCTTACCTTGTTCCATTGCAGAATTAAAAGCCTCAATGGCTATTTTCGGAGGTTGGAAATCTGGCTCCCCTAGTCCAAACTGGACTGTATCATCTCCAGCCATATCAAACATACGCCTTACTCCCGTAGGCCGTATACTATTTGCACGCTCGGAGAACCTCACCATGGCCTGCCGAGGGATGGCCGGGGGTTTTAAGAAGACTTGATAAAAGTCATCAAAATGGCATTAAGAAATCAATCGTGAATTAATTGTGCATCTAAAGCATCATTCGAATTGGCCATATGCGCGTCATCATTTCCAGAAGAGGGAGTGACAATTCCTGTTCGAGGTTTTTGGAAAAAATTAAATTTGGTGCTATATTTTCTTTGTACCATAATTGAATACCCAGTAATAAAAACGAATAATGAAATTGAGGCAACCATTATGATCGAAATAGATTGTGTTTGACTATTATCTCCCTCTCCTTCTATCATTATTAATACCGGGAGAGAATACTGATCCTGAGAAGTTGCTCTAATTTCTATTTCATGAGGGCCGGTAGAAAGTTGATTCGGATAAATTGGCAACCCCCAAGTCAATGGAGTCAAAGGCCCGATTTCTAAAGATGATTCTGTATCTTCAAGCCACAATTCATCGGGATTAAAGAAATTCCAGTTGCCCCCATCTATACGATATTGCATTCCTTCAACGTCCCCCATTTGGCCCCATGTATGGCCTATTATTTCTACACAATTAGAACAGGAAGTATTTTCACTATTTACTGAGAGTAGATGATTTTGAATATATGGATTAATAGATACTGTTTGGTTGGTTTCTTTAAGATGTATCGCCAAAGAGACTGCGGCAAAGGCATCGATCATTCCGTATCCAAAGTCTCTGTTCCAATATGGATCTATTTCTGGAGCGCTTGGCTCTCCTCTTCTCTCAGCGGTTTGCTTGAGTACTTCTTTGATTTGCAATGGTGTTAGATCCTCATTCGCCTCAATTAGTAGTGCTATTATTCCCGAAACCGACGGAGTGGCATATGATGTACCACTTCCTCTCCCGGTGTATGTATTCTGTGATGCATCACCTCCAACAAAATTATTGCAACCTCCACTAGTGACACATGCTTCAGCCTGAATTATATTTGATCCGGGTGCACTTATTTCGGGCTTTAATTCGTTTAATGGATTTCCATCCCCATTATCTTTCCTTTGACCTCTACTAGAATAGCTTGCCACAGTATCATCATCTCTATCAATAGTATTCTGGTCATCTGTGGCCCCAACCGTAATTGATAATGACGAAGAACCCATGCCAGATAAGCCATCATTATCTGGTCCATCATTTCCTGCGGCCACTGAAACGGTTATTCCAACTTCCATCGCCTCATCCAATATCCTGCTATGCATATCCGTACCATCTGAGCCTCCATCTTCATGGCTTGTAATTCCCCATGATAGAGAGATGATGTCGATGCCATAATCCTCTTCTGAAGCCCCTTGCCAAGCATCATCTCGATGATCAATTATCCATTGGATACCATTCATTGCAGACTCATAAAACTCTTGCTCAAGTAAATAATTCTCGAAAGGTCCTGCTCCTACATCAGTTCCTATTCTAACATCAATAAGTTTGGCATCTGGTGCAGAACCTGTGAAATTAGAAATACTTCCATCGGCTTCAATCCCTGTTGAACTAGCCATTCCCATACATGCAGTACCGTGTTGATTTGCATCATCAGGATCGAATGTACCATCAGTTGGCCTTGGGCCAAAACCTGCTAGTACGCAATTAGGATCTGAAGGATTATAGCAGACTGCATCATAACCTGCAACAAATTTTTCACTTAATCCAGGGTGTTCATTGTCTACTCCGGTATCTGTAAGTGCAATATTAACGCCTTTTCCAGTAACTCCTAAGTCCCATGCTCCCGGATAAATACTTGAATTACTGGCCTTTACAGAAGGTGTTTGAATGTCTCCATAGAAGATTACTGAGCCATATCTTTCAACCATTACTACATCTTCCAATAGAGATAATTGAAAGATTTGCTGCTTCTCAACAGGGCCCAGAAGAAGAGCTTTGACTGAGTTTAATTCCAAACGTATATCAAAACCCATACTTTTGATTTTTGATTTATCTTCTTCAGTCACATCACGGGAAAAGGAAATTCCAATATTTACTAGACCTGTAGAGTTTTGAATAGAATCATGAATACCATTTCTATCTGAATCCAAGGCCGATGTAGTCCACCATGGATTTGAGTTTAGCCATGTAATGTTTTCCTGAGAAGGGAACTCAAAACCATCATTTGAAGCATCATTTTCTTGAAATAAATCGTTATCAATACTTGGAGGTAATGAGATACTGCCCATGAGTGAAAATGTTAGAATCAACACAATGAAAATTGCAACTTTACTATCTCCCATGGGCGTGCGACAAGTAAGTGTTTCTTCAAATAAACTGACACATGATAAACATATAGTAAAGAGAAAAAATGGTGGGGGCACTGGGATTTGAACCCAGATCAGCAGGTTTCTTCCGCCTAGCGTGCACCTGGCAGGCGCACGCTCTCGGGTTGCGACAGGTCGGTGCTCCAGTTGGTCATCAAAACCATCAGAAAACCATCTCGTCGTCATTCCCGTGCAACTGGAGCCCGCTGTACTACCAGGTTATACTATACCCCCATAGGGATAGCAATCCGAGAAACCTTACTCTTATGATGGTCTCGGTCAGAATGACTAAATTTGTAATAAAATTACGACAAAGGGCCCAAAATTATACTGAATAATAACCATAGTCCGAATATGGTCGATGCGATGCCCCATGCCCTAGGCCTTAATCCTATACTCATTTCCCCAAATATTCTCGAAATTGGCCCGAGAATTAATGCCAAATTACGTGAAATAATGACTGTAAAACCTGCACATATAATAAATATAGTAAGGATTAAAAGTGCTAAAAAGGGTCCAATTAAACCAGATCTAGCTATCCCACCTACTCCTTGAGATATCAAGTCAGGTATTCTAAGCCACAAAAGCCAAGCCAACCAGAGGCCCAAATATGTATCTTCACTAAAACTTTCTTTTGACTTCCAAGAACGATAACTATCAGGTAGTTTATTATATGCTAAATTTGATAGTATTTCAATTTCAATAATCTTCCCTAATTTCAAAATAGATATGCCATGGTAAGTCAACAAGCAGGCAAGGAAAAGTTCGACCCAAATCCAAAAGAATCCAAGCCCTAGTGAGGACAATAACGCAACAGGTAATGCCCAATAAGTAAAACCAACTGCTGCAGAATATAATATCAATAGACTACCTGCACCGGGTATTAGAGGTTCTTCAGGGAATTGGAATTTTCTTTCTCTGGGCATCGCCAAAACGATGAGAGGCAGGAATGCAGTAGAGAAAACCAGTGAAATTATCTTAAGTGGGTTATTTCCTGAACCGAATGAAGCTTTGGATGATGCTTCTTCGATTTCTGTTGAAGACATAGAACCGGGTTTCCATTCCGTGATAAAGCCGGCAGAATCAATGACCAAAACCGCATCACTGGCTTTATTTGGCAGAGATAAACCGATTCTAGAATCATATTCATCTATTAAGAGAGGCCATGAATCATTTAGAGTCTGTGCATAAGAATCCAAGTAACTGGCTTCCAAACCCTCTCCGGTTGCAATTTGAACATACGATATATCTAATTCTGAATATTGTAAAGATTTGGAAAAATCATCATACTGGAGTAATGCATTCGGAGAACCGTGTTGAAACATGCCAATAACCACTACTTCTGAGTCTTCCATTAAATCAGAAAGAGTCATGGAATTGGTATTGGGATTATGTGATATCAACATAAATGAAGGTGCAGCGCCATTGTCTCTAAAGGAGTCGGAATCGATGTCTGGTAAACTAAAAGCAGGACCAAGACTAGCAAATGCTAATAAAATAATGACGCCATATGCAGGAAGAGGCAACATCGCTTCCTTAAGAGAAATAAATACCCATCCCAGAATTCCTATTGGGATTATAATTGCGGCCCACATTCCACTTACCAAAGATTTGGGATCATCAGGTATATTAAAACGTAAAATAATAATCACATTACAAGTATTAGCTGGATCTTGATCTGATAGATCAATACACATATCCACCATATAATTGCCTGATTCCAAGGGCTTATCCGAAGACCACGTATATGTGGTTCTGTTATCTTCTCCAATTCTGATTCCTTGAGGTGATTCAAAATGGTATTGTCTTAAATCCTCATCATCCCACTTTCCATGATACATACTACTCCACTCAGTTGGACCGACTATCTCAAAAATTTGGTGGGAAAAATCAGTTAACCCCCACGGAGAAATTGGAGTCATCTCGACCCTAACCATCCTATTTGCATCAACTAATGCCTTAACTTCAACATCGACCATGTGGCCTTCGAACATTAACCCCGATGTTACATCATAAGTTCCCCACAAAAGCGCCCCAGATTCTACACATTCATGTCTAACATTTATTGACAAATCTATAGTATCGCCTTTATTTAGGCTAATATTGACTTCTCCTGAATTTACAGAAAATTTATGCGGAGAAGTATAACCTTCGGACATGGAAATAGATTCTGTGTATTGATTAGAAATGACTGATATTCCCCCCATTATGAGAGATACTTCAAATTGAGTCTCAGAACCAACTGGACTGGGCAAGATATCTGATGCTTCGCAAGAATTACTGCCACTACCTTCTAATGAAGCAAAAAGTATCACAGAAATATTTCCTTCAAATCTAAAAGATTCTTCAGTAGGAGAAGATTGTGCATTTAATATGTTTGGATTTAGAGTAGAACTGGTTCTACTAAATGATACACTGCCTTGAGGAAATCCAGTCAAAACCGACCAATTTCGATCTAGGAATGGAGATTCACCATCTCCTTTAATGAATAGCATGTGATTATCTGGGTAATCATAAGTTATTCCTGGGCCATTATTCTCATCAAATGTTTGAGCACTCGAAATAGTAGAAGTGAATAAAAATGTAATTATTATCAGTAGCAATGACATTTGATAACAATTATTGCGATTTGATGACATGATAATACCTATTTATTTCGAAAATTAATTATAATTAGAGGAAAAAGTCAATGGCCAAGATTGCCATTACCGATCCAGAGATTGTCGATATGAAGTTAACACTGTGCTTACCGAGATAGCCGCGGTTTTCAAATAATGCACCTAATAAAGAGTCCAATTGGCAACCTAACCATCCAATGACTGTAATGCAAATGAAAAAGAACAGTGGAGGAATGATGTCCCCATTCAAAGCACCCAAAAGAGTAGAAATTATGGCTATTATTAGCCCTCCGTAAAAGGCCGCTATGGTGCCAGTAGGAGACATCCCTCCATTAGTACCGGCAGGAACTGCTTCTAAAGTTGTAATAATTCTAGTTCTTGGATCTAAACTTCCTATCTCAGATGCAAGAGTATCTGAAGAAGCAACTCCCACGCATGCGCAAAATGCTAAATAAGCAAAATCATGCCCCCCTAAGAGATAATTAATTATGGCAATTAATGATGCCCCTCCTCCATTTGCAAGAACGTTTTTCCAGCCTCTCTTGCCCTCATTGGATTCTTCAACTGAAAGTAGTGCTTTATCTTCATACCTCCATTTTGTGACTATCGATGATATTATCAAAAAAAACATAAGAACGATTAGCCATGTCCAATGACCAAGAAGAGAGACCAATAATCCAACTGACAAAGCAGCCACTAGACCACCCAAATCAAGGAAATCATAGAATCTGGAAACTAATAACAATATCATAACCAATGTTAGTGAAATTAATAGTTCGCTAGTCACTTCCACTCAACTCCCCATGTTGCTGTTAGCATATGTTGTCAAGAATCATTCCCCTGTTATGCCATTTTGAGAGTCTGTAATTTTAATACCTTTTAATAATTGATTGGCAATAAGTAATATAGATATTATTAATATAAATGTCCAAATTATCGATATCAATAGAGAATATGTTTCCCCCAGACCATATCTTTCAGGAAGGAAATAAGATAGAAATGAAGTAGCGTTCCAGAAGGAATGGCCAAAGATGGCCAACCCCAATGAGAGATATATTGACTTTGGGAGCATAATACCAGAAGATGTTGGAGTATCAGATCTCATAGATGAATCATTGCTAGCTTCAAGATTATCTAATATGGACAAATTTTTAATCTCAAATTGATTAAAGACATTTCCAGAACTATCCAATAATAGCCAAGGATGCTCATTTTTTACCGATTCTGACTTATTTCTTTCTAGCATTGAATTAAAATCTAGAGCAGGTCCATCGTGCCCGGAGGAGTCTCCATCTCCATCAAAATCAACTCCCATTCCTTCAATAAAATCTAGAGCACCATGAGACCAGGTTTTTGCATACCATTCAAGTTTAGTCTTGAAATTTGTTTCCTTTGCTAACCACCCTATAGCCGTACCAGTTACCGCAGCCCATACAGCATGACCTGGAATAGAACCTATACCTCTAATCAAAATTGTAATAGTTATTCCTAACGGCCCACCCATTAGTGAAATTCCTATATATTGAAAATTTTCTATTAATGCAAAACCTAAGCCCACTGTGAAGCCTATCTGAAATCCATGTTTTGGACCTTTTATTGATGGTAAGAATAGTGCTACTGCAATCCCTTTAAAGATTTCTTCACAAAATGGAGCACTTAATGCAAGCAAACATAACTCACTAGCCCATATTGGAAATGTAGAAGGAATTATAGCAGGAGCAGCAAAGCTATTGAAAATGAATGCAGGAAATGCTGAGGCCATCCCTGCTAGTAGCCATGTTTCTGCATCTCTTCTCTTTGTTGGTAAACCAAGTGATTGAGTCGAAGTACCCCACCAAGCAAGTACAGGTAAAGAAAATCCAATTAGCCATAATGGTATTGCAATAATTGCGAATAATATTACTCCTTCTAAACTCTGAGAATAGAAGAAGAAGAAAGACGAAACAATACCGACCACCACCACCGAGATAAAAACGAGCCATAATTGATTTGTGGGAGGTAAATCAAGTACGGAATCATCTCTAATAATGTATCTTTTTAATTCGGTCTTCACATCTGTTTGCAATGACCCTCCAGAAGGTAACGGGTGAAGATACTGTCCCTTTTCACTTGGATAAGCTAATTTAACATGTATCAAACGAGGCCGGTATAACCGAAGTATGATAAAAAGTAGTGGCACACTGCAAATGCTGCCTGATAATGTCATAATTGGATGCTGATCAATTATTCCAACAATAATAAAGAGAGATGTGTATAATAAGAAAAAGGCAGGTAAAACAGTACCAATCATGCTGAAATAAATTTTCCATGGGCTACTTTTTCGGGCTATCCGGATATCATCAGGCGCCCTACTTAACCTAGTTGGATAAGGGACTCTAAACTTTCTATTTAGAGAATCTACGATAATCTTATCATCATTCATTATTAACAAATCCTAGTGCCACTCAGATCGCCCATCACTCTTGATGTTCAAAGCATCCGGTGCGGTTTTTCATCACGGTGGCGTACCTCCGAAGAGGTATCTACATATTGGATTTCGCACACTTACAATATTGCCCCACACGAACCACAAAATAATTCATCGCGTTTATTGTCCCTCTGCATAGACCACTGCCCGCATGCTGGGCAAGGCGGCAATCCTTTTTCGCTTGATTTCACTGCTGGGCCACGAAAAGGTCTTTTTTTGGTAATTCTATACCAACCTTTCTTTGGACGCTTCACCTTAGGCAACTAATCACCATTCATTGCAGAGAAGTGGTTGTTGAAGATACTTCGTATATTTTTGAAAATGTTCACAATTCTTGTGAATTCAATACGTTCTTTCAGATACCGGCGGAATAATTTACTTTACCTTCATCACAAAGCATGCAAATTACAATCGTTGGAGCTGGAGTTTCGGGCTTATCAACAGGAATAAGATTATTAGAACAAGGACATGGTGTAAAAATAATCGCTAAGGAATTTAGTCCTAATACTGTTTCAGATGTGGCTGCAGCATGGTGGTATCCATTTCTTGTAGAGCCAGTTAAGAAAACAAATAAGTGGTCCTCAGAAACATTCTATGAATTAATTAGACTGAAGGAAGAAGAAAATGTCGAGTGTATTACATTGCGCTTAGGAAGAGAGTACTTGAAGGAAGAATGTGATTTACCTGGATGGAGTTCAGAAATACCTCATTTCAGAATTCTTAAACAATCTGAAGTTGCAACTGGATATAATTATGGATGGGAAATTGAGGCCCCAGTAATTGAAATGAATCATTATATGCCTTGGCTACTATCTAAATTCAAGCAATTGGGAGGAACATATGAATTTGGAGAATTCTCAACATTGGAAGAAGTCCCTGGAGAAATAATAGTGAATTGTTGCGGACTAGGAGGGAGGGAATTATGTGGTGACAATGAATTGAGGCCGGTCAGAGGTCAAGTTATCTATATCAAACAAGATCCTGGTTTTGGAAGATTCGATCAACAACCTGAAACACTAACTTACACAATTCCTCGAAGAGATATCACAGTCCTAGGAGGGACAGCTCAAAAAGATGATTGGGGAGAAGATGTAAGGATTGAGGATACTGAATATATTCTTTCAAAATGCGAAGAATTATGGCCAGAATTAGATAGAGGAAATATTGTTGACACCGCAGTAGGATTGAGGCCTTCTCGCTATGAAGTAAGATTGGAAGAAGAAATCATTAATGGCAAAATGATCATACATAATTATGGCCATGGAGGAGCCGGCGTGACACTCTCATGGGGTTGTGCTGATGAAGTGGTTAAAATAATAAAAATCAATATGCAGATTTCGTAGTACTAATTACAACTGCACCAATTTTATACGGATCACCATTCGATGCGGGTCTTCTGTCTTCAAGACGCCCTTTCCACCCATCTTCTATTGTCCCAATAGGAATACGAATAGAGGCCCCTCGATCTGAAACACCATAAGAAAACTGATCTATTGATTGAGTCTCATGTAGTCCGGTTAACCGTTGTTCATTGTGTGCACCATATACTGACATATGCTCCTCAATTTTTCTACCAAAGGCCTCACAGATGTCTGTGAAAAGTTTCTCACCGCCTTCATCTCTCATTCTTCCATCACTGAAATTAACATGCATTCCGGAACCATTCCAATCGCCTTTTATTGGCTTGGGATGATATTCAATATAGTATCCATATTTCTCTGTCAATCTATCTAACAAATAACGTGCGACCCATAATTCATCACCTGCTTGTTTCGCTCCCTTAGCAAAAATTTGAAATTCCCATTGCCCACATGCAACTTCTTGGTTTATTCCTTCAAAATTAATACCGGCTTCTAAGCACAAATCAGCGTGTTCTTCAACAAGGCTTCTACCATGCGTATTTTTGCCTCCAACTGAACAATAATAGAGGCCTTGTGGCCCAGGGTAACCTCCAACGGGGAAACCCAATGGGAGTTGAGTATCAACATCCATGATAAAATATTCTTGTTCATACCCAAACCAAAAATCATCATCATCTTCTTCGATTGTCGCCCTGCCGTTACTAGGATGAGGAGAACCATCTGCATTCAAAACCTCACACATTACAAGAAAACCATCAATTCTTTGTGGATCTGGAAAAACAGACACTGGTTTTAACAAACAATCAGAACTTCCTCCTTCAGCTTGTTTAGTAGAAGAGCCATCAAAAGACCACGTGGGGCAATCCTCAACGCTGCCAGAGAAGTTATTCCGAATTAATGTCTTACTTCTCATATTCTGAGTTGGTTCATATCCGTCTAGCCATATATATTCTAATTTCGCCCTGTCTACCATGAATCTCGTCTAGCAATTAGGTTTATTATTTGTTCGATTGAAAAAATAAACTAATCAATACTATTTAAATAGATATAAAAAATAGTATAAAGAATACAATTGAATATAAAAAAACTATTTATTTAGACAAACGTATTTAGAAATAAATTATTATTTATATTTAATTAAACGAATGATTAGTCATTAACATAATAAAATAAAGCTTGAGACTCCTATGTGAGATTTACATGGTGGACGTGCCGAGATTTGAACTCGGGGCCTCTTCCATGCCAAG
>CEUA01051328.1_pt1 | contig 26530 bp, 23 predicted proteins | sample 361541 | NCBI WGS metagenome assembly CEUA01 (sample SAMEA2623079, study PRJEB7988) | marine metagenome | isolation source: saline water (ENVO:00002010), including
CCAGCCATATTGTTGCAAACCATTCAAGTCTAAGATCGCGGTTAGATTGTTCAATTGGTATCTTCCTGCAATCAAAGCAGCTTCCCAAACTTGTCCTTCTTGGGCATCCCCATCGCCTATCATCACAAATGTGTGAAATGCCGACTTTTGTTTCTTAGCTGCAATTGCCATGCCTATTCCGGGGGAAAGTCCCTGACCCAAGGACCCAGAAGACATATCTATCCCAGGTAGCAAGTCCATAGCGGGATGACCTTGCAGACGTGAATTTATTTCATCGAACGTTCTCAGCTCTTCGACGGGGAAGTAGCCTCTAAGCGCTAAAGCGGCATAAAGTCCAATAGACGAATGACCCTTGGATAAGATAAAGCGGTCACGGTCTTTTTTCCCCGGCTGCTGAGGGTCAATGTTTAGCACTTCGAAATAGAGACAAATTAACATATCTGCTGCCGACATAGGACCGCCCAAATGTCCTGCGCCCGCGTGATAGACAGACTCTACAACGAGTCTGCGGAGCTGAATTGCAAGTCGCTTTAATTCTGTTATGCGTTCTGCATTAGGTGCCATTAAAATGTTCCTTTAAACAGTTAAGTTAAATAATCAGAGTAAAAATATCTTATTTAGCTAAATGCCTCCATTTTTTGTGCGAACGAGGCTCTTTGTTGGTTAAACATGCCAAGGTAATTCTACGCCCCATTCGTTTCCACATTCTTCTAAACGTTTTAAATCCTCGACGCTAATGGGTATTCCATTTTGTTGATATTCTTTTGTATGATGGTGCTCAATTGTTCCTGGCAACGTTGTCTCATCGTAGCCAGAAACGGGTGTCATTTCTTCTGTAGCTAAACGATTCATCTCGTCTACGCCCTGACAAACTTCTTCCGGTTTTGCAAATATTCCTAAATCCATGACTACCACTAGGCCACCTAACCGAGCAGCAGGCCAAAGTTTTTTGATCGATTTGGCTCTTTTGTCTGCTAGTCCCACAAAGGCTCCACCAAGTAACGTCCCGATAGCCGTGTAGCCCATACTTTTAAAAAAAGCGGCAGGTATCTGTGATTCAAGTGCTTCGAATTCTTCGCCACGTTGATAGTCGGCAAGAATACATGTCGCGCCATCTAAGACAATCGGTGCTCCTTCTTCTCCGGGGAATCCGAAACAGAGAGGGGGATTCCCGTAGTGAGCAGCTCGCTTTTCTTTATTACTGGGATAGTATTGAGGATAGGCGCCTTGAACGGAATATGCAGTACACTTTTCTTCCATTGCTCGATGGACATAGTGGCCGGCAGAGCCATAGTGCCCGATACAGCGTATGCCGCCGACAGCTATCCCTTTTTTTTTGGCTTTCTTTATTACTTGTTCCGTAGCTAACATTGTTGGGGCATAGCCTAAGCCTCCGTCACCATCTATAAAAATAGATGTATCTGTTTCATTAACGACCGTAATTTCAGGGTTTGGATTAGCTCCTTTTTTATGAAGAAGACGGCAATAGCCAGTCAAAGCTCGTGTTCCGTGCGACCGGACTCCTCGAAGGTCGGACTTGGTTAATAAATCTGATAGTTGTTCAGCATGTGTTTCGTTCATACCAGAAGATCGCAGACACTCAGCAGAGAATTTGCGCAAATGCTCAGGTTTGATTTTGACACTTTCTTGGTCACATGGCGGCCTGTTCATTATTAACTTTTTCCTATCAATTTTTAATTGGATATCATCTTCTATGAAAAATTACTAGCTTGGTCGTCCTTTGGCCAGACGCGTTCGATATTATTCTTTCTTGTGAAGAGCTTCTTGATTCGGTAAAGATAAATCCCTAGAGTAGTTGCGATGTCTTTCTCAGTGGTTGTGAGGAATCAACTCAATTGAAATAGGATAGTAATGCATTGCTCAGTGCTTCAATTTGGTGGTGGACGATTTCTTCGTTCCTTCGTTGACTTATTTGTCGAACAGGCTCGTGGGGAAGGACAAGACGTTGGGGATATTGTGGTAGTGCAATCGACTGTTAGTTCACGTGCCGAATACTTTAATAACCAGTCAAATGGCTACCATGTGTTAATCCGCGGGATTGTCGACGGACATCATGTAGAGCGGGTAGAGCAAGTGCGCGTTGTCCGTAGGGCAATCGTGGCTGATGAAGCTTGGGAGGAGGTCCAGTCTGTAGCTCTTCAGGAAAGTATTAAGTGGATTGTATCTAATTCTACCGAGGCAGGTTATGCTCTTGAGGTTGAAGATTCTATTGCAAAACCACGTTCGTTTCCTGCAAAAGTCACTTCTATTTTATTTTCCCGATATAATGCTGGTTTATCTGGGATGAAGATACTACCATGCGAGCTGCTCACAGAAAATGGCAAACGGTTGCACGAATTGGTTTGTAAACAATCTCAAGCTTGGAATTTATCAGATAACTTCTTTGATTGGCTGGCTTCTGAGTGCATTTGGGCAGATACCTTAGTTGATCGGATAGTTAGTCAGCCGCCTCTCGATCATCCTCTATTCGAACAAGATCGTTTATTAGCTGTTGCCGAGCCGTTTGCCTTTTGGGGTATTCAAGCAAAGGATGAAATGCCATTTTTCTCCCACCCTTCTATTTCAATAGTAGAGGATTTGACGCCGTATGCTACGCGCAAATTAAGAATCTTGAATGGCGCACATACTGCATTAGCCTGTAGGGCGATGCCACTTGGTTTTGTTACGGTTCGTGAAGCCATGGAAGATGGAGCGATTAGGTCGTGGTTGGAGAAGTTGTTATTTGACGAGGTAGTCCCGGTGGTTGAAAGCACCGCTGTTGACGCTAAAGAATTCGCAGACTCTGTATTAGAGCGCCTGGCAAATCCATATTTAGATCATAAATTCGAAGACATATCCCTGTATCAGGAAACAAAAATAAAGACGCGTCTCCAGCCAACCTATGAAGAATTTATAAAATTAAAAGGACATGCTCCGGCTTTATTGGAAAAGATGTTGTTGATTTCGCGATAGAACTTGTTGACAAAGTAGAAATGTTATAACATGCCATACCTGTTTATAAGCAATTTAGATGAGTGCTTGAAAGGAAGTTTAACATGATTTCTTTAGATAGTGAAGTGATTGATGTACCTAAGGACTTGAATGCTGATCAAGTAGATTTTTTTTTACACCAGGGCTATTTGGTTGTACCTGACATGATTGATGTGAATGAGTTAGATGAGTTGAAGCGAGATATTATTGACGTTGCTCGTGGGCGTTATCCGTGTGACAATATTGAGCCTATAACTGACGAGGTCAGTGATGATGAGGTTATTGAGAAGATTCTTTGTGTTCATATGCCTCATTACGTAAGCCCTTTAATTGAAAAATACGTTAAGCATCCAAAAATATGTGGAGCATTAAGTCAATTAACCGGTGCGCATATTCCATTTTGGGATGGAAGCGTAAAATGCATGCAGTCAATGTATTTCGTGAAGCCACCTCAATTTCAAGGTCAAGCCTGGCATCAAGATGAGATTTATATACCAACGCGAGATCGTTCGTTAATTGGGGCTTGGATAGCTGTTGATGAGGCAAATATAGAAAACGGATGCCTTTATGTTATTCCGGGTTCTCACAAAATGGGTTATTTGTACCCACAGCGAGACCACGAAAACCCTGAGGAGTTTGATTTTGCCCCTGAGAGCTTTGGTTTTGATGAATCGGATGAAATTCCGGTTGAAGTTTCGGCAGGATCCTTGGTGTTTTTTAATGGATACCTATTGCACAGATCTAGAAAAAACTTGAGCGATACGTATCGGCGAGTTTTAGTGAATCACTATTGCAACGCTTGGAGTCTACTTCCATGGGCAGTCGAGGTAAATGGGAGTGTTGCAAAAACTGACAATCGAAGAGTTTTGCCCGTGGCGGGGATTGATCCTTATGCGTGGAAGGGTTGTGAACGTGCACCGAAAAGCGTGACTTTGCGAGATTGTAAAGCTCGTCGCGATGGCGAGGAATAGCAGCCGATGGAGAGAGAGGCGAAACATAGAAAAACCGTTATTATCATAAGATAACAACGGTTTTTCTATTTGGTGGGCCCAGTAGGACTTGAACCTACGACCTGCCGATTATGAGTCGGATGCTCTAACCAACTGAGCTATGGGCCCAAAAATATCGCTTTTCTGAGAGCGAAAATGTAGCCGTTTTCGTCCTCGGGTCAAGTCTTTGGTTATTCTGAATACTGTTGGTGCTTTTCAATATTTAATTTATTAATCTGCTGACTTAAGTGTTTTGCTTTTGAATTATCTCCTTCTAACTGTGCCTCTGTCAGTTCCTGTCGCTTCTCTGTAATTTTTTTCTCGACATGTCTCCGTTTGAAAGAAGATACTGACTCCTTCCAATAGTCATTTACGGTATCTTCGGAGAAGCCGTATGTCACACATTCAGAAATCAGAGGTGCAAGATCGCTGAATTCTGGTTGATCGGCAAGGCGAGCAGAATCAACAGGTGAATTGTCATGTATTGATTCAAAGAGTTTTTGAAGGATTCGCTGGCAATGGGTTGACTCTAAATGATCAGGTTTTATTGATGACACAGTTTTTGATAGAAATTCTTGGTTTTTAAGTAGGAAACCAATGAATTCTTTTTCTTTTCTTGGTATGTCGACAACTGGGGGATTATGTAGAGTTGTTTCAGTAATTCCTGTTCTTTGGTCAGGAGAATGGAGCCGCATGTTTTTTGAAATTTCACTTCGGAGTACGTTCTCATCGACGGCAAGCCGTTGAGAAATTTCTTGTAGCATGAGGTCTCGACGTAGTACATCTCGTGTTTTTAAGAGCAACGGCTTTAGATCTAGAAGAGCCTTGGACTTACCAGAATTACTTTTTAAATCGTACTTCTTTGATAGGTTTTGGAGATAAAACTGTAACAGAGGTAATCCTTTATCCAATATGTCAAGAAGAGCATTTACTCCTTGTGACTGAACAAAAGTATCTGGATCGTATCCGTCTGGTAAGGATACAATGCGTGCGTCAATCCCGGTGCTCAACAGAACTTCGATACCGCGCAGGGCGGCATTGGATCCCGCGTTATCTCCATCAAAAAGTAGCACTGCTTGATCAGCAAATCGTTCCAAAGCCATGCATTGATTTTCCGTCAGTGCAGTACCTGATGTGGCTACAACATTTTTTATACCTGCTTGGGCTAAACTGATCACGTCCATGTAGCCCTCGACAACAATGGCTGATTTGGATTGGCGAATTGTTTCCTTTCCGGTATCTAAGCCGTAAAGAATGCGGCTTTTTTGGTAAATGGGTGTCTCTGGAGAGTTTAGATATTTGGGCTCTTGACCAGTTTGCAGGACTCTGCCGCCAAATCCTATGGTTTTACTTGAAACATTTCGTATAGGAAACACTACTCGGTCCCGGAAACGGTCATAATGACCATTCCCCGATTTTCTTTTCACGGCTAATCCAGATCGTTCTAGCGTATTTGGATCGATATTCTTTTTGCGGGCGACCCTAAGAAGTTCGTCCCAACTTTTTCCACCAGGAGCATAACCAATACCAAATTGTTGGATAATCTCGTCGGTTACGTTGCGCGATTTTAGATAACTTAAAGCTTGTTTCCCCTTTTGTTCGTTTAATAAGAGATGATGGTAGAATTTCTGGGCTAGGTCATTGGCTTGATAAATGGCATCAGCGGTATTATGGCTCGTATCACTATAATGCCGTGGCGTTTTTGGTAGGGGAATACCTGTTCGTTCCGAGAGTCTCTGAACTGCCTCGAAGAAACTGATTTCGTCTATTTTTTGAATAAATTTAAATACACTTCCTCCCTCTCCGCACCCGAAACATTTGAACATTTGGAGTCCGGGGGTTACAGTAAATGAGGGGGTCTTTTCTTGATGGAAAGGACACAAGCCAATCATGCGGGTCCCGTTGGGCTTAAGCTGAACGTGTTCGCCGATAATTTCCGTGATGTCAACAGCATCTCGAATGTTGTCGATTACGTCGTCTGGTATTCGTGGCATAAAGATCGATTTGGAAGGTATTTATAGTTTCTGTGAAGATATTTTCCCTTAACTTGTTGGTCAACCTTTTAGGAATGATTTTTATAGGTTGCATCTACCCGTTTATTTTTATTATAATTAGGATACTCGTGGGGTATTGGTTTTGTTCTGCCGGGTGCCCCTGCCGTTCACAAAACTGCTTGACTCGGTCTGTTTATATCATACATTATCGTCAAATAGTTTTGTTGTGAAGTAAGAAATAGATCTTGCCATACATTATAATGATTGCCCGCAATTGGGGTCGGACCAACGAGCTACGTCATCTCCCAAAGTGAGGTGTTGTAGTATCGACTTAGGAGGATATGAAATATGTCGAGAGGCAAAAAAGTGGTTTTTTCGGGTATAGCCCTACTAGGGATTTGCTCGATTTTTGCGTATGCCAGTCCGGTAAGCGCACAAACCGTTAGTTCGACGGCCGCTGCCGGCGTCGATAATATTGCTCCGGATGCTGTTGGTTCCGTGAGCGTTGAAGTTGATCTGGGAGTTCCAAATGTCACGATTTCGTGGACGCTTCCAGCGGATGATTTTTCTCGCCCAATACCTTCCGGAAGTGATTTTGGCACGGGTGGATCTTTCGTCAGTGGGAATGATGTGGCATCGTATAACGTGTACCGAACAGCCACCGGTGGCGAAAGCGAAGTTGTAGCGGAGCTTTCCTCTGGTGAGACTTCGTTCGTTGATGATACCGTTGAAGCTGGAATGTCTTACACTTACTCTGTCACTGCTGAAGATACAGGTGGAAATGAGAGCGAGGAAGTAGAAACGGATCTGGTTAGTTTGGGGCCTCCGCCAACTGGTGGTAAGCCTGAGGTACCAGAAGGTTCTGAAGTTGTCAAGGTTGCTACTGTTCAGCTCGGTGGAGAATTACCTGATGAAGAGGATCAAGCCGATTTTATAGCTGACATCCGCCAGGTTTTGGCAGATCTGCTTGGTGTAGATATTTCCCGAATTAATGTTACGGGTTTGAGGCCTGGCAGTATAATAATTGACTTCGAAATTGTTGAGGACGAAGATGACGAAGTTTCGGCTGAAGAGCTTGTTGCAGACTTGACGGAAGCTCTCGATGAGAATCCGGAGGCCTTCAGTGCTGTAGAAGGAGCTGGAGCTGTTGAATCTGTTGTTATAACGAACGCTGTCGCCGTTGATTTTGGAGCTCTGTCAATAGATGATGAAGCGTCTGAAGAATTTACATTTGTCAATAGTGCAGATGACGCAGATGCTATTCTGTCTGTTTCTGCTGAGGTCTCGGGAGAGGGATATTCTGTGTCGCCGGCCAATTTTAATTTAGCCGTTGGCGAAGAAGGCTCTTTCGATGTTTCTTTTGATGCTTCAGATGTTGATAATATAAATGGAGACTATCCCGGTGTTTTGGAAATTCGAACCAATGACCCGAATCAGCGCTTCACAACGGTTGCCTTAGATGCGGAGATAACAGGAGGTTATGATCTGGCCGAGGTTGGAGTAAGTGGGGCAGTGCCCGCAAATTTTGGAGCTGTTCTTGTAGGGTTAACGAAGACACTTAAAGTGAATATCGCTAATAAGGGTGATCTCGACTTGACCGGAACGATTGAGGTTGAAGGAGATGCTTTCACTGCTGATCTTGCTGACTTCGTCTTAAAGGGGGGTGAGGATGTCGACGTTAGCGTCGTCTTTGAACCAATCTTGTTTGAGGTTTACGAAGGCTCGTTAAAGATTTCGAGTGATGGGGTTAATTCCGAGGTTGCAGTTGATTTATCGGGAACAGGACGAGATCCTGAGGACGTCCAAATCCTGCAGGATGATGAAGGAAATGAGATCCTGGGTGATATTGATGGTAGTACCGCGGTGGACTATGATGATTTCTTTATTTTCGCGGATAATTTTGGATCGGATACGCCTGATCCAGCCGCAGATTTGGATCAAGATTCAGACGTAGACTACGACGACTTCTTCATATTTGCGGACAACTTCGGTCGTGAAGGAACTTACGTTAGCTTAAAGTAGAGACCGATATTGTATTTCTTTATTTAACGGCGTGCTGCTAATTATGTGGCACGCCGTTATTACGATTCAGAGATGAGTAAGCATATGTACAAGCCCGCCCGAGGTATTTGTAAAGTTTACCTGTCTATTTATTCCATTCTAATAAGATGCTTGACAATTTGAATTTTTCACCATAGTTTCTGGAATCTATTAGCTGCAATTTATTCGAAAACACATCCCGAAAACATATTGTTTTGGTACAGCGGTTGCCCGCTTTCTTTGTTTGAGATTATTTCTTTGTAAGTGCCAGTTGAAAAAAACCTGGTGTGTGAATTGAAGTTGTTTGGCGATAGCATTCTCCGCAATAACTCTGCAGAAATATGCGGTAGTTTTTTAAGTTGTTTCTAACACATTTCAGCGGTTTATTCTGGTTTCTTGGTATTGATAGAGACCTTACCATGATCGTACTGAATATACTTTCCCGATGTTTTAAGGAAATAGTTTTCAAGGAGACGTGATGCCCCCTGGCAAGAAAAAAGGAGACGTGATGCCCCCCGGCAAGAAAAAAGGAGACGTGATGCCCTCCGGCAAGAAAAATCATAAGATGAATATCGTAGAACTCCAGCGGATGAATATTGGTGATCTTCAGCAGTTAGCACGTGATTTGGAAGTTGCTGATTTTACGGCACTGCGAAAGCAGGAATTGATATTTGCCATCTTGAAGCATCAAACGGAACGGAGCGGACTTATTTTTGCTCAGGGAGTATTAGAAGTCTTGGATGAAGGTTTTGGTTTTCTACGTTCTCCGAGTTACAATTATTTGCCTGGTCCCGATGACATCTATGTTTCGCATTCTCAGATTAAGCGTTTTAGTCTCCGCACGGGTGATACGATATCGGGTCAGATTAGGCCACCCAAAAACGATGAAAAGTATTTTGCGCTGTTGCGTGTAGAGGCGATAAATTTTGAAGACCCTGAGGTGTCCAAGAATAAGACCATTTTTGAAAATTTAACTGCCCTACATCCTGACGAACGTTTTACCCTTGAACATGATCCTAAAGATATGACGACGCGGATGCTAGATTTGCTGTCCCCTATCGGAAAGGGTCAACGTGGATTAATTGTTGCTCCGCCCTTCACTGGTAAAACAATGTTTTTACAAAAACTTGCCAATGCAATTACCACGAATAATCCGGAAGTGGTGTTGATTGTGCTACTCATTGATGAGAGGCCTGAGGAAGTAACAGATATGCTGCGATCTGTAAAAGGCGAAGTAATTAGTTCGACGTTTGATGAGCCTGCTACTAGGCACGTCCAGGTTGCCGAAATGGTAATTGAAAAGGCCCGGAGATTAATTGAGCATAAACGAGATGTAGTTATTTTGCTTGATAGTATGACTCGATTAGCACGAGCGTACAATACAGTTACGCCGCATTCTGGACGTATTTTAACAGGCGGAGTTGACTCTACGGCCCTTCAATTCCCTCGTCGCTTTTTTGCTGCGGCACGTAATGTGGAAGAGGGTGGTAGCTTGAGTATTATTGCTACTGCTTTGGTTGAGACGGGTAGCAAAATGGATGAGGTTATTTTTGAGGAATTTAAAGGTACGGGTAATATGCAGGTGCAGTTAGACAGGCGACTGAGTGGAAGACGTCTTTATCCTGCAATTGATGTGACTCAAACGAGTACTAGGAAAGAAGAGTTATTACTCACTGAATTCGAATTGAGCCGTTCGTGGATATTGCGACGCATTCTTAATCAAATGGGTGTTGTTGAAGGTATGGAGTTCTTACGAGAACGAATGGACGGTACGGCTTCGAATGAAGAATTTTTAAAAGCGATGAACGACTAGTTATGTTCGGACGCTACTTGCTTTTTTTTGTCTTTCGGGTAAATTATTTAATTCACGTGATGTATTCTTGGAGGAAAGACCTTGAAAACAGATATTCATCCTGATTATCACTCCGTAATTTTTCTCGATTCGAGTTGTGATTATAAAATATTGTCGCGTTCTACCCTTACATCTGAGGAGATGATGGAGTGGGATGACGGCAACAGTTATCCTGTTATTAGGGTGGAGGTAAGTGCTGCGTCGCATCCTTTTTATACCGGGAAAAAACAACAAGTGCTTGATCGCGGAGGTCGAATCGAACAGTTCCAACGAAGATATGGAAAAAAAGAAGAACCAGGCGAAAAGGAAGCAGAAGAAACACCGCAGTCTTAGTTTCTCAAATAAAATGGGAAAGGCGACGACATTCACTCTCTTATAGAGTAGATGTCGTCGCCTTTTTCGTGTGTTATAAAAATTATTTAACTATTTTTAGCGTGTACGTCATTTTTCTTTTATGGTGATGTCGAGGTTTATATGGATATACTTGAAAAATTAAGTGAGCTCGAAAGGCATTATGATGATTTAAATGCTAAATTAGCTTTACCTGACACGGCAAGTGACCCAGCTCTTTTTCAAAAACTTGCTCGCGAAGTTGGTGATCTACGAGATACCATTGAAATGGCTCAAAGTTACAGGAATATGAGGAAAAGCATTGAAGAAGTTCAGGAGTTGATCGAAATGGATGAAGATCCAGAGATAGTCGAATTGGCTACTTCGGAAAAGGAAACCTTGGATAGCAAGTTAGATACTATGGAAGCCGAGTTGAAATTGTTGCTTATTCCTAAAGATCCTGATGATGTTCGTAACGCAATTGTTGAAATACGTGCAGGTACTGGCGGAGATGAAGCAGGCCTTTTTGCTAGCGACATTTACAGGATGTATCAACGTTTTGCCGAAAGAAATAACTTAAAGATCGAGTTATTGTCTTCAAGTTTTAATCCTTCGGGAGGCTTTAAGGAAGTGGTTGTTTCTGTTTCAGGTAAGGATGCTTATGGAAAATTGAAATTTGAGAGTGGAGTACATAGGGTTCAACGTGTACCTAAGACGGAGACAGCTGGACGTATTCATACTTCGGCTGCTTCGGTGGCGGTGTTACCAGAGGCAGAGGATGTCGAAGTAGATATAGATGCGGATGAAATACGTGTTGAAGTTTACCGGTCAAGCGGACCCGGAGGTCAAAGTGTTAATACGACTGATTCGGCTGTAAAAATTACACATATACCAACCGGAATTATTGTTTCTTGTCAGGACGAAAAATCTCAACTGAAAAACAAAAATAAGGCAATGAAAATTCTCCGAGCCCGGATTTATGATAAGATCCAAGCGGAACAGAAGGCCGAGCGTGATGCTACGCGTGCTGGTCAAATTGGATCGGGTGACCGTAGTGCCAAAATTCGCACATATAATTTCCCGCAAGGTCGGGTAACGGATCACCGAATTACGCTGAGTCTCTATCGGCTCGAAGAAGTTCTTGACGGAGATCTGTTTGAATTTGTTCAGCAGCTGGCACTTGCAGCCCAAGAGGAAAGATTACGTTTAACGGCGGCAAGTTGAAATGGTTGACAGCCGCCAGTGGCCATTGCTAGAAATTTTGAATGAGACGGTAAATTTTTTTTCAAAAAATAGTATTGAAGAAGCAAGACTACAGGCAGAGCTATTGCTTGCAGATGTTTTGGGGTTGAATCGCCTAGAGTTGTACTTACAATTTGAGAGAATATTGGCCAACCATGAAGTTGATTTATATCGAGACCATGTTCGCAAACGTGTCTGTGGAATGCCGGTTCAGTATGTGCTCGGCAAAACGTCGTTTCGACATTTAGATCTCGTAGTGACCCCGGAAGTTTTAATTCCACGACCTGAAACAGAAGTCCTCGTTGAAGTAGCTCTTGATTACGCAGGTAAATTTGGTCTGCTAAGATGTTTGGATTTGTGCTGTGGATCAGGGGCCATTGGATTATCCATTGCTCGTGAATGTAAACAGGCTTTTGTTGTTGGCTCGGATGTATCTTCTAGCGCATTAAAGATAGCCATAAAAAATTCTGCTCGAAATCATCTCAATGACAAAATTCGCTGGGTATGCAGCGATTTATTTAGGGGGTTGAATTTTTTCGAATTTGATGTAATCACTTGTAATCCCCCGTATGTTCCTCGTAAGGAAATACAAAATCTTCAACCAGAGATACGAGATTATGAACCTAATTTAGCTTTAGATGGTGGAGAAGATGGATTGGATTACTATCGCCATATTGTCAAAGAGGCTGCGAGATTTTTAGCTGTAGGTGGTATTCTTATACTTGAAGTCGGAGATGGTCAAGCACAAGAAGTAGAGATGTTTGTTGGCAGTTGTGGCCATTTCGAATGCCTTGATATTGTTAAAGACCTCAATAATAGGCCTCGAATTGTAACCGGTAACAAAAAAAACTAATAAAACAGTTAATTAATGGCTAAGAATAGACGATCAAATTACAAATGTCAGACCTGCGGATATTCAGCTTCTCGATGGTTTGGGCGCTGTTCAGGATGCGACGAATGGAATACTTGCGTCGAAGAGCTTAATGTAGAGAAAGATCAACGGCGTTCTCATTTGGTCTCTACGTCGTCTCGTCCTCAATTGCAATCTATAACGGAAGTGGGGACTAATGATTTTGAACGTCTTGATGTTGGTATCTCCGAATTTGATAGTGTTTTAGGTGGGGGGATTATGCCGGGGTCAGTAGTACTTGTAGGCGGAGATCCTGGTATTGGAAAGTCAACGCTATTGTTACAGGTGGCAGGCCAACTAGCAGGTGATGGATTAAACGTCGCATACATATCCGCCGAGGAGTCGGCTGTTCAAATCCATCAACGTGCGGACCGATTGGGTGCCTTGTGCAAAGATTTGAAGGTTATGTCCGAGACTAATCTGACACTGATCATGGATCAAATAACAGCCGACTCGCCAACAGCTGTTGTTATTGATTCGATTCAGACAGTGTATATGCCTGAATTAGAAAGTGCTCCGGGTAGCGTTACCCAAGTCCGGGAATGTGCTGCAAGGTTAGTTTATTGGGCTAAGGAAAGTGGTATCCCAGTGTTCCTTGTTGGTCATGTAACGAAAGAAGGGACGGTTGCGGGTCCACGAGTATTAGAGCACTTGGTTGATACAGTTCTCTATTTGGAAGGTGAAAGACATCATCATTTTCGCATTTTGCGTGCTGCAAAAAATCGATTCGGATCTACTAATGAAATCGGAATTTTTGAAATGCGAGAATTTGGTCTTAGTGAGGTAAGTAATCCTTCTGAAATCCTACTGGCAGAGCGGGCTGAAGATGTTGCAGGTTCGTCGGTTGTGTGTAGTATCGAAGGCACGCGGCCACTTTTGGTTGAAATACAAGCTCTTGTAAGTCGATCGGCTTTTGGTTATCCACAGCGTGTTTCTACCGGTATAGAAAGTAAGCGATTGTCTATAATTATAGCGGTGTTGGAGAAGAGATGTCTTCATGATCTATCAGGTGAAGATATTTTTGTTAATGTGGTTGGTGGTATGCGGTTAGATGAACCTGCGGCGGATTTAGCTGTTGGTCTGGCCATTATTTCTAGCTTTCGTAATATTTCTATTGGAACCAAAACAATTGTGGTCGGAGAGATTGGATTGGGTGGAGAAATTCGTCCGGTAAGTCAGGTGGAGCGTCGGGTTGCCGAGGCAAGGAGTTTAGGTTTTGAACGGTGTTTGGTTTCGAGTAATAATTTAAAAGGTTGGAAGCATCCGAAGGATATGGAAGTAATTGGTGTTGGTGGCCTTGAGGCAGCTGAAGAGCTTATTTTTGCATAAAACAGTGGGGAAAGAGGCGTCTCCTGCCTTGTATACCAATCTAATTATTATAGCTGTGAGTTCCGTAGGTTATTAATTTTAATAGGCTTATGTTTTTTATTTTGACCCTGTAAAATCTTTTTGTATAAAATTTATTTTCATTATCTCCAAAAAGAACTTGTTTTTTGAGTTTAATATAACTACTTTTTTGTGCAGGTTACAAATGTGCATGTATATGTTCATTTTTACGAATTAAAATTTCATAAAGTAGGAGGTTTAACAGTGGGGTCTAGCAAGAGTAAGGCAGGAATAGAGCCAGTAAAGGATGGAAATAAAGAAAAAGCTATTGAACTTGCGCTAGGTCAGATTGAAAGACAATTTGGCAAAGGGTCGATTATGCGTCTAGGGGAATCATCATCTAATCTAGATATTGATGTTATTCCTACGGGTTCAATCTCCCTTGATGCAGCTCTTGGAGTTGGTGGCGTCCCGCGTGGTAGGGTGATTGAACTATTCGGTCCTGAGTCGGCAGGTAAGACAATGTGTGCATTGCATATTGTAGCCGAAGCTCAACGAGGAGGTGGTACAGCCGCATTTGTAGATGCTGAGCATGCTTTAGATGTCGGTTTTGCACGTAAGTTAGGTGTGGATGTAGATAATTTACTTGTATCGCAACCTGATTCAGGTGAAGAAGCGTTAGAGATCACTGATACGCTTGTACGTAGTGGTGCTATAGATATAGTTGTGGTTGATTCGGTTGCAGCGTTGGTGCCTAAAGCTGAATTAGAAGGGGATATGGGCGATTCCCACATGGGGCTTCAGGCGCGCCTAATGTCTCAGGCATTGCGGAAGCTAACGGGGTCAGCGCAAAAGTCAGGTACGTCCGTGTTATTTATTAATCAATTGCGTATGAAAATTGGTGTCATGTTTGGTAGTCCTGAAACGACTACTGGAGGGCGCGCTTTATGTTTTTATTCGTCGGTACGCTTAGATATACGTGGTATTGGTGCGATTAAAGATGGAGACGAAGTCATTGGGCGACGTACTAGAGTCAAAGTTGTTAAAAATAAAGTTGCACCTCCTTTTCGTGAGGCTGAATTTGACATCATGTTTCGTGGTAGTGATGTGGGTATATCGCGGGAAGGGGATTTGATCGACTTGGGTGTTGACAATGGGATTATTGATAAAAGTGGTACCTGGTTTTCGTACGGAGATATACGTTTAGGTCAGGGTCGCGAGAATGCTCGAGGATTTCTACGTGATAATCGTGAAGTGTCAGAGGATATAGAAAACCGGGTTCGTGATGTACTGCACATTAATAATAATATAAGTGATATAGAAGAAGAGATTGTAAAGGCATAAGGGGCGTTAAGGTGGATCCGAGATTCCGTAAGGGGAGATCCCTACCTCCCATGTTAGGGATACATCGGATTCACTAAGTGTTAATAAATAAGGTTATGGGTATGTTTGTAGAATCTAAAATTTCATTCTTATTTGACATGTATCATGATCAGATTGAAAAGTTTTTGATCTTGAGTGATTTAGAGTGTATTTGTGATAAAATAGATGCTGCTTATACAAACGGAGATTTGTGTGATATAGATCTAAAATTACTTTGCAAACAAATTTCTTTTCAGGCAAATAAGATAAAAAACCCGATTGAGATTTCTTATGTACCGTGGGTTGCGTCCGATTCGGTTTGTGAATGTTGTGGAAATTCAGATTTCTACACTCAATTTTGCAGAGAGATCTGTAGTAAATGTCATCCGCGGCCAAATTTAGACCCAAAGAATACTCGGTATGCTGCGTAGAGTTTATTATTGATTCGATTTTATATAAAATCGAATCAATAATAAAGCTCCTTAAATGGTCGACCAGACAATGAATTAAAATGACACTTGATCAGTCTTGATCAAACCATTTTAATCAAGAAGAATTTCTCTATGGGCGTGATCCGTAGTTTGAAATCTTACTATCTCCATATCAAGGGACTTCAAGCGGTACTTTAGTATTTCTTCTGGGCTCAGAAATAGAAAAATGCATTGACAAAAAGTTATTAATCCCATGATATTTTTGTCACACTAATTGTATTTAATATGGACACCAAAATATCCTATGGTTAAAATGACAGCAAAGAAACCTCAAGAAAATAATACTTTGTCGATAAAGCTATTTTTTGTGGTGATTTTCTTAATTTTAGCTTATCAGGCATTAAGTTTTTTTCGTGGTGAACCAGAATGGAGATCTTACAACCCGGAAAACAACTTATTCACTTTAGATGTTTCTGGTGATATAGATCGCCGTGTTATAGAAGAAGCTTTCCAATTTGGTGAGGTGCCTTTTGATTTTATTGTGTTTTCCAGAGGAAGTATACAATATGCTGTTTCCCATGCAGAACTCCCTGATACTGTTTCCGGTAGATCCATTATTCATTTTGCAATAGATTCCTCAAAAAAAATGATGCAAACTGAATCAGTTGACGTGCTTAAAGATAGTTTGTCTCATATTTTGGGTCAGCGCGTTGTAATTGAAGCGCCGGATGGTAGTAAGCTTGTACAATTGGTTGCTTGGCATCAAGGGAACTTATTCCGTCTGATGGTAGTAGGAAAAAATCTGAGTGGAGGACAATCATCAGGAGATGTGGAGCATTTTTTAAGATCGTTTAAATTCTTGAATAGTAATCTAGGGTCAAATACACTTCTATTTCAATAATTCTATACAGCACTTTTTGAACTTTAATCCGCTACCACATGGGCAAGAGTCATTACGTCCTGTTTTTTCAAATTTGTGACGGACAGTTCCTGTACTATGATTTTCTGGGATTGGATCAGGTTTTGATGCCGATGTGACCCAATCATTCCACTCCGAGGCTCCGGGGATATTGCCACTAATCTCCAGAAACGAGAAATAACATTCGAGTAATTCTGAGATATTTTCGTAGGTTTTTTCTGGTAACACTAGTCTGGAATGACAGGATTGGATTCTATTTATAAGGTTTTCCCGCAAGACGTCTGATGCATCAGTGACAAGACCATCGAGTAAATACTGAAGTATTGTCTCTGCGTGGGGCTTTACATGAATAGGAGCGAGCTCATAGTGAGGAGATTGGATGAAATCGTTTATATAATTGGCTAGATAAAGGCGCATGATAGGATGGTTAGTTGTATATATAGAAAATCCCCCAGTACAATCATAAAAGATTGACTGGGGGATAACATCACATCTATTTTTTTAAAACAACTACTTAGCCATGTCTTTTAGTTTTTTCAGGGCTAACGCTTTCACTTGGACGCTTGCAGGCTTAGCTGCCACATCCATAGTCGTTCCTGGTTGGAACGGATTTGGAACATTCTTCTGCGCCGGACGTGCGGGCTTCTTAACCGTCTTTATTTTAAGAAGTCCAGGTAGAGTAAACTGGCCGACAGCACCTTTTTTAACATGGCGGTTAATCTGAGCCGACAAACTATCCAAAACAGCAGAAATGTCCTTCTTTGCCAAGCCAGTATCTTCGGCGATTTCGGTCAATAGTTGCGTTTTGGTCATTGCATCTCTAACAGCAGTAGTCTTTGACATTGTGTACCTCCCCAGGTATACATGGTTTATACGGGAAAATCTATCTGGATATCTAAACTAGGGCAAGTCCTTATAACGGTATTTATAGGGTTTTCCTCATTTTTTTTTAATAAAACGAGGTAAAACGGTCTATTTTGGGGTTTTTCTTGTTATTGTAAGAAGCAAAAGAGATTTTTAGTGTTATTTTTATTAGTTGATGATCGGGAGACAAAACGTGTATTTTACATACTTACTATCTAATAAACTTTTTAAGGAGTGTATAAATTATGGGTGCTGAATCACAAGCTAAAGCTTTGGGAATTGAGTTTACGGATGATGCTAAAAAGGGGTATCTAAATATGGTAGCCCGGGTCGGACATACTCTTATAACGTCAGGACACGTTTCAGATATTAAGGGCAAGCTCGGGGACGATCTTACTGTTGATCAGGGATATGCTGCGGCTAGAGAATGCGGTATTGCGATTCTTCAATCTGTTCACCAAGAAGTTGGTAGCCTCGACGGTATAAAAGTTGTGAAATTATTGGGAATGGTTAATTCTTCACTAGATTTTACAGATCAACATCTGGTGGTCAATGGCATTTCAGATCTGTTCCACGAAATTTTTGGTAAGGATGGGGATGGCTTTCATGCTCGGAGCGCCGTTGGTTTCGCCCAATTACCGACGGGTGTTGCGGTAGAAGTTGAGGCGATTTTTGAAGTTGCGTGAGATGCGTCGCTTGGCATATTCAAAGCTAATGGGAAATTACCTTTGTATATGATGGTATCTTAAACAAAATAAGAATTTATTACGGGGTTGTCCTCGGCGCCTAAATGTCAACTGTCAATAAGTATATTTTTTATACGCCTATTTAGATCCTACCCTAACTTACGTTTCCACTAATATCGGAGGCAAGTAATGCGTAAGAGAGTAAGTTTTATAGGGTGTCGTTAATAATGGCGCATATTCTAAATAGTTGGCAATAGTTTTAGGATGGTGGGCGATACTGGATTTGAACCAGTGACCTCTGCCATGTCAAGGCAGCGCTCTAACCAACTGAGCTAATCGCCCTATTATGCCACAAAACGAGATAAAACACCAAGGTACAAGGACCGTTTGTCTTATGGACTAAGGTTTTTAAAGTAGTATCTGAGTATAGTGCAGTCAAGACTCTAATCAATCAAGAAAAGGTTAACGGGGTATGTCCATGAAAATTTATCGCACGGGCCTTGTCGGTTGTGGAAGAATGGGTGCAACCATTGACGATGAGGTGAAAAATCGCCCTGATGCAAAACGTTTTTTACCATATTCGCATGCCGCTGCCATTGTTGCTAGCGAAAGAACAGATCTGGTTGCTGTGTGCGATCCAGTTGGGGAAAAGGCTGAGCTAATTCGCTCTCGTTACGGTGCTCAGAAAGCTTATTCAAATTTTGAAGACATGATTGATAATGAAGATTTGGATATTGTTGCTATAGCCACACGGCCTGGTCCACACGCAGATCTTTTTTGCTATGCTGCCAAACATGGTGTCGGAGGTATTTATTGTGAGAAACCGCTTTGCAATGCCGTGTACGAAATGGATTTAATGAGAGACGTGGGCAAAGCGGCTAAAATTGCATTTAACTATGGAGCCCAGCGTCGGTATATGCCCGTTTATGCAAAGGTTAGAGAATTAATTGCAGATGGTGCCATTGGTACGATGGAAGCTGTCATAGCGCATTGTGGAGTTAGTTCGGCACAGTGGAGTTTGACTCATGCAGCTGATATGCTCTTATACCTGGCTGGTGACGTTTCTGTAAAATATGTTCAAGGCACTATGGTGGTTGATGACGAGGATTGGGAAGGAGATGTGTTGAAAAGAGATGGTTCCATTTGTTCTGGATATATTCGTTTTGAAAATGGAGTTCACGCGTATCTCTCTGCCTCGGGAGGTTGGGAATTTGAAGTGAGTGGTAATTCAGGTAAATTGCGAACCTTGAATAATAGTTTAGGATATCAAATGCGGCGGAAGAATGAAACCGGACAATTTCAAGAAGTGGATGTACCGGAGGTTGAAATTTGCGGAGGGACTCAGAGAGGTATTGAAGATCTCGTTCGAGCTATGGATATGGATGGTCTTACCGTGGGGAATTTAGATGTGGCATGCCAAAGTCAAGAGGTGATATTTGCTTTAGCTGAATCTCATAGACGGGGCGGTGAGCGAGTTGAATTACCTTTAAGGAATCGTAAATTGGCAATTGCGCCGGAAGATTATTGATTCTTTATTTTATGATCAAAATTAAACTGGTTAGTTTCCAAAAGCACAGGAATATACATATCGAAGAGATCGAAAAAGAATATACGAAGCGTTTATCGCGTTTCGCAGAAGTCGAATGTATCTCTGTGAAAAACTCGGCAGAGGATAAGGGATTGCCAGACAAGTTATGTAAGAATGCTCATGTTGTGGGATTGTATATTGAGGGGGTTCAGTATTCCTCTCCTATGTTGGCGAAACGCGTAGCGAAATTAATGAATTTAGGGAATTCAAATTTTATTTTTGTTATCGGTGCTGCGGAAGGGATGCCAGAGCGAGTAGATAGTCAAATCGATGAAAAATGGTCTTTATCCAAACTTACATTTTCTCATCAATTGGTGCGCATGCTGTTACTAGAAGTTCTTTATCGTTCATTTGATATTTTACATGGAAGTCGTTACCACAAATAAGTTAGAAAAAGCTCAGAAATTTTTCCCAGAGTCCCATTCTTTCTATAGATAAAGCAGCTACAATTGGTATTGTGGTAAGGGAACTGTCTCTTATTGAGATATGTAGATTCCCGAGTTGGGCACCGTGTTCAATGGGAGCCTCGACCCTATCGGGCAAAAACACTTCCTTTTTTAAACTGGTTTTATCATGCGAGTTTAGGATCGCAACAAAGCTTGTTGATAGTCGAGTCTCAACAGTTGGGCTAACGCCCCAGTCTACTATGATTTTGTTGGTGATTAATTCGTCTTGTTCTGCTATGATGACGCGCGAAAATTTAGAAAATCCCCAGTCGAGTAACTTAACCGTTTCTTGCTCTCTTTGTTTTTCTGACGTTGCTCCAAGTATAATAGATATCAGCCGGAAATCTTTCTGTAAAGCTGTAGCTACAAGGCACGAGCCTGCACGTTGCGTGTATCCGGTTTTGATTCCATCGAGTCCTTTATATTTTCCTAGTAAGTTATTGGTATTGTAGAGCATGAATTGGCCATTTCGGAAAGTTTTGTATCGGACAGATGTCAATTCTAGTATTTGGGGATATTTTATTAGTGACCTGGCTATTTGTGCAAGATCAGAAGCAGTTGTGAGGTTTCGCTTATTATTGGGTGTATCGTCGAGCCCATGCACGTTAACGCAGTGAGTATTTTTTAGGCCCAAATTTTGAGCATATTCATTCATCATTTGCACAAAATTTTCGACCGTCCCGCCCATATGTTCTGCCACTGCGACGCAGGCGTCGTTAGCTGAGGGAATGACAACTGCTTCCATGAGTTGCCCTAATGTGAAGATCTCATTATGGGCTAGGAACACTTGAGACCCTCCCATCCCAGCAGCACGGGCAGAGACTGAGACTACATCATCTAGAGAATAATGTCCATTTTTCACTTTATCCATAGCCACCAGTGATAGTAACATTTTCTGCGTACTGGCGGGTGATCTTTGTAGATTTGGTTTATATGAAAAAAGAACTGTTCCGGTTTCAGCTTCGACTAATAGTGCCGATGCAAATGAAGGATTTTCAACTATTTCATAGCCATAGGTTTTAGAAGAGAAAACCGCATAAAAGCAACAGAGTAATATTGGAAATATCATAAAATGGTCATAGGTTTATAAAAAATTAGTTTGTGCGATTTAAATCAGGAGTGATCTCAAACTAAGGTTGTCTAATAGCCTAGTCAACATGTAGCTGATAAGGATAATAGCTTTATGAGAAACATTTTGATTGCAGGTCTTGTTCATGAAACACATACGTTTCTAAAAGAGGAGACAACTTTATCTGATTTTGAGGACTTGATCTGGTTGAAGGGCCAAGAAATGGTCGACTACTGTCGGGGGGATCTGTCTCCTATGTCGGGAATGTTAGAGGTGGCAGATCGATTTGGCTGGCATATTATTGCTTCGACATATGGTGTGGCTATGCCATCTGGAATCGTAGATGATGATGTTTTGGAAATATGGTGGGATGAGGTGTCGATTGACATAGACTCCGCTCAACCATTGGGTTTGGATGGGGTGCTACTAGTTCTGCATGGAGCCATGGTATGTAATTCATTTTCTGATGTAGAGGGAGAGATACTTCGACGGATAAGAGAAAAAGTGGGGGAAATACCGATTTCTGCTGATTTAGATTTACATGCAAATTTCAGCCATCAGATGGCAAAAAAAGGAACAATTTTCACAGGCTATCGCGAAAATCCGCATACTGATGCTAGAGCAGCAGGAGAGCGAGCCGCCGTATTACTTGAAGGTGTTTTAAGTTTAGAATGCACCTCTAAAGTTGTATGTATAAAACCAGGAGCTCTTTACCCTCCTGTAGGAACAGCGACGGCCAATGAACCGATGCGGAACTTTGAATCTCAAGCACGGACATTAGAGAAGAATCATCCCGAATTGCTGGAGGTATGTGTGTTGCCTGGTTTTGCCTATGCCGACGTAGCATGTGCCGGCTTCTCTATTGTAGTTACTACTATTGGGGATCCGTCTGATGCTTATAATCTAATAAGTCCCTTGGCTTCTGAAGTTTTAAAGTTTGTAGATAAGGGTAATCCATTGGAGCCACCTATCGAGGAAATTATGCCTCTTGCTCGTCAATATTTTGACGGTCCGATAGGGTTGATTGAGCCTTCGGATAATATCGGAGGAGGAACACCCGGTGATGGAACGGGAGTTCTTCAATCCTTCATAAAGCATGAGATCGATAATGCTGCTGTGGTTATAAATGATCCTGACGCAGTTAGTAAATGTTTCGACGTTTCCATTGGTGACGGATTGCGTATCGGAATTGGTGGTAAAGTGGATCAAGCCCATGGTCCGACTTTGTTGCTATATGTGACTGTTGACAATTTAACGGATGGTCGTTTTGAGTTAGAGAATCCCCAATCTCATCTGGCTTCACTCGTGGGTCGAAGGGTCGATATGGGTCCTTGCGCCGTGGTCAGGTTCAAAGGTATACGTATTTTGCTAACTTCAAAGAAGACGCCTCCTATGGACTTAGGCCAATTACGTAGTCAAGGTATTATACCAGAGTCTTTATACATGATCGGAATAAAGGCGGCAGTTTCACATAAGGCTGCTTATGATTCTATCTTAAAAGAGAGCTATTTTGTCGATACACCTGGTTTAGGTTCGAGTGATCTTTGTAAATTTGCATTTTCGAATATTCCGAGGCCTATAGCTCCTTTAGATTTAGCGTCTTCTTGACCATGAATATCTTGCTACGTTAGTTTTGAGTCTTAATGGAGATAAAAATGAATAATTCTTGTGTGTCTCAATTGACGTATCAAGGAAATCTTCTTGATATGACCTTTGTTGGTGAACTTCGGCAATCGATTGATGCGATAAATGATCGAGACGAACTGTGGGCTCGAATGGCTGAAGATGGGTATTTGTTTTTGCCTGGTTTACTGGATCCTGATGAAGTCTTAATAGCTCGTAAAGAATTATGTGATAGACTTTTTAAGGCGGGATTGCTCGAGAAATCGGCAGAAATTATTGAGGGTCTTGCTGCTCCCCCTGGCCAGTATAAAAATGCTTTTATGCCAGAATTGGCTCGAAATAATGAGTTGCTTGACGTTGTTCTTTATAATGGGCCTATGATGGATTTTTACACAATGTTTTTAGCTGGAAAAATTCGGCACTTCGACTATACTTGGTTTAGAGTTAAGCCACCAGGGATAGATACTGCGACTACGCCTCATTATGACAATGTCTATATGGGGCGCGGTACAAAAAATCTTTTCACTTCTTGGGTACCTTTCGGAGATGTTCCTTTTGCGATGGGTGGTTTAATGATGCTTGAAGGTTCTCATTTTCATGATGAACTTGTGAATGGTTATGGCCAAACCGATGTGGATTCTTACTGTGCTAATGAGAGAGACGCTTCAATATTAATTAAGGCCGCTCAAGCTGCCGGTCGTGAATTGACTGCAGAGGAGAGTTCCCGAATTAAATGGAATTCTACGGGTGCCTATTCGAATGATGTAATAGAGACACAGCGGGAATGGGGGGGTAGGTGGTTGACTACCGAATATGAAATGGGTGATGTACTTATTTTCTGTATGCATATCATGCATGCCAGTTCGGACAATCAAACAGACCGGATTCGGCTTTCTTCTGATTCGCGTTATCAACTCGCGGAAGAATCAATCGACGAACGTTGGATTGGGGATAATCCTCCAGCACATGGTATTCGGGCTAAACGTGGTATGATATGTTAGTTGGAAAAATCAGTTGACACTGGGATCTTCGGGGATTTCTGCTATTGCTCGATAATGTCCGCCTAGCTTATAGAGTAGGTCGTGCCACATTTTCTCTGGTGGTTGTGAAAGAATAGTATTTGTGTTGCACGGTGCGAGGATCCAAGTTCCAGAATGGACTTCCTGTTCTAGTTGATCTTTATCCCATCCTGCATAGCCTCTGTAGAAACATATTCTATTCTCAATGTTAGGTTCATAGCTCAATGGGATTGTTTTATCTATATTTCCGCCCCAATAGAGGTCGTTAGCAATCAGCTTTCCATTGGTAATAATATGATTGACGCGATGCAGAAAAAATAGGTAATCTTGATCAACGGGGCCTCCTTCAGAAATGAAGTTGTTAATCTCGGTCTTTGTTGAGGAGATCCCCAATAATGTGCTCAATTCTGTTAAACTTGATGGTTCAAGTTTTTGGCATAGAGGCCGGTTTAGGACTACTCCTATTGTCCCATTCTTTGGGCTATGTTGAGTGACCATGATTACGCATCGGGAGAAATAATCATTTTGTAATTCTTGGCTTGCCAAGAGTAATGTTCCCGTCTGAAGTGGAGCAGGCATATAGTTCTCAGTTCGGATATGTTTTTCTTCGATTTAACAGACAAAAGACCATGAGGATTTCTGCTAATATATCTTATAACGTTCTTGGATTTTTTGAAACGATTTTAATTCTGATTCCCACGATTCTAACAACTGTTGTATGGTGCATCCTCCGTCTATTGCTTCTCGTATTAAATTTGTTCCGGCTATTCGGTCGAAATTGTGTATTCCGCCGTTTGGTAATCTCCACGAAAAGTCATTTCGGTAACGGTTACGTATAGAAATCAGAGATGCTATTCCAACTTCAATTGGGTCAAAGATCTTTTCGTTGATTACGTGTAATTGTACTCCTCCACACAACATGCCTACATATTTACTCGAAGTTGGTGTAAAAAAAGTCGGTCGAAATCGTACTCCAGCTAGGTTAATCTCGTTTAAATGATCGGCTAGCTTTATAGCGTCTATGAATGGAGCTCCAATTTGTTCAAAAGGTTTACTCGTCCCCCGACCTTCAGAGATATTGGTTCCCTCAAAAAAACAAGTCCCGGGATAAACTAGCGAAGTTTGGAATGTGGGCATATTGGGGGATGGGGGCACCCACGGTAATCCGCAGTCACTCCAATAATAATTGCGTTTCCAATTTTTCATATGGACAACATGTAAATCTACTCCGATATCGAATTCATTGTTAAATAATTTTGCTAATTCCCCAATTGTGAGACCATATCGTGTTGCTATCGGATAACGCCCAACAAAAGATGCGAATTTGGGATCCAAAATATTACCTGAACATATTGCTCCACCAAGAGGATTTGGTCGGTCTAGGACAATGAACGGAATATTATAAATGGCACAGGCTTCCATACTCATACTCATTGTATAAAGGAATGTATAAAACCTCGTTCCGACATCTTGTATGTCAAACAACATTCGATCGATTCGGTTTAACATGTTTTTATCGGGTCGCTTGATTTCTCCGTAAAGACTGTAGGCAGGTACTCCGGTGTACGGATCGTTGAATGTGGTAACCTTTTCTCCATCTTGTGCGGAGCCTCGAATGCCATGTTCAGGGCCGAATAAGGCAGTTAACTCGCAATCGTTGTTGTTAAATAGCCTGTCAGCTGTAGCTATCATTAGCGGATCAACTCCAGAGTGATTTGTAATCAGACCAATCCGGTACCCACTGATTAAATTTAATTCCTCGGTGAATATATTTTGGCACCCAAGGATTACGTTTGTTTTTTTTTCTTCACTCATTCTTTATTTATATCTATAAATATTACGATGTAGTCTTTTGGAAAAAATTCTAAATATTTCGATTTAGTAAAGACTTCTTATTCTGGCATAAGATTTTTAACCTGTCGGCAGCCTCTTAGATAATATTGGTAGAGTATACTTCCCGAATAGATACCATCTTGAGCTTTACATTTTGCTTGGTTTTGGGTTCTTTTTCGGCGTTTAAATATTGAATATATATTGAGCATGCACCACAATAAACTAGCAATAGGTGCCATGATGGCGCTCCATTTTTTGCGGCCAAGATATCCTATCGAAGCTAATAATTCAAGCGGTATTCGAACGGGTAATAACCAAAGTAGATCAAACGTAGATCTATTTTTACAATTCATAATCAAGTTATTTCGGTGATTAAGATAAGTTTTTCTAAATGAGGTAGGTGGTAACGAGTAACCCGAATGATGGTAGACTACAGATTTAGGAACACTCCATATTCGATAACCTCTGCTCTGTAAGCGCCAACAAAAGTCTATTTCTTCGAAATGCATATAGAATTCTTTGTCTAGGAAGTTTATTTCCCGGGCAGCTTCAACTCGTAGGAATACGGCGGATCCACATGCCCAGAATAATGGGCGTTGAGTTTCATATTGGCCAATATCTTTTTCTCGATGATCTACTATACGCCCTCGGCAAAATGTATATCCTAGTGTGTCGATATACCCTCCGACGCCTCCCCCATAGTCAAAGTGGTCTAAATCTACAGCTGACAGGAGTTTTGGTTGACATGCCGCGATACGTACATTCGCTTCTGCGCATTTAACGAGGGGTCGCAGCCAATCTTGCGTGACTCGAGTATCGTCATTAAGGAGGACTGCGTACTTACTTTTTGTTGCGGCTAGACCTCGATTGCATGAACCCGTAAAGCCTATATTTTTTTCGTTGGAGAGAACTTTTATTTGAGGAAAGTTTAAAATGGCTTTCTGCAGACTTGGTCCATTATTGCCATCGTCAATAACCAAAACCTTGATGGGCCAATTACTAAAAGTATAGAGTGA
>CEUA01105630.1_pt1 | contig 26457 bp, 40 predicted proteins | sample 361541 | NCBI WGS metagenome assembly CEUA01 (sample SAMEA2623079, study PRJEB7988) | marine metagenome | isolation source: saline water (ENVO:00002010), including
GTCCACTCACAGAACTCGTCCCAACCTTTCAATACGCTGCCGCTTCTAGTTAAAGAAGAAGAAGTCATTTTTAAAGAGTAATAGTACGATTTTTGTGAACTTGTAAGATGAGAGACTTAACCCCATGGTCTCGGTTAGGGGTCGGTAAAATACCTAGAACTAATGTTAGCAATTCAGAATATTATCTGTACTTATAGAACCTATAAGCTGTGCTTTTACATGTCAAATCAGAGTAAATTAAAGTGAAGAATCTATTCTTTTATGGCAGAAGAAAAGAAAAAGAAAAACAGGTTTAGGAAGGCTGGAGAGACTTTTGAAGGCTATAACAAGCCTAAGAAGACTCCGGGTGGTTCTAAGAAATTTGCTGTCTTAGTTAAAGATGGAGATAAGGAAGTAATTGTGCGATTCGGAGATCCGAATATGCAGCATTACAAAGAGGGCTCAAAAGGTAAAGGAGGTCATGGAGATTCCAAGCGTCGAGCCAACTTTAAAAGCAGGCATAACTGCGATGATAAGAAAGACAAAACAAAACCAGGGTATTGGTCATGCAATTGGAGTTGGTAAAATGAACAAACAACAAGAAGCTAAGTCCCGCGCACAAGGACATCAAAAGAAGAAAGGATTAGACGGTAAAGCCTGTTGGGACGGATATAAGCTTGCTGGGACAAAAATGAAAGGTGGTAAGAAAGTAGATAACTGCGTCAAGATGTAATTGTACAGTCCACATCAATAATCTGAAAATTATAGTTAATGACAATCCTTTTGGAGTGTTCTTCAGGAGAAGACGAGCAATGTTTGAAAAGACCTGGAAAGATGACACATCTTCCTTTCTTCGGTTCAACTTCAATTTCCTCTCCCGAGTCCGTCTCGATAGTCGTCACTCCATCACTGTCGATAGGGTAGTAAAGCATGGTGTGATGAGGATATTCAAAATCAACATGTTTACTATGCTTTCCTTTATTTTGATTGCGGCAAAAAAGCCCTCCTCTCATTCTTATAATCTTTGTCACTTTTGAATCTAATATTTTGTGAACCGCTTCCAAAAGTATCGGCACAAGTAAGAAATAATTATTATTAAGGATCTGATCGTCTCTCAAGTAATGAGTTGCCCACCCTTGATATTCATCATTATCTCCTCCTAAGTACCAAGCTGCATCGTGATTATCAACGGCTGTCGCCACTAAGTCCTGATAGGCAGGACTAATGACGTCATCTTCAATGAAAACACTCATACTCAGTCATTTTTTTACTTCTGTTCTAACAGGAAATCCATAAGATCGCTACATTAGCTATCTGTACGCTTCCCTTCAAACAATCCTTTCAAAAACGCTTTACCTAATTGAGTACTAGCTTCATTTCCACCCCTGCCGTCTCCTGCAGCTCCTGTCATATCAGGGAGACCCATTAACTGAGCTTGAGGTCCTGCCGTTGGAGAGGGGACTTCAAAGATTTTTCCTGCAAACCTAGTCATGAGCATTTGTCACTATCTTCCTTAGTTTAGCTATCTACTTTTTTCCTTAACATAATATTGCCCGAGATAGAGACTCTTTCTGTGTCACATTCATAAAAAGGGTAAACCTCATGATTTAATGCAGATGGAAAAAGATACATATTAGATTGAGCTCGTTGCCCCATTTCAACCATATGTGTTCTAGTACCTCCTAAGATATCTTGATAGAAAAAAGCTACATTGCTAATTGAACTTGAATTAGAGGTTTTAGCTATTTCCAATTTCTTTTGTGCTTCATATTCGGTCGGACACCTCAGCCAAAGGACAAAAGAAAGAAGACCTTTATGGTGATGAAAAGGATTAAATTCATGTTTCTTCTGAAAATTCACCCACATCTGACTCAAGACGATCTCGCACTCTTTATTGCCAACGTCATTATCGTCTATGAAAGGACTAGTAAACGTGTTGCTAAGTGCATCCGTGTAGTCATTTAAATACTCCTGAACAGGATTAGCCAATATATGACGATAGAACTTATTATCAATGTCTTCCAGAGCAAGACTTGATGTTATATTCCCTGCCAAGGTGTCTCTACAATCGATGTTTTTCTTCTTAGCTTGCTCTATACATTTCCATAGATGAGTGATAATTGATGGAGGAACAATTATATGAACTAGGGGAATCGAAGGTAAATCGAAATATTGCCAACGACCTTCATCTTTTCGAAGGTTTTGATTTGTGAGGGGATCGTTAACTGGTGAAGGGATAGGTCTAGAGCCTTGAGGTTTAGAAGGTTTCTCTTTATTCTGTTTTGTTTCCATCTTGATTAATAAAAAGTTGACAGGCTAAGGTCACCCTCATAGGGGATCCACCAGTGAAAGCATAGCCTTTATGGTACCAATTGCTAGGAAAACAAACCAATCTATTCTTAACCGGTGGTATAACTGCTACCTCGTTCTTAGGAGTCATGACCTGAGTAAAACCTCCCCAGTCCCAATTCCATTCATTAATGAACAATACAGCAGTCACATCACATCCATCTTGATGTAAAAGTCCATCTCTTCCTGGCCATTGACCATTGAAAAATACTGCTTGTAACTTGTAGGATTGATTGAAATGCGATTCAAGTTTTTTAACATAGTAATCACTGAAAAATTCCTGATCACCAAGATCCATCCGTAAAAATTCTGTTAAACCATCTCCCTGATTACTGCCTTGCAGTGTCCAAGTTGTATTGAAAAGCTCCTTACTGATTTCTTCGAATTCTTTATCCGTTAAGAAATTGTCTTCAATAATAATTTTATCTGTACGCACTGAATCACATCAAAAAGCCACCACCATAATAAATGGCAGTGGCGAATTGTAAATCAAATCAAGCTTCAGAAACTAAAACTTTACTACGTAAAGCATCAGGTGTTGCTTGGCTTAAAAGTTGCCATGCTGCCTGAGGATTCTTATCGCTGATAGCAGAGAATGTATTCCAAAAATCATCTCCACCAGCTGCATTTTGAACTCCTGGTGCAGGCATGTCTATCTGAGGACGTTGGAACTGCTGTGTAGGAGTTTGAGTTGGAGCCTGTGCTTGAGGCTGTGCTTGAGGCTGTGCTACTACCTGATTAGGAACAGGAGCTTCTGCACGAGCTTGAGCAGAGCGTGCTTCATTAGCTGCTACTTCTGCCGCTAAACGATCTTGAGCAATCTCTACTGGATGAGGACCAGAAGGACCGAAGAATTCGTTGACATAAGAAGACAACATGTCTGGATTAGTCAACATGGTGTGATAAGCAGCGTTATCAGATGCTGCTGCATCAACAACTTTCTTAGCTCCGTCCAAATGACCTGTTAATTTCTGTACTCTGTCAGAAAGGTTAGAAGCTGCTTGTGTCTGAGTTAACAGTGCATCTTCTACAACGCATGCATATCTATTTAAAAGTGCAGGTGCTTCAGCTCCGAAATGCTGAAGAACTTCAAGACTTTCTCCGCTGACGTTGGCGAGATACTCGTCGCTGCTTGTTTGACTGGCTGCGCTCGTTGAGGGCTGCGTCTGTAGCTGCTGTGTCTGGGAGTACTCCTGCGTTGCTTGGGGCACGTAAGTCTGCATCCCCGAAGTTGATGGAGCTGCTTGGTACGTTGGTGCCACTTGGGAGGGATAGCTCGCCTGTGGCGCTGGTGCCTGTGGGGTCGGTGTTGAGTAAGCTGCCTGCGGTTGGGAGCTCTGCGTTGCGCTCAAACTCTCTGTTAGCGCGTTGAACGCCGACTCCCATGGATTGGCTACCTGTTGGGTCTGTGGGGCTTCCTGGGTCACCTGGGGTGCTGCCTGTGGCGCCGAAGCTGTCTGGTATGAAGCTTGGACGTTCTGGGCTGGCGCTTGTTGGTAAGCCGCGTTCGGCACGGGTGCGCTCGATGGTATCGAGTTCTGCTGGGTCGCCGGAGCTTGTGTTGTCGTTGTACTGTCCTGCATAAGTTAATTCTCGCTTGAGGAAATCAAAAGCCCTATATACGTAGGGGGTTACATCTAGTTTAGGATCTGCCAGCAAAGGTAGATCCGGGGCCTGCGGATGAGGCGTCTGACGCATGTCATTTATAAGCCCTAAGAATTGTCCAATACTGTTTTGTGTGGCTTGAGCCATTCTGAATGGATAGCCACTAAGCATTGCACTTCTTTCTTCGTCTGTTTTATCAGGGAAGAGGTATCGTAACGCCTCAATGCTATTAACACCGAGTTCTTGGAGGTTACGAACGACAATACTTGAATTCAGTATATCGTCTGTGCCGTCTTCGAAAACTGGTCCCTTCCATCTCCACTCAACTTTCCTATTACCGTCAGGAACTAAACCAACCACTCCTGGGGGCAAATCTCCTGTCTGGACTGCTTCTGTAATGGCTGCTTCTAATGTATTAGTGAATTCTGCTTCAGCTTGCTTGAATAAGGAAACCTCTTGGTTATAAATTAATTCATCAGGTAGATCTTCCTTTATAGGAGCAACAGGCTTTTGGAGGCCAATAGCAGATGCGAAAGATTCACGGAATATTCTTTCTTCATGGAAAATAATTAAAGAGAATAATTTACATAACCCATAAGTCAGAAGACCTCTACAGCGACGAGTTGCAGTAGTTGCAGCTCTACCATATAAAGATTTTATTTCATAAGCAGTAGCACCCGAACTGATACCCAATTCATCAACGCCACCTAAGGCAGTTCTTAATTCTTCTCGATACTGTCTAGCGTATAGATTTTGGTCACCAGACACCGCGTCAGGGGTTAAGTAAACAGCTCTATCAGTAGCTTCAACATTGGCGATAATTCGAGGAACTTTCATGCCAGAAGTACCCGACCCGAAAGGTTCACTTACACGTGTAGAAGGTCTCCCCATTGCCGAGAAGCCAGCCTGAGAGCTGATAGTAGGTCTCAATCCTTCGTCGCTACCTGACTCGACTAAATCATGTTTAGGTCTACTAGAAACTAATGTTGGATTACCAAAGAAAGTAATATTCGTCCGAATATTCTTAACTAAATCATCATGCAAGACTATCTGATCAGAAAGCCAATCGAAGTCACCAGAAGCATCCATTCCTGTAGAACGCATTGTATTAAATGCTTCCACAGCAGGTATAAAACCTAAGCTATTAGCTAATGTTCTCGTAGAAGTTGGAGACCATGTAAAGTTTTTACCTACACCAACTTCGAATGAAGGTTTTTCATTGGTAATAGATTCCTTAATGGTATCTCTCTTGACTTGTAATTTAACCCACCTCTCGCTTCCATTCTCTACATTAGGAGTGGCTAATGCACCTATACCACTACGCACTGAGAAAGAATAGATCAATTCAATCTCTTCTAATTGAGATCCAGCGTCGTAATAAGCCCTGTAACTATCTTTGCTAAACCACATCAAGCGATAACTATCGCCTACTGGACGAAAATAAAATAATCCTTTTCCATCTATTACGAAATCATCAACAATTCCTTCTAAGCGACTATCTATCTCATTCTCTTCAACTAGATCAGCTAAGAATAACCGTCTAAAACCAAAAGTATCTTGTGCAGGGAAAAACTCTAAACCCTGTCGCAGCATGAATAGTTTCATCTGCGCTAAGTGGCTATTGACAACCATCGTGTCAGTGCCACTAGAACCGTCTCGTTTTCTAGCGGCTTCTAGTAAATAACGAAATCGTTCAGTTGCTGGCTTGCTCATTCTATAATCTTACCTCCATTCGATTTGTGCGCCGCCTCTTTTCATAAGACCTTGAACAACAATTTGCAAGGAATCGGCACAGTCATCATGAGAGGCGTGACCGAAATTACATACTTCATCAACCATGCACGAAAAATCTCGATATTTATTGAAAATGATCTTCTTGCCTTGAAAAAGACCGATAATCCCTCTTAGACGAGCAAGCTTATCTCCCCTAAAGCCTTTAACAGGACTAACACTACAATTATAGAGCTGCCATTCATTGAAAAGAATCCGTTTAAGATCACCCTCAAAACTCTTTTGATAAGCAACAACTTCAGGCCAAATAATCACAGGTGAATCAGTTCTGAAATACTGCCCTTCTTTGTTAGTAGTCAACAGATTCCATTCCAGTAATAATTCACACAATGCCTCTATTTTTTCTACATTTCCCATTGACCTCATCCTCTTGTAATCAATCACGTACACCTTGTCATCTTTCCTGCCTGCCAAAGTAAATACAGTCCAATCATTTCTTTCTGTCATCCCTGCTGATAGATCAATTCCAATTCCAATCGTGTCGTATTCGTCGGGTACCTCACCTTTTATAAATAGTTCAGGAGAAATTCCAAGTTCAGTTGTTTTAATAGGTTGATTTAAATACTGATAAGAGAATGCAACACGATCATCAGCTTGCAATTTTAATAAGTATTTAACAGACCAAAAGGAAGGCCAGTAGGACTTAGGAGTACCACTATCGTCGTAATGCAATGCACCTTGGGTTATTACTTTCCATCCTTTCTTCTCGCAAAAAGTTGTAGTAAATAAATCGTCAAAATGGAATCTAGTTCCTAGCGCAATAGCTCTAGCACCTTGGAACATGGTAGGGACAATAACATTTGTCCAGTTCGATTCCATCTCCCTCCTGATATCAGGATTGGCAATTGCTGCTGCACTTTTGATTGCGTCATCAACAATAATCAATGAGCTTCTTTTCGACGTGATTGTTCCTTTTAGTCCAGCACAAGCAACTGTAAAAGCATCCTCTCCTCTGACATCTATCTCGGCGAAATCAAAATCAATAGACCATAATTCATCGCTCGTGCGATGTTTAGATAATCGGACTGTCGGAAAAATTTCTTGATATTCCTTGTTGCAAATTAGGTTTTTTATTGCAGCACTTTTGTTTCTAGCAACATCAACGTTATAAGAAACATAGAGTGTTCTTAATAATTTTTTAGCTTGAGCATGTCTTCCAATTAACCACGCAACTAGTAATCCTATTACTGTGGATTTGGCACTACCTCTAGGACTTAATAAGCATGTATTGGGACCCGCAATATCGAGCAAATGCTCGTTACTTTGACCTGTTAAAAACTCTTTATGCCACACCTTCATGTGACGAGCTGCAGGTTTTCCCATCAGCTCGCAAAAATAAGCGAAGTTATTACGTGCTTTTAGTACATGAGGCGGGGTCGTAACCACCTCTGGTTTGCTCGTAATAGATTGAGCAGCTATCTGAGCAGATCTCCTGCGAGCAAGAGAAATAGAAGCATTAGGCATACATCAAGTCTAAGCTTTATTCACTATTGAAGCTACATAAGGATGATTTTTTCTTTCTGCTGCCAACCTTTTCTTCCTACCCAATCTTGAAATTCTGCTTTTGCTTCTGGTGTCATATACCCAAAAATAACGTTCAATGCATGCTTTAGGGCATAATTTTTATCATCATGCTTGTCTAGTTCCAATCCTCCATGCAAAGCGCAGCATGCATCAAGGAGATCATACATGGGTACTGGAATCTGAGCATTTTGTTGTTCCCTATTCATGAATAGTGATAAACGTAATTTAGAGTTCTTTGTTCACTATATCTCATATTGTATGACCCAGGGAGGTGTCATTGCGTTTGTCTTCCGAGTAGGTAGTAAATTATACGCAACACTAATTCGATTGCTATCTGAATTATTCTTATCGGGTCTATGAAGTAAATAACTAGGAAAAAGAATCACGTCTCCAGGTTCAACTTTGACAGAGACGTCTTCATTCCAAGTGCGTCTTATTATTAGATCTACTGGTACTTTATTCTCTTGGTTTGATTGAGGAGCCTCTCTGGCTGTATCGCGGAAAGTTATGGACATATCGGTTCCTTGCAGATATACGACACAAGACATGAAAGCTTCTGCGTGTGCATGGAATCCGAATCCTTTTTGTTGAGGTGCTTGACTGTTTATCCAACCGGACATTATTTTCCACATTCCTATAGTCCGCCCTCGAGGACAATGAGGGTCGACAGTTCTTAAAACTTCATCTTGCAAAGGGCGATATTCGGGACGATTCAAGACATCTAAATATGAGAATTTTTCGGTTTCTAAATTGTCATGTTTTAAAGCTTCTTCTACAATTGTTTTTGGTAATGAGAATTTAGATACCCGAGTAGGAAATAAATCCATATAACCATCAAGTTGAGACATGTCTTACTTTCTCTACTATTTGATCAATAACATTAACATCTAAACCTAAGAACGGTGGAATAATTCCAAGGATCCTTAGTAGCCCATCTAGGAATAAAGCAAGACATGTAAAACCAAGAATCATGCTAATGATTGTTGCGTTCCTATTATGTTGTTTCATCGAAGCTTCGTCTATAGCTTTAGCTTTAGCTACAGCGTCGGCCAGCATGATGTCAACTTCATCCTTTGTGTAGCACAAGTGAGGCAAGATCTCCCTAATTTTCTCTTCAGTCATCCATGTAATAACCCAATATGTATAGGCTACTTCTCGTCCATCATGTCCGCCCAAACGGATTCGTAAGCTAATTCCAAAGCATTAGTCACATCCTCGTTTCCCTTGAATATAGATTTCAGTTCTCTCATTACTTTGTCTGCTCCTGCCAACACAAGACCTCTTCTGTCAGTGCCTCGAGACATCTTTTCTACCTCTACTACATGCCCCCGTAATTCTTTTGACAGGTGGGCAATTCTTGTAGCTGCAGCGTCAGGCTTAACTAGATCGGCTTGAACCTGTTGTCTCAAATAGTCAATATCAGATTCTAACTTTATAGTTTCAGCTAATAATAACTCTCTACGGTTTAACTTAGGAAATCTTTTGTTAACCCATTTTTCTAGGCTCGTGAAGCTACTCTCGTATCCAAGGACGACTGCGTAGAGCCAAATCTCATAAATAGAATAAGTATGCTCCGCGTAGGTAATAAAGGCTTCGTGGCGATCTTGATCTAAAAGTGTTAGAAAATTTTTGACCGAATTATCAGATGTTTCAGGCATTAACCAAAGAATTTAGATCCCTCTCTCCTTATAGCACCCCTAGCATCAGCACGCATCTTTCTCTCTTCTCTATATTTTTGTGCTTGAGTCCTCCTATCCTCTCTTCCTTCTGTTTGGGATTGCAATCTGTTCTGTAAGCCCTCTCCCATGTAGTTCATCCTTGTTTGGGAGCCTTCTTCTTGTTGGGAGAGCCTCTTCTCTACCCCAGCTTTCTGAAGAGTCTTCCTGTCTTGATCACCTGTTACTTTAATCTGTCTATCTCCTAGACGAGCTTGTTCACCCATTAATTCTTTTACAATTCCTCCTTCTGCTCCCATTAGCTTCATAGTATTACCTGTCTTCAGGTTCTCCATGCCTCCGTGATACTCAGCCCAGTTACCTAGTTGACCTCTTTGCCACTGGAGCCCTAAGCCCATATTCATTAAACTTCTACCACTATCCATCATCGCCCCTGAGAGCTGACCCCCTAAATCCTTGTTATCAGGATTCATCTTGGCCCAGTTGCTCATAGCATCTAAGCCGGTATCAAACATGGTACCAGCGGTGGTTCCTGTTTTGTAATTTTTCTGGAGATTTTCTAATTGCTGTTTAGTTAAACCACCAAGCTGGGAGTTCAACGCTGCAATATAGGATCCGGACGATGACATAGGACTCTTCTCTAGTACTTATAGTTTATAGGTTCCTGCTCTTGTACTCCTCAGATCTTCTGATATTGGCGATGACTTGATCCTTTGTTTGACGTCCAGAAGACACTTCTTTAGCCCAGTAATCCTTTCCACCCGCATCTGCAGATCTTCCAAGGTTGCTCTGATAGGCTTGCTCCAACCAATCACTCTTAGGCTTAGAAACTGGCCTAGAAGGCTCAGGAGTAGGTGTAGGAGTCCTTGTTGGGACGGCTCTTACTAGAGCATCTCTGTTAGCCTCTCCTCTCCTAGTATTCTCACGTCTCACCTCTATCTCTCTATTAACCTGTTCTTGGCTCTTCTTAGGTGCCCTATCCTGACGTGGCTGATTCTGCCATGTCTCAGCTCTTTCTTTTGCTGCTTTTTTCTCTAAAGGTCTTTCCCCTCTCGATTGCTTTATCTCCTGTGCTTGATCCTCTAAGCGTCGAGCTTCTTCTTGTCTCTTAATACCTAGACGTTTTAATGGTCCTTCTGTCTCTGTCCAGAATCTCTTTTGGTTCTGGCGATGTTCTTCAGGAGTAGGATTGGAGCCTTCCGCGTAATCGATATGTACTTGTCTATAGTCTTCATCTCCTACACCTGGATTAGTCGTAGGTCTATTTTGCTCGTCATACCTAACATCCTTACCAAAGGTGCCTGGTATTTCTTGATCATTCCCGAAAGGTACTAACCAATCGTTAGGATCACCAGGAGGCTGTGGACGACCAACTTCAGCTTCTTTAGAACTGGCTATTGATTTCTCTATATCTGCTAAAGACATTCCACCTTCAGCTTGGCCTAGCCAGTAATCCATTCCTTCTTGGTCTGACCCTCTACCCAAAATATTATTGTAGAAACTCTCTATAACCTCTTGCTCTTTAGAAACTATTGGTTTACCTGGAGTCCATCCGTCTCCGATAGGAGGTCTAGGGCCAGGGTCGCCATGAATAGGAGGAATGTCCTCGATAGGAGGTTTAGGTCCAGGCATAGGATAAGGTCTACCGTCTCCATCTGGCCAAGGCTTTGGAGGTCTAGGTCCTGGCATAGGATAAGGTCTGCCGTCTCCATCATCAGGTCTTATAGGTCCTGGCATAGCATCAGGAAAAGGACGTCCGGGACGTCGCTCTGGAGGTCTTGGTTCGGGACGTCTCGATGTTGGTTCGCGATCTTCCCATATCTGCCGACCTCTGTCTGAGAATGGTCCTTCGTCTGGCTGGCCTGGTCCGCTTTGATGTCTGTCGTCTACTCCATCTCCATCTGAATCTCTCCAATCCATGGTATAGCCCATACTGGGATCTCCCCCAATACGACCACCATAACCACTTCTGTTATTAGGTACTAAGTTCTTCCCGTCGTTATCTACACGAGTACCTGGTGCTGCACCAACAGGAGGATCCTGAGTTATAGGTTGTGTCCAATCTACTCCTCCTGGTGGCTCCCTATCAGGCCACTGTTGGTCTGAAGGAGGAGAGGGTTCTTTCTTTAACTGTTCCCACTCTTCATCACTAATCCATTTGTCATCCCCAGGTTTCTGTGGCTCCCAATTTTCTCTTACTCCATAGCCATGATTAAAACCTATTTGATTGCCTTTACCGTCATATATAGGACTTTTCTGTTTGTTGTAAAAATCTAACCAACCGTCAAGAAAATCACCTTCTCCACCTGATCCTTGAGGGGTGCTGCCTCTTAGAGAAGCTCCACGACTTCTTATTCTGTCAAGCTCATTTTGATAGTAACTAGTATTCTCCAGCCCCTCAATGGGCTGCTGAGATGCAAAGGCTGCCATGTTAGTTTGTTTACTGTCTTAACGACTACTCTTTATATTACTGCTATTTCAATTACAACTACTTCGATAGAAGAGCTATTAATCCTGTCGCTGCTAATTTCGGCATCATATCTCTAGCAGTGTTGCCCCAAGCATATCTAGCTTTCATGTCGGCAAGACTCATATCTTTGCCTCTCCCTGACTCGTCCCCTGATCTCATGTAGTACATGGACTTAGCTTCGTTAACTCTGCCCATGACATCAGCATTCACTATTCCCCTATATTTATCAATCATATTCGGGGTGTTCATAAGATCCAATTCCCCTATCCTGTCAGTCAGATCTGCTCGTGTTTTATATCCAGGTTCTTTTGCTAGGTGTCTTTTCAGAATATCTTGATAAGCAGGGTGCTCTTTAAGCAAAGACCTAGTAGCACTATCTCCAGTTAATGATTCTTCAAAATTAAATCTTGTGCTAGCAGGATCTATTACAACCGTTTGGTCATTGGGCTTTAGTTTTGCTGGATCTTCTGAAATTTCCAGTACTCTTCCACCATCATTATTATTAGAAATAATGACTCCTTGATCTGCTCCCAGTTTTGTGTCTAGGCTCTCAATATTGGATTGAAGATTCTCAACAACAGCGCCAGGTTGAAGACGACCCGATTCAATCATGAAGTTGATTGATTCTTGAGGTAGCCAGCCCTTTTGATAAGCTTGATCTAGTATTCGATGACCTTCAGGTAAGAACTGGTCAGATTTATACTCAACCAAATGAGGTGTAGCACTAGTCCTTACTCGACTGAGATCAGAATCAAGTTGCCAATCCCGTTTCCACTGTCCTAATCCCATCTGTGTCTCACGTTAAACACTAACTATTACTATGTTACTCAACTTCTACTTGGTTATTCAAAGTTTTTGCATCACTCAATAAGCTTTGTATCATAGCCGCTTTGAGGGAGGAATTAAGCTCTTCTTTGCTTGGCGGTGGCGTTATAGCTTGTTGTGCTTGATATTGTTGTCCCATCCTATCTGTATCCCCTGCTTTTCTAGTCGTCGGCGTATTCCATATACCCGCAATCGTCTCCATTAAGTTCTTCTTCTTGTCATATTCAATTTGTTTTTTTAACTCCCACTGTGATTGCTCGTTGATCATATCCCTTTCAGTTAGATCAGCTTTCGCACCTAAGCTAGCTTTTGCTAATTCCAACCCAGCAGCAAAATTATCCCTGTTAATCCTTAGAGCACTTTCAGTTCCAGTATTAGTTAAAACTGCGCCCGTCCCCTGAAGTACTGGAGGACCAGGGAAACTACGAAGATAATCTCCAGAAACTTTGCCGAAGCCAGAGAGAATATCAGGTCCTGAACTAGCCATAATTTAATAAATAGAGTTTAGGATTGGACTAGAAGCAGTATTGGCTGAATTTGCTGCCGCCATTTGTGCTAGTAATGAGTTCTCGTACTGTGCATTTCTATTGGCTTGTTCTTTCGCAATCATATCTTGCAATGGTTTTAGTCTTAAAGCTAACATTTTTTGATTACGTAATTCCTCTCTAATTTCTCTTCTTCTTTCTACCTCAGGATCAAACCCTTTATAAATAGATCTAGCTGCTTGCTGTCCAGGCTGACCACCCATCATTCCTCCTACTCCAGCACCTATTGCCCAACCAATACCAGGTAGAGGTATTAAAGCTTGACCAATAACTCCCCCTAGAGATGTTCCTAAAAGAGTGCCGCCTAATCTTCCGCCTGCTTCTGCCCAGTTAACAGATGGTGCATCTAAAGAATCATCTAGCTCTTGAGCTGCATCATAAAGAGCCATTAAAGCACCTAAACCAGCTACGCCCCTAGCCCGAGGGATTTTGCCTGTTATGCCTTTTCGTGCATAGTCAATAGGTCCTTTAACATCTAGCTCCTTTATTATCTGCCTGACTTTATTCATGTCACCACCTGCTTCTTTCAATAGGTCACCATATAGACCTCTCCCAAGGCTCGCAGTAGTTGCATTATTTAACTTCTGAAAAAATTCTGCGCCTAAAGCAGTAGGTATTCCACTTGCTGTTTTACTCGCCCCAAGGTTTGGAAGAGCATACATAGAGGCTAAAGCTAAATCCCCTCCTCTGAGCCTGCTAAACTCGTCCGGCTGATGAGTACCTCGGTATATCCCGTTAGCCATGCTTTAAGACACAATAATCCTACTGTTTAGATTCTAACGCTTCCGTTGTGCTTACTACTTATTCGTCTATATAAGGTAAATCTTCTGGTCTAGAAGATAGAAAATAATGCTGAATTATAGGTGTCGGATCACGAAGTTCCTCATAAACACGATTAGTCATTACATATATATCAGAGGGTTCTATCTTAACTTCGAATTTCATTTATGCAATCGCAGCGGCACATCCTGCTGCATTTCCTGTGGAACATAAGTAAGCCCCTCCTACCTTTGTTCCAATCTTGAGGATATTACTGAATAATCCACCACCAGAATTTTGGGCTCTAGCCTGTCGTTCGTTTGCTTTTATTTGGTCTAGATAGTTATTCCAGTCGGTGTATTTAGTAATAGCATCACCTGCCATATCAATTTCTCTGGTTTGCTGATCACCAAGAAGGTTACTCATACTTTCGCTGGCTGCAGTAGAGAAAGGAATTCCAGATATTCCTCCCGTCTGATAAGGATTTGTACGAGCAGATGCTCCTTTGCTATAATTTGATGCTGCCTGTGCAGTAAAGGCTGCAGGATCAGGGCCTACCAATCCTGTGCTGGATCCCCCTTTCCTCCTCATTATTTCATTGGTGATAGCGTCCCATTCGTTAGCACTTTCACCCATAGCGCTAGGGGCAATTCTATAAGCCATTACCACTTCCCTCCTATACCTGAATATGCACTACTCGTGTTGTAGTACCCACTTAAGGGGTGACCACTGTAATTCGAAAAGTGATCCATGGTATTGTTATAAAAATTTCCTGTATTGGTCCATGCATTCTGTGCTCCTGACCATAGATTACCACCCAAACTACCTAGATCTGATTTAAAGCTTTGATAGCTATTGGGATTATTGATAGATGAAGAAGCTACTGTAGCGGTAGTTGAGGTGTTTGATGATGTCGGCCACCCTTTGCTAGTCGCATATGCATTAAATCCTAAACTGGCAGCACCCAAAATCGAGTCTTTAAGAATTTCTCCTTGCCTGGCATCTTTGCCTACCTTGGCTATATATGTAGCGCTTTCTAATCCCCTTTCCGACTTGTCTCTAGATAATTTCGCATTCATCGTCATGTCTTGAAAGAACTGCTCCATTCCTTCATTTCCCCTGTTAATAGAGGATGCTCTGTCTGTTGAAGCATTGCTTTGGATAGCTTCGAATGGGAGAGGAGAAAACGCCATTAAGTATTAGATTCAGTTCCCATAGTCCTTCTTACAGATTCTAGTCCTTGGCCAGTAATTCCTCCTGCTACTGCTCCACCTGCTCCATACTTTAATATTTCCCATAACATATCTGTTTGGCCTTTCTTGCTGACCTCATCCTTGTCTATTTTCAATCTCTTCATACGTGCAGCGGATTCTGCTTGTTGTGCAGTATATGGTCCAGCTTCCCTGCTCAATGCGTACTCTTCTGTTCCAGGTAGCCATGAATCAGGGTTCTTACGCTGATATCTCCTGAATCTCTGCTGTTCTTCCTGTATTTGGTTCTCTATCTTATTCATTTGCTGCAATTCTCCCCCGACACGTGCCATTCTGCGTCCACCTCGCCTGAAACCGTACCTAGCACCAGCCGCAGCAGCCAAAGTAGGCATGATTGCCGTTGCAATAGGCATTGATTTACCCATAAAAGCAACTTCAGGTCCATGAATACCTACTAAATTACCTTTTAACGCTCCTAATACGTTGAAATTGCCATCATCAAAAGGATTTAAGTCTGTTTTCCTGTCAAACATGTACGCTTTATACCTTCTATATTCGTCTTGAGAAACATCAGGACGTTCTTTTCTAAATTCTTCGTAAGGTAAAAGCTTTCCTGTACGTCCCAAGAAATAACGACTGACTGTTTCCCCTATCGGAGAGTCAGTTCTACGTGGATCGGTTTCACTAGGAAGGATTGCTTTGTATCCTGCGGGTCTACCAATATTTCCAATACCTGCTGACATGGCAATAATGGCTGGTACTGTCGCCGCTAGTCTTACATTTCTATTTCTTAAAAGACTTACCTCGTCAGTTAAACCTTTAATTCTTGCTGCTTCCGCTTTCTGAGCTGTTGTTGCACCACGAGGGGCAGTCTCTATATCACGTTGTGCATCGTGTAATGATTGTAGTGTTGTTAACTGAGTTAAAGCTTGAGGTGCGTTTAAAAACCACCAAATATTTCTCAAGCCATCGCTCATAACGTCGGCGGCTAATGTTCCACCTATCTGCTTTGCTCTAGCACCTGCACTAGGGGCTTGACCTCTTGGATAGACCTGAACCGTTTTTGCTGCAACTTCTGGATGTTCGGCCAACAACTCGGCCATCTCTTTTCTACGAACTGGAGAATATCCCCCTAGACGCAATCCTTCTAATTGTCTTAGAACATTTCGCTGCCAAGAACGCTTGTTACCTAATACACTTCCCGGTGCATTATCTATTTGTTTGACGGCTGACCTAAATAAATCCGATTCACCTAAATCATATGGAAGGTACTGACGAGCTGAATCCACAAAGGCGGAACTCCCCAACATATCTTCCAACGGAGAATTCTGATATCCAGGACTCCTCGTCTTTCTATATAATTCTTGATACTCTCTTGGACTAGAAAAGAAAGCATCTTTAAATTCATCGTTACGTGCTATTACCATAACTACCCCATACGTCCTACATAACCACCTGCGTTAACCAATGCAGACATTAATGTCTCCTGTAATTCACGTTCTGCTATGTCTCCTGGAGTGGGAGCATTAAGATTCTGATTAGTCCTCTTAGCAATATTGTCGTATATTCCTCTTTCTATTGGATAAGGGTAAATAGCAGCACCCATCCCTCCTAGAAAATCAGAAGCGGTAACTAAGTCTTCGTAAGCTTGTCCTTGTAAATTTAAACCTTTCCATTTACCTACTCCACGAGCTGCAACCTGACCAGCTCCAATACCTAGTAAAGAAGCTAATATTCCTGCTCCTAAATTTTCTCCACCAGCTGTCAGACGTTCTGCCATGGTTGCCTCTTCAGGGAGGCGAGCCATCGATAAGCCACCATATAAAACATCTGGACCAAAACGAAACAGTGCAGCCCTTTTAGTAGGTGCAACAGTTCTCCAGAATTGAGCTAAAGCTTGTCCTGCAGGTCTCATACTATAGGTCCTCCAAATTCTGGCATCATGTGCTCTTCGGGGTAAAGATCCTGATTGAATTTACTGCGCTTAAACATTGTCATAAAATCAGTGACATTTTGCGTAGCAATAGGATTATGAGTAGGACCTGAAGTTGTATTAACAAAACGACCGAAATCTCCTGTTATTCCTACAGCGGAATCAGGCTCAAAAATCTTACCTGCAAATCTTCGACTTGGATGCTTCTGTGCTGCGCCCTGCGTCGTACCAAAATCTACTACACGTTCATCTTGCTGTTCTTGGTTTAGCCTGGCTTGCCTAAACGCCGCTGCAGGATTTGGGGGTTTAAACGACACACTAAAACCGCACTATATATTTATTATCTTAACTCCTTTTCCTGCGAACCCTTACGAAACGGTAATTGATCCTTTCATGGTGCTGTGAGCCTGGCAAATATAATAGTAATCCCCTGACTCTTTAAAAGAGACCTGTAATTTATTAGCTGATCCATGTTGATTGTTATTCTCTAAACGAGCCCATCCAGGAGAGGTAGGACCTGCACCAGTTGTTGCACCACTGATATTGCCTTTCTTTATAACAAAAGGATGAGATGATCCAGATTGGTTGTCAACCATCATAAATTGTCCAACCGTTAGAGTTAACGATGGGTTAGTAACATTAGTCAATCCACTGCCATTGAATACATAATTTCCACTATCAGCGGTGACAGTATATGATTTCTGTTCGTCTGCAGTCACATCTCCTTCTACAACCCATTTATCCGTGCCAACACATGTCAAATCGATTTTGGCATTAGCGAAGCTGTTTCTGTATTTATTAGCGGTGGAAGTATTGGTAATTGTGGAATATAAAGTTACACCACTACCAACTAAAGTTACTTGATTGGAATCTCCGGATAATAAAGAAATTTTAGATCCAACCCTGTAAGCACCAGCAGTTAACGTAACCACAGCATTAACTGTGCCAAAAAGCAACATACTATCTGCCTCGTCTGCCGATAACGTATAGACATCACCGTCATTTTCTAGAGTTACAGTTTTAAAGTCAGGAGTTAAAAGAACCCTATCAATACCTTCTATCTTACGAGGTGCATAAAGCTTGTCCTGAACAGGATCATACTGAACGCCTACAAATCTACTTGCCATGAGAGCTAAGAAATCTATTCGTCTCTTAATTCTACCCCAGTCAAATTCTTGTTTTTGAGGACATATTTATGAAGTAGCCATGTATGCGTATTGAAAATTAAAGTTGATAAAATTATCACCGCGACAGGATCGAATCCTCTTTCTCTCGTTACAGCATCTAGCAAGGCATAACCATGTTCCGTATGCCTTCTCATGTCGTCAGGCGTGATCGAGAACGGGTGTTCCTTCGTCATGCACGCCTCCTAGCGGCTGCACGTTGAGCCAAGATCGCCATTGCTCTTTCTTGTTTAGGAGATCCAATAGGTTCACTCAATGCCTGAGCTAATCCTTCATAACTTAAATAAGGAATAGGAGCAGACACCACAGTAGGCTTGCTCTTGGGAGGAGCATTCAAAGTAGATACCTTATTAGTGTCGACGACTCCATCGCTAACAACACGAGGATCAGCCGTTGCCATGTCTCGAACAGCTTGAACATCTCCACTGGCTGGTTGATTGGTATTACTAAAAGCGGCAGAATCATCGGGATTAATCCAAGGACGCTCCACAGGGATAGGAGTTTCCCCTCCTCCAACACCTATATAAGTACCTGGAGCTCTGGGAGCACTAGCATCACGATCTATTTGTCGTGTCTGATAACCCGATCTGAAGTTCCTATTTTCCTCTAGAGCTGCTTCGGGATTTCTTAGAGTACCCAAGATCTCCGCAATATCATTGAGTTCCTGTTCCTTTGTATATTTTTTCATATTTCTAGGAGGAACTTGAATATCGTCCTCACTGAACAAGTCAACGCTAGGCCTTTCAGGATAAGTACGTAAACGATCATTAATAGCGTTATAAACAAGTTCTCTAGAAGTAGCGTCTTTTGGCATTAATGCTGCAATATATTCCTGTGAGGCTCCTTGGTTATGAGCTCTTAATACTATGTCTGCAAGTTGTTTATAAGGACGAGGAGATATTCTTTCTGTCTGAGCTCGAGCTGCGTCGGTAATATCTCCCTTCAGATTGAATATTTTCGCAGGATTGTATTCGTCTCCTTCCTTATCAATAGATTTAAATCTTTTTTCAGCTTCTTTTCTTATTGGTCCTATCAGGTCACCTTCTTCTAGTTGTCCAGTATTTTTCCGTCTCACTAACCGAGTACCTGGATCATCTAAGAAGGCTGTCGGACCTGTTTGGAATTTTGCAAATAAGGTATCAAATCCTGTCCTGTCATCCGCTTTTAACCAAGTATTTTGTTTCTGTGGATGCTTCATTAACTTCGTTGTTTTATTCGTCGTTAGATTTGTCACCTCTAAAAATGTCCCACTTTTACCGACCGGCTCAATAGTGTATCCTTCAGTTTCTCTAACTCTTAAAAGCTGTCCACGACTAACTTCTTCTAATCCAGCTAAAGCTTCTTCTAATCCTTTCCCTGGAGTCCTAAGTTCACGAACCATCTGTACTTCCAACGCTTGTGCTACATCAGGATCAGCCGTAGCCGCTTTTCTGAAGGCGTCTATATCCATATTCGTTGGACTGCCTACGCGATAAGCAGTGTCTTCAACCGCTACAGATTTTGTTTGAGGATTAGCAGGATCAGGAACTGTTACTGGAACCTGCCGTGGCTCCCATTGTGGTTTGCCTGTTATAGGATCTAATACTTTATCTCCTGATCGAGTCAATACAGGTTGCCTTGCGTTATATATCGGACGTGCTAAGCCTGTCTTGTCGTTAGGAGGGAGAAATCCGTAGAAATCTTGTTGTCCAAGAGATTTATCAATTAACTCTCTAGTTAAACCTTTTTGGATGACTTCCTTGCCGTCAGCACCTAGAACAGGTTTAAAATCCTGCAAAGCACGGCTCACTTGACCATCGTCGTTATATGCTTTTAAAAACCTTGTTTCAGGATTGGCTAAAGCTCGTTGAGTAATAAATTTAGTTTCGTAATTACTTTGTAATTCTTCTAATCTTTTACCTAAGTTAATTTCTTGAAATCTTTCAGATTCATAACTTGCATCAGGATTTTCCCTAACATCAACCACTCTCTTTGGGTCTATACGATACTGATGCGGTATTCCAGCTTTTGGTTTGTTAATATCTACTCTCCTATCAGTTCCTAATCTCAGCGCACCCTTAGCATCTCTAACTGCCGGATTAACTAATGAATATGCTGGTGTTTTACCCCTCATCGCAGTAGAATCATCTGCTGAAATCTTTTGAGTAGAAGGATCAATAGTCGTATACTGACCGCCAGGATCTGTACTATCGGCAGATCGTTTTCCTACATTCTTTAATTCAGGAAGTTCCGTTGCGGATTCTATCCGAGTTACATTATTGGATAATTTTTCCTCTAAATTACGTCTCTTAGCTATCTCTTCTCTTTTTGCAGCTAAAACAGCAGCTCTCGCGGGGTCACCTAGAGCAGGTAATCCAGTAATATTTTGAGCTTGCGGAGCTGAACCCCTAGATCTTCTTGGGTCATTGACGTCATCCCATTCTCTAAAGCCGCCAATCATGCCTACTTTTGCGTTGTATCTGTATTACAAGTCTACCGAGTTACTTTATTCTCCTAATCCATTTCCGCGATAGTGATTACTCTTTCTAGTGTTTCCTTCGAAATACGGTGAGCACCTCCACCAGTCCTTTTGTGATCGTAATTTTGTTTTTCCCATTTCTGTTCAGGCATCACTAAGGGACGACTCTTTTGCTCGTCGACAGCATAACCTATATTACCAACTAAACACATGCGTCCTAGGCCGTCTTGATCGTTAGGTCTAACTTTGTGAAAACGAGATCCTAGGAAGAATGTTGCTACACCTTCTTGAGCTTCAATCTCGTGGGATGCACCATGAGCTCCATCAATAAGGAGAGGTGCAGAGCCTTCAGGTATGTGAATATTGTACGAAAAGCTCAATATATAAGGAAAATGACAATGAGTAACAACACCTTCACCGGGGTGATATGTAATACCCCAAGATTCAGAAATCCTAAACCTATCTAATTCAAATAGCAACGGAGAATATTCCATTCCTGGTCCCCATAACGGCAGATTTGGGTAAATTCCACTCGAAAAATTCACACAAACTCCAAATAAACATTCTTGTAGAAACTCATAAGCTTTTTCTAAAGCTGCGGGAGCGTCCTTATCGAGATGTAAATCCATGCCTGTCAAACATCCGCTGCCTTTCGCCTGTCTATAAGTCTTTGATTTTATATATTCTTGCAATTCTTCTTTAATTTCTGCATGTTTTTCATTCAAAAATTGTAAATATACAATTTCTTGTCGATGATCGAAAGTCATCTCTGCAACAGGGACATTTTGTTCGGTCCGCATAGTCTCGGTCATTGAGTAATTTGATATTTTTTTAGAGATAAAAGCATCATAGTCCGAGCATGCGCGTTTTTCCTGATGAAGCGTATTATCCCCGATTTAGAGCCTCGTGGGAGAAATTCGATTTTTTCCTCTCAGCGCGTTATACATCAAACACCCACTCCGACCTGGGGTACCCTTCAAACAAAAAAAGAATAGGCAATTTTAGCTATATAAATCAGTACAATGTTAATCAGAGCAAAGCGTATGTTAATTAAGTGATACTTATCTTTTTAATCGCGGGAGTTTGTAAGCACCAGGTCAGGCACTAGCAACGCAACGCATGTGTTCCTACGCTCAGCCAATGGAGCGCACCATCGCTACCAAATGATATCCCCACGCTCCCCTGCGTATTCAACAGTTATCCAGCACGTCCCTGCATGTATGACGCATATTCTTTACTTCGCTTCTTCGCTCGCTCCTTGGCGCCAAGCTAACTGACATAACACTAATCAGCCTGACTTCGCTTACATATTTACGATATCATTTCCCACTGGTAGCTATATTTTTTCCATACGGCTACCCATCAATAGGCATAGGTTAATTATGTTAATCCTATGTTAATGTCCAAACTCATCTGTACTATTTCTCATGTTAACTGTCACTAAGTATGATTTCCTTCAAGGCAACGAGATGCTAGTCACTAGCAACAAGGGTATGATTGTAGGTTCTAGAATCAAACACGCAGGCATAGTAGGTGACAACCTAAATGCTAGAGATACCTGGAATCAACTACATCATCCTAAGACTGGTTGGATTAAACGCTTCGGCAAAGGCAATCCACAAGTTATCAATCAAGCCAGATAGTAACTACAAGCCCTGCTTCATTCATTGGAGTGGGGCTTTTTTGTTACATCTCATCAGTACCATTTTCATGTCTGATACTACGCCACAAGTTTCTTCTCCTTATGCTCAGTTCAAAATCTCAGATGAAGAACGCAAGATCATGGAAGAAGAGTATGAACATCTTCAAAAGCTATTAGAGGACCCCGAGTGTCCCTTCTAAGCACCAAGTCAGCGAACACCCCTGCTTCATTCATTGGAGTGGGGGTTTTTTGTTCCTTTTTATCAGTACTTTTTATGAATTCCGTATTCCATTCTTGGGTTCTTTTAGCCAACCGCCATCCATATACATACATAGCTATCTGTGGAACGATAGGTTGTGTTATCAGATGGTACTGGGTCGGCCAAGATGTTGCTCGGTTTATGAATCCGCTAGCTCCCATCTTCATGTAAAGACACCAAGTCAGCCCACTAGTATCCTTCTGCTTGCTTATGCAGGTAGGAGGATTTTTTAGTGTCCCTATTTATCTGTACATTTTTTGTACTTATGATTATGCTCCACACTGTCGATTATGTGACGGAAGTCCTTGCCGATACACGCATAGATAAGATGCATGAATTATCGGAAGAGAGCTATCGAGCTTATATGCAAGCCGTGAAGGATGGTCTTGAACCAGCCGCCTGTCATCTCTTCCAATGGTAACCACCAGGTCAGCCCACCACTGCCTTCCTCCGTTTACTCGGGGGAGGGCTTTTTTGGTGTGCCTTCAAATCGGTACATTTTTTCCCCCAGCTTCGAGCTGGATATCCCACCTATGGCAACAGCCACGAAATCTCCTGCTAAAGCTGCTAAGTCCACTAAGACAGAGCAGACTCCACTAGAGAGAAAGATCCAATATGCTTCCAACACTACCGTTGGTATTGTCAACCGTATCCTCCCTATCACCAAGAAGGATGGAACTCCTGTTGCAGGAGGCTCTACCTTTACTCTTGGTCAATCTGTTGAAGTTAACTTCGGCAGTAAGGATGCTCCTAATTATCAACGTGTAGATGTACAAGAATCTTGGTTCACAGCTTGGGATAATGGAACTCCTGAAAATCCCAACCCTGTCTCTGCAAATCTCAATGAGGCACTCAAAGGCAAAGACTGGGCAGTGCTCAGACTCTATTGGGACTTCGATGGCAGAGGTCCTTCAAATGTCTATGAGAAAGAGATCATGGATAGAACAGCCGAAGGTGACTTCGAGACTGTATTAGAACCAGCAACAGGTCTACCTAAGACCAAGAGAGCGTTTAGATATGCTCCTAACAAGAGAGTATTTCACTTCGAAGTTCTTAGTTCTGGAGTTAAGACCCAGACTAATAGCGAGGAAGTGATTCCTTTCTAACGTTTTATTACCCTGCCTGCACTTCGGTGCTAGGTGGGGTATTTTTTTCTTACCCATCCGAACCAACACTTCCTTCAAATGAACAGATTTGATCAACCTGAGCCTCCAAGCGAAGACCTTGAGATCTATGTCGGCAACCTTACCGTGGCAGAATCACTAAGTCTGATTGATGCCATGCATAGATCTAACCAAGAAGGCTTAACACGAGTACATCGCAGACTTGTCGATAGCGTTCGTACTCAATACACCCTGCTGAAGTACCACGGCGATGCAGATAAGCGACGTCTTGCTGACTACGCTAAACGTGAGGCTGAAGCAGAAATGAGAGAAGAAGCCCTCAAAGAGAAGGCATACTCAGACCACATGGAGGATACAAATCATGAGTGACCGTCGTGGATTAGAGGGCTTTCCTATGAAGCCCAATCCCCACAAGGTTATCAAGAACTCTGATGGTATCCCTGTTGGCGAAAACATTTATGAGCCTGATGAAGTTCCCGATCTCTCAGGCTATGCAGAGGACCAGCTCCTCTTCGATGACACTCTTAATCAGTCCCACATTTATCATGACGACGACAGTTAAACACCAAGTCACCGAATCCGAGACTACTATGGATGAAGATATCAGTGACCGACTATTGAAAGTTATATCCAAATTAGCTCTCATCACTGGCTTTGTTGTTAACTTCAGCAAAGCCACCTTCCATGCAGTTATCCCATCTATAGTCAGACTTCTATATAAGTACGATCAATGGGCGTCCAAACAACGACCACTGGATAAGCTTATTAAGTATCTATATAGTTTACGTAAGGAAGACTATTGGGTATCCAAGACTGCAACAGGAAGACTCAAAGGTATTAACGGCTCTTTCTTTAAGAAGTAACAAGTACATCAGTACTAACCGCTTACTCTACGCTCCGTATGCGACCTCAGGCTGATAAGAACCCGACAAGGCGTACTCAGGCTGACTATTCTCGGGAGCCATACTATTCCTAAAATCCTTCATCAAACTACGAGGGATCATCTTATCCCGACGAAAAGCCCGTCTTATTCCTTCTATATCACCATGCTGTAAGCCTTTCTTGACATCCAAGTTAAAGGCATCACCAGCTAATCGTAAGCTCGACATCTTATGAGGTCAGAACGTTCTCTCTCTGCTGAGCTGTATTATTGGCCTGACTAATGTTCTGCATTAGTGAGACTAAACCAGCTCCTGCAGCAGTTAAACCTGAACCATATGTAGCTACTTGAGTGGCTCTGTCCCAACCACCTGTCCTAGACATCAAGTCTGCATAACCTTTAATAGGACCTTCAGGCGCAACCTCCATCGATTTCAATATCAAGTCGTCGATAGCTCTCTCAGGAAGATCAGATTGTTGCAACGTCCGAAGTGCTCTATTAGCACTCTCTGGTGTACTTAAATCCATAAGTGCCCCAGTATCAGGATTCTTGAAACCCTCTATTTGATAGTTAGCTACCTGTCTAGCCGCAGGCTCTAAATCGTCAGCGCTGCCACCCATTATTATCTTCCTTTGAAGGCTATCATAAATATCTTCTGTCTGTCGGTTCCTCGCAGCTGCTCCTTGCTCCGCCCAAAATCTACGGGCGTCAGCATCCCTAGCAGAAGAATAAGCTCTTATACGGTCTATCACTGAAGCACCTGTAAATAATAGTGTCGATACATATATTGTACGTCTTTTTATTTGTAGGTTATCTCATCTGTACATTTTTTGTACTGATAGCCTCTTACACACACTCGCTGTTTCCTACATGAAACTACCTTTTGTTAATGCAGAACTGAATTTCTATTCAGGTGTAGATAACAAATATGGCACCAATTGGGGTCATATAGAATTCCTAGCTTGGTCAGGTAAAGATGAATCTCGACTAGAGACCATCCTTACTACAGGCTTCAAGTCCGACCATGCAGTCAAAGCGCTAGGCACAGACGACCCTACTATCTTCGAAGTTGTTGACGGAGTTAAAGTTCATCGCAAGATCTTAATCGTAGGAGGCAAGCCAGTCGGAGAGATTCCTCTCAAGACAATGGTTGCTACCTACAAGCGTGAACAACAGCTCAAGAACTTCGATAGTCCTACACAATTCACTGTTCCAGCAACAGCTTAATTAATAACGGGGCAGTGCTCATCTGCAGTCATGGATTAGGTGTGGCATTTCGAGATTAACCGAGCACTCTATATGATCTAGCTCAACCAATCCTTTGTAAGTCCACACCCAAATACCTCTGCAGTAACTGACACGTAAGTCCCTTTTCTCCCACTCTTACAATGACATCTTCATCTAAAGCTAAAACTACAGACACCCCATCGAAGCCGATCTCTTCGGCAAAGATGATCCCAAACCAAAGCAAACTCAAGAGAAACTTAAGAGATCTTGCGTTCGACATTATTCAGTGTCCACCAGAGGCAGACTTCATAGAAGACCTCACCTCAGACGATCCTGTTCTACAGCAGAAGGCTCAGGAACAAGTCGAGATGTGCCTCATAGGAGCAGAAGAATTCGATGAAAACGCAGATCAACTATTGAACATGGTTAGTTGGTTCAGGAATCGTGCTCAATTTCGTATCGACGAATCAAGAAGAATACGTGTTCTTTCCGAGAGAGACACCAAGACAGCTGATCAACTTGAGCAGTATGTCTACACCATGTTCCAACATGTATATGGTGAGCAAGGATTCACTAAATATGACTTACCTACACATAAACTTACATCCAGAAAAACAGAGTCAGTAGATGTTGACTACTACACCATTAATTGGGACAAGATTCCTGACTCATGTCAACGAGTAAGCAAGACAGTCGACAAGACAGAGATCAAGAAACTGTTGAAATGCAAGATGCAATTTCCAGGCGTTGCACTTAAATCAGAAAGGAAGTGGTCATTCAAATGAACCATTACGACTTTCTTGTTAGTACACACGCAAATCCCAGCTTAGTCAGTCTCACCCCTGTTACTGACAAGGCTATTGACTACCTTCACGAACTTGTGCCTGATCTGTCTAAAGGTGAATCATTCATTCACACGTACCCTGACACTTGTTTACTTATAGATACCTTTATCCCATCCGAATTTTCAATCTCATGGTTACCCCCACTCAACGTGCTAAGAGAAATTCAAAGTA
>CEUA01011030.1_pt1 | contig 26205 bp, 26 predicted proteins | sample 361541 | NCBI WGS metagenome assembly CEUA01 (sample SAMEA2623079, study PRJEB7988) | marine metagenome | isolation source: saline water (ENVO:00002010), including
CTCGGCCCACTTATGAAAGCAGCATTAATAACCGAAAAAGAAACGATTAGTTTTCTTGATTTTGATGACCCTGAGCCCGAATCTGATCAAGTCGTCGTCGATATAGCATTGTGCGGTATTTGCGGAACTGACATTCATGGATTCAACACGCCAGGCCCGATGCGAGCGTCGATTTGCGGACATGAGTGGACTGGCACAGTTAGTAAAACAGGTACTGACGTGGCAAGGATTAAAGAAGGGGACCGTGTCGTGGTTGCTGTGCCACCTTCGTGTGGTTCATGCGTTTCCTGCCAAGCGGGTCAAATGGCTAAATGTGAAACAGTTCTAGAAGCTGTAGTCGCAGCGGGTCGCTTCGATACCCCTCATGGAGGGTTCGCTCCCAGAATAGCTGTCAATCATTGGAGAACAGTAATTGCTGATTCAAGACTTAGCGATGTTCAAGCTGCCCAAATAGAACCCACGACCATCTGCTTTCATGCCGTTCGTTCCACGCCACCTACACTTGGTGATGTTGTAGTCGTTCAAGGTGCGGGACCAATTGGATTAACAACTCTCCAATGGGCTCGAGCTGCTGGAGCTCAGACTTTAATTTCGGTAGAACCAGATCCACTCCGAAGAGACGTTGCTTCGGGTATTGGAGCTGACTACACGGTAGAAGCAGGTGAATCTGCTGAGGAGCTAATAAAAGAAATTACTTCAGGACTTGGAGCTGACGTTGTATATGAGTGTGCTGGGGTGCCGCCTGCACTCCAGAGTGCAGTTGATTTAGCACGAAGAGGTGGAGTGGTCTCTTTGATAGGACTTGCAGCTTCGGATGCCCTAACTAAACCAGGTGAGTGGCTTCGCAAAGAAATAAACGTGTCTGCATCACTTGGTTACACCCATGAAGAATTCGAGATGTCGATGTCATATGTAGCGGACGGTAAGATCAACTTAGATGCCATTCACACGGGGACAGTTCCTTTAGATGATATTGGTAAAGCTTTTTCTGATCTGTCAAGTGGTGTCTCTGGAGAGTTAAAAATTTTAGTTGACCCTCGCTGACGTTAGATCCATTCTCCAATTTTCCATCCAGCGATTGAACCAATTGGTACGAGTATTGCGAAAGCCCACCATTCCTCCACTAATCCTCCAGCGATTATTGCTCCTGCTATTGAGAATATTGCTCCGAAAAATAAGGGTGCAATTGTTGATTTGCTCATGTTACTCCCATCCCTAACAGCAACATTACAAGCTTAATTCCTATGAGCCTTGGATTATTTTAAAATCAGAAATTGCCGCTTTGGTCGTCAAAATGGAATCTAAATAAATTCTCATAACCACTCAATGCGTTCTTGAAGGAAAAAATATAAACTATTCTCACTCTTCGGCATACTATGACCACAGAGAGTAATAAAATAGTTCCTATTAGAAGACAGGAAGATAATAGATGGAAAAGGATTCAGACGATCAAGACAAAGCTTACAGGAGCCTTGTAGGGGAAAGAATCCGTTCTATCCGTAAACAGAAACGTCTTTCCTTACAAGAAGTTGAAGCAAGATCTGAAGCTGAATTCAAAGCATCTGTCCTAGGTGCATATGAAAGGGCAGAAAGAGACATTTCTGTACCGCGCCTTCAAAGACTTGCAAATTTTTACAATGTACCTGTAGATCAACTGCTACCCAGTGAAGATGCATTGAATGAACTGGATGGAAATATTCACGCTCAGTTAGATGTTGATATAACCGAACGAAGCATAGTTATAGATTTAACAAAACTAAGTGAGTCTAAAGCTTCAGAATCTGCAGTAATAGATCGTTACCTAAAAATTATTCAAGTCAAAAGGCAAGATTTTAACGGTCGAGTATTAACTATTAGACGCGATGATTTACAGGCTTTGGCAGCGATAATAGGCACGACCGTAGAGGAAGCACCTCAACGTTTAGCCGAGCTAAATTTACTTCGAGATGCGATTTCAGGCTGAGAGCCCTGATACCAGCAGATAGTCTTAATCATCATGAGTGTTTTATCGCGCGTTCTTCGAAGTGGTGAGGGTAAGAAACTTAAAGCTATTGAATCTCTGGTTCCTGATATAAATTCTCTGGAGCCAGAAATGGAGAAACTGTCAGATCACGCACTACAGGCAAAAACAGACGAGTTTAAACAAAGGCTGGAAAAGGGTGAAGATCTTAATGATTTACTAGTTGAATCTTTCGCAGTTGTTCGAGAAGCTGCACGTCGGGTTATCGGACAAAGGCACTACGACGTCCAGATGATGGGGGGTATCGCACTGCATCTTGGATGGGTGGCGGAAATGAGAACTGGTGAAGGTAAAACTCTTGTATCTACTCTTGCGGCATATTTAAATGGTTTAACAGGCAGGGGTGTTCATCTCTGCACAGTTAATGATTATTTAGCTACTAGAGATAGTGAATGGATGGGACAGCTCCACAAATGGCTTGGCTTGTCTGTTGGACTGGTCGTACCTTCTGTTTCTGATCGGATTGAAAAAAGACAAGCTTATTTATCTGACATTACTTATGGCACTAATAATGAACTTGGCTTTGACTATCTGCGTGACAATATGGCTTTAACTAAAGATGAACTCAGTCAACGCGGTCATGCTTTTTGCATCGTTGATGAGGTTGATTCAATTCTTATTGACGAGGCTAGAACACCTTTGATAATTAGCGGTAAGGCAAGCGATGCCTTGGAGCTTTATCAGAAATTTTCTTCAGTAGTAAGAAGTTTAAAACGCGACATGCATTATGACGTTGACGAAGAAAAACGAATAATCGCCCCCACGGAAGAAGGGGTGAGAGCAGTTGAAAAAGCTTTAGGAGTTGAAAACCTTTACGACCAAGTTTCTTCCAATCTGGTTCACCAGTTGCATGCTGCAATTAAGGCAAAAGAGCTTTACCAAAAAGATCGTGACTATATCGTGGCCGATGGTGAAGTCAGAATCGTTGATGAGTTCACAGGACGTGTTCTGGAGGGGCGACGATGGTCAGATGGGATACATCAAGCAGTTGAAGCGAAGGAGAAAGTTTCTGTAAAAGAAGAAAATCAGACTCTTGCTACAATCACCTTGCAGAACTATTTCCGTATGTATGAAAAACTTTCTGGCATGACCGGAACGGCTTCAACTGAAGCCGCTGAGTTGTCGGGTATTTACGGTCTGCAAGTGGTAACTATTCCGACGCATAAGCCAATGGTTCGAGATGATCGTCCCGACCTTGTTTATAAGACTGAAGCAGGCAAGTTCCAGGCTTTAGTAAGTGACATAGTAGAAAGACAGTCAAAAGGTCAACCCGTACTCGTAGGAACTATCTCAGTTGAAAAATCAGAAAAAATTTCACGTGAGCTAGAAAAACGAGGTATTGGTCACGAAGTTTTAAATGCAAAGCAACACTTCCGAGAGGCTGACATAGTTTCACAAGCCGGACGCCCAGGCGCAGTTACAGTTGCTACGAATATGGCTGGAAGAGGCGTGGACATAATGCTCGGAGGTAATCCATCAACATCGGGAGAGCAAGTACTTGAAAGTGGAGGCCTATACGTTTTAGGTACAGAACGTCATGAAAGTCGGAGAATCGACAACCAGCTAAGAGGACGTAGTGGTCGACAGGGAGATGTGGGCGAGAGTCGTTTCTACTTGTCCCTCGAAGATGAGCTTATGAGACTATTTGCATCGGGAGCTCTAAAAAATGTAATGGAGAAAACCCTTCCCGAAGATGTGCCAATTGAATCAAAAATGGTCTCAAAAGCTATAGAGCGTGCTCAAACCACGGTAGAGCAAAAAAATGCTGAAGCCAGGAAAAATGTTTTGAAGTATGACGAAGTTATGAATGAGCAGAGAAAAGTCATATACAGACGACGAAATGAAATACTAAGCGGTGCCGACCTGAGAGACTCTGTAATAGAGGCAATCGATGGAGTTGTCGGAGAAACAGTTGAAACATTTTGTGCTGAAGAACTGCCTGAGGAATGGGATTCAACTGGATTGCTAAATGAAATAAATGGGTACTGGCCCAACAACATTACTTTGGCTGACTTAGATTCGATTCAAAATATTTCCCAACTGGAACGACTCTTAACAGAAAGTGCTCTTGAGGCTTTCGAATCGAGAGAAAAAGATCTGGGCTTGGAAACTTTACGTGAAGTTGAGCGTCAGGTCATGTTGAGGATAATTGATCAAAGGTGGAAAGAACATCTTTATGAAATGGATCACTTGCGCGATGGTATTCATCTAAGAGCAATGGCACAAAAAGATCCAACTACTGAATGGCAAAGAGAGGGTTTTGAACTTTTTCAACAGTTAACAGAACTCCTGCAAAGAGATTTAGTCCGTTACATAATGCGAGTTCAGTTGTCATCTTCCGAAAGTGAAGACAGAAAACCTGAAGAGGTAACAACGAGCGGTCCGGAAGGTCCTGTGACCGGAGCAGCGGCTGTAGCCATGGCTGCAGGTGCTCCAACTGAAGTGAAAGAAAGCAGACATGTCGTAACGGAGCAGAAAATAAAGGATGAGAAAGAATCAACTCCTCGAAATTCGCCATGCCATTGTGGATCTGGACGTAAATTTAAACATTGTCACGGCCGTTGATATCAGAGTCAATTATTGGAATTGACCGTCACAGCTTTTAGGAGAAATAATTATAAATGAATGATTTTTCGGAGGAAATCTTACTTCTTCGGCAACGTCTTGATGAGGCAGAAAAATACCTCAAGATCGATGAACTGAAAGATCAAAAACTTTCCCTAGAGCAAGAATCTGCGGATCCTGAGCTTTGGAACGACCAAGATAAAGGTCGTCAAGTTCAGACCGATCTAGCAAGAGTGGTCGAAGATTTAGAGCGTTATTCAAATCTTGAAACTCGAATAGAGGATGCTGAGACTTTAATTGAAATGGCAGCAGAGGAAAAAGACCAAAGTTTGGATAATGAGATTGAAAGATTGATTTCTCAAACCGTAATTGATTTTGACGCTTTAGAAGTGCAGAGTCTTCTCTCGGGAGAATTTGACGCTGAAGATGCTGTCTGTCAGATTCAATCAGGAGCTGGCGGCACTGATGCTCAAGATTGGGCTGAAATGTTGCTACGCATGTATACAAGATGGGCCGAGAACAAGGGCTTAAAAATCGAACTAGATTCAGTATCACCTGGCACCGAAGCAGGAATTAGCTCAGCTGAGTTCATTGTTCGAGGGCGTCACTCTTTTGGGTTTCTTCAAAGTGAAAGAGGTGTCCATAGGTTGGTTCGTATATCACCATTTAACAAAGAATCGAAGAGGCATACAGCTTTCGCTTCTTTTCAAGTAGTTCCTTTTTTCGAAAAAGTCACCGAACAGGTCGATATTGATGAAACGGAATTACGTATTGACACCTATAGATCTTCAGGAGCAGGGGGTCAACACGTGAATGTAACTGACTCCGCTGTACGAATAACCCACATTCCCACCGGAATAGTTACTTCGTGTCAAAATGAGAGAAGTCAGCATCAGAACCGCGACAGAGCGATGCAAATGTTGGCAGCAAAACTGCTTGACCTTGAGAGACAGCGTCGCGATGATCAAATTGCTGAAATAAGCGGGAAGCAGTCGAACGTTGATTTTGGAAGTCAAATACGTTCATATGTGTTACAGCCGTATCAGATGGTAAAAGACTTGAGGACAGATTTTGAGATTGGTGATGTCGCTAGAGTGCTCGATGGTGACCTGGATGATTTCATTGAGGCCTACCTGCGTTGGAACAGAGCGAGATAAATTGAATGAAGAGATATCAATGAAATGTATTATTGCTCCCTTTCTGGTACCTTCTCCGCAGTGCAGAAAGTTATTTTTATGAGATGTTTTTCGACTGAAATAGATAGGTGCCGTCTGTTTTTTACCGCTGACCACGTGATAGGAAGGTCAAAATGATTCGATTTGAAACTGTCACGAAGACCTATAAGGGCGAAGTGGTAGCTCTACGGGAAGCATCTGCTGAAATCCAGAGAGGAGAGTTTGTATTTCTGGTAGGTCCTTCAGGTTCGGGAAAATCAACTTTTATACGGCTAATAAACAGAGAAGAAGTTCCGGATGCAGGAAAAATATTAGTCGCCGGAAAAGACGTCAGCTCTCTTAGCTCATGGAAAGTCCCTTACTTGCGTCGAAATATTGGTTACGTGTTTCAGGATTACAAACTTTTACCAAAAAAGACTGTTACCGAAAATGTTGCTTTTGCTTTAGAGGTTATAGGGAGACCTAGACCAATCATTAAACGCCAAGTTCCCGCAATTTTAGAACTAGTTGGTCTTTCAAGGAAAGCTGATCGCCTACCAGAAGAACTCTCAGGCGGTGAACAACAAAGGGTTTCAATTGCCAGAGCTTTCGTAAATAGACCCCTAATACTGCTAGCAGACGAACCAACTGGAAATTTAGATCCAGCAACTTCTGTAGGTATTATGAGGCTTTTGGACAGAATAAATCGCAGTGGAACTACTGTCGTTATGGCCACTCATGATCGTGGCATAGTAGACACAATGAGACGCCGAGTGATTGAGTTGGACAGAGGAATGCTTGTTCGTGATGAATCACGTGGGGTGTACGAATGAAGACATGTTGCACGATCTTGAGGTTGTGCTGAGATGATTTTTCGTTTTTGGTATTTCATACGTGAGACTTTTGTAAGTCTTTGGCGAAACCTCAGCTTGACTCTTGCTGCCATTTTGACAGTGGCTATTTCCTTAGCGTTAGTTGGCTCGTCTTTACTCATCAGGGAAGGAGCGGATCAAGCAACAGCACAGTTCCAAGAAGGGGTCGAATTCATTGTCTTTATGAATGCTGATGCATTAGAAAACCAAAATGAGGCAATCAGAAAAGTTCTCGATACAAGCCCTGCAATAAAGGAATATGTCTATGTAGACAAATTCGCAGCATATGAAGAGTTTCGTGAACTTTTTGTTGATAAGCCTGAATTGGTGGAGAGCGTAACTCCTGAAATAATGCCTCCTTCTTATCGAATTGTTCCAAGCGATCCAGACGCAGACAATGTCACAGAACTGGCAAGACAGTTTTCAGAACAACCTGGAGTTAAGGAGGTTGCAACTGCGACAGAAGCAATTCGACAAATAGAAGATTTCTCAACGAGAGTCAGTCAGGCTCTTTTACTAGCAGCAATAGTTCTTGTAGCGGTTTCGGCTGTACTGATATTGAACACTGTTTTCACCGCTATCTCAGGCCGTAAAACTGAAATAGAAGTTATGAAACTTGTGGGTGCAACAAATTGGTTCATACGAATACCGTTTATGTTGGAAGGAACAATCCATGGGCTAATGGGAGCGGGGCTTGCAGTTCCAGCCTTATTCGTCGTCGACAGTAAGGTCCTTGCTTATTTCCAAGAATCAGAAGCAGTTCCTCTTTTTAGAGGTTTCGCAGTTCCAGAGGGATTTGTATGGAATACAAGTATTTGGATACTTGTTATTGGGGCAGCGATTGGAATGATCGGCTCGGCCTTTGCTGTAACTAGATATTTGGATGTCTGACCTTTGTCAGCAGAAGTTAGCTATCAAATAGCTGATGTAGAACCACCTGAGAGTGGTCAAATAAATGAAACCTCGCTAGATGGTCAGGACCTGGTCGTATGGCGAACGGAAAAGGGCGAATTGTGTGTCATGGAGGCGCGTTGTCCGCACCAGTGGACACATCTTGCTTATGAAGGGGTAGTTTCTGGAGAAGAAATTATTTGCACAACTCACTTTTGGCGTTTTTCAAAAACAGGAGAGGGTTGCAAAGAAAACGTAAAAGGTAGGCGAGACCCTAAAGGGAGTATTGAAGTTATCCCTTGTTATGAGAAAGACGGCAAAATTTGGATTGCTACAGGCGGATAAGGAGACTAAATGGATGAAGATCTTGATTTAGAAAAATTACTAAAATACTCGTTAGACACGTGGCTATTCAAACAAGGTGAAATGGTGTCTTTAGTCATACACCTAGGTCACCGTTTGGGCCTCTATGAAGCGATGGACGGAATCGGGAACACCACGGCAGAAGAATTGTCAAAGTCTACAGAATGTCACGAAAGGTGGATTTTGGAATGGCTTCGTTGTAATGCGGCTGCAGGTCTTATCAAAACTTCTGATGGGAGTAATTTTGAACTAGAACCAGAAGCTGCTGCGGTTCTAGCTCAGTCAGATAAACCCACTTATGCAGCTGCAGTTTTTGCAAACCTTAAACCAATTGAAGTTATAGACGGGATAGCTGAAGCTTTCAAAACTGGTATTGGGCTCAGCTATGACGGCCAAGGGGATGGTTCGGAACATGCAGTGGAAGCTATGTGCGGACCGATGTCAAAAGCACTGCTGGTGTCACAAGTCTTGCCTTTGTTGAACGGTATAGAGGAAAAAATGAGAGAAGGGGCACGAGTTGTTGATGTAGGTTGTGGAACAGGACTAGCAATAGAACTTTTATCGGAGGCGTTTCCTGCATCAACTTTTATCGGGTATGACCCATCGAGCAGAGCTATAGCAGTAGCTAGAGAAAGATTTTCCTCACATGAAAATGTGGAACTTTTTGACCTTGGTGCAGAAAGTATTCCTGATTCCACTAACGCTGATTTTGTCATGACATTAGATTGCCTTCACGACATGCCAAGACCTGATATTGCGCTTAAAGCAATTCGTGACGCTATGAAAGACGACGGGACTCTTTTAGTTAAAGAAATCAAATCCTCTGCGACATGGACTGATAATTTGAGAAACCCTGTCCTTGCAATGATGTATGCGACTTCGATCACAACCTGTTTATCTTCAGCGATGTCAGACACAGACACACTGGGACTAGGAACTTTAGGTTTAAATCCAGAATTGCTGTCGGTAATGATAAAGGATGCTGGATTCACTTCTTTTCATCAACACGAAGTTGAAGATCCAACAAATCTTTATTACGAAATCCGACCTTGACTTAATTTGTAAAAATATTTTCAGGGGGAGAAATAGGGAGAATGCAACCTGAGTAGTTTTGATTTTCAGCTTCTTCACTGATGACACAGGGGAACTGATACTCCATGTGTTGGATTGATGAAGGTCTTGTCGGTTTCTCCAAAGTAAAAGAACCAAAGGAAAGTCCAGGGCTGTCTACAGGCCCAAGACTAGATAGGGATTCGTGAATTCTACGCCGATTTGGATTAACACCTGCGTCGTAGAGTGCCCTTGCAATATAGCGAGTGATGGAGCAAATTTTGAAAACTGTTTCACTCCTTCGAGGGTCAATTAAGTGTTGATCCAGATCAGAAACACGTGAATATTCTTCGATGCACATCTCTTCGAAAGGTGAAAATTGACTCTCAAAGATTCTTTGATTCACCACGTAGGGATGGGAAAAAATTATTGTTCCGTCGTAGTAGCTGGCAACTTCACTTCCTCCATAGTTGAAGATGTGATTAGTTGAGCGTTCATCGTCTTGTTGGTTAAAGCCGGACTGAATTATTTGTGGTTTCGGTATGGCATTTGAAATCATCTGAGTTAAGAGTTCAGGTAATGAAACAGGATTCAGTGTAGGGAAGAGGACGTCAGGAGGATTCTCGATGAAGGCATCAATAGTTTTTTCTATTCCTATATTGCAAAAGATTCCACCTTCGCAGTTAAGAAAGTGAAATTCAGGATCATAGTTGAGCTCTCGAAGTGGTTCCAGGAGTCCTGTTACAACGGACTCGAAATTACCTAATGAGTCATCGGCGACTATGGCAATGGATCGGTTCGTTAATAATCCTTTTTCTTCAGCGAACATGACCATCAAAGAAAAAGCCTGTTTAGCACTAAAAGAATCAATCAGAAGCCTATTGTCGGAGCTAATTGCATTTTGATCAGATGAAACTTTTGTCGACACCAAAGCTGTTTTCTGCTCATTTACGATGCAATTCTCCAGAGGTCCTGAGAATTGAGAAATGTCGATCACTATTACAGATGGAATATCTTTAGTTGCGTTTAGGCAAGCGATGGTGCTTAAAGTTGGAGTATCAATATCGAAGGCTTCTAATGGGAAAGTGGTGATTTCTTGAAAGTCGATTCTCCTGCCATGGAAACCTCCGCATTCTTCATTTAGGATTTTTATGAAAACGGAAAATATTTCTGATGTATCACCGCTGAAATCTTCAAAACTCAAAGCTTTTAACTCATCATTTGAAGTCTTTATGTTGACTATAGAGACTGAGTTTTCGGTTATGCCTGGACCAGTAGCTTGAGGCCCGAGCCCTATTTGAAGTTCTTCACCCACACGAATCTCTTGTCCGACGAAAATTAAGTTTGGATTATCAATGTCATTTATTTCGAGTATTTCTTGAAGAGTAAGGTCATTTTTAGAGGCTATTTTTGCGAGCGAGTCACCTCTTTTAACTTCAACAGTTGCAGGAACAATTTCTTCTTTTATGGGAGGGTAAGTGGTACAGAATGTGTTCAGACTTTGAAAAGGATGGGTTCGGTTGATTTCAGGGTTTCCATCAGAGAAATTCGAAGAAAAATATTCAAACATGCCGGTACTATCAGAAAACTCAGTAATCCTTTTTTCGGTATTTGCTGTTTGTCCAGAAGGAGTGTTGTCGCTAATTTCAATAGTTGAGCTTGTAGTGCTCTGAGCAACTGATGCATTTATTGCTTTCTCGGAAGGTGTTGTTTCACTTGTCTGATTATCGTTACCAGAACAGGCTGATGCTATTAAAGAGATTAGAAGAATAAATCTTACGCTTCTCTTTGTCATTGGTGAATCTCCTGAAATCCATAAAATGTCGACCGTCGGATGAGACTAATGCCTAGTATTGCGATTGAAGTGTCAAGTTAAGAATTGTAGATAAAAACTTTTAAGTGACTCACTTCAAGAGTGTCTATTGCGTAGCCTCTTGATGAGGCACCAGAAGGCAATAATGGACGATACGGATAGCGAAAACCAACTAGACGAAGAAAGTTCAGACCAAGACGTAGACGAATTGGCGAAAGAACCAGATGAAGAGATAGAACCCTCTGAAGAAGAAACGCGTGCCCGGAGACAAACTTTTTTCCGTGCCAGAAAATTTTCAAAGTCTCCAGTAGATGCATACCAGGTTTCGCCAGGGTCTAAATGGTCTCCTGAGGAAGCTGATGAGGAAATAAAGAAGTTTTTAACACGTTTGGCTGGAGATCGCGACCTTGTTGAAGCAGAAGACCCAGTTCAGCTAGCACAGGAAAATGACCTGCTTTTACTTTTTGGACCCGACGAGGAGGAAGAATTTGCTCGGTTGGCTTTACGCTTTCCTGAAGAAACTGTAAAGAACTGGGCTACTTTATTGAGCGGGGGTAGCAGATCAGAAGCTTTTGGACCAAGATCTAGAGCCGAAAGACGTAGTGAAGCGGCTGTGGCATCAGAACTGCAGAGTGCTGTATTTAGGCGTTTGATAACAGCAGGAATAGGTATCGGTTTGATTCTTGTTGTTTTCTTTGCACTCAAGTCTTTAACAGGAGACTCTGAAGAGAAAGTCGGCTTAGGTTTGCGTTTTTCGGAAGTGTCGAGTGTTGAGAATATTGAATCTAATAACAGTGATCTGAACTTATATAACCCAATAACTGAACCGGCCCTAGTGGCTACTGCTGAGCGGATCGTGGCAGTCAAACAGGGTGAAGAACAATTGATGGAACGTATAAAGGTTGATGTTCCTTATGAAATCCTTCCAATTCTTCCTGGTGCACTGAGTGCTACTGTTTTTCAATACAGGGAAGGGCAAATTGCTCTCGTGGGACCTGAAGGGTGGGTCGCGGATTCATGCATAATGGTGTCTGTAACAACAAGTAATTTAAGACCTCTGGATGTTTTGCATTACGCAGGTTCCGGCACTGATTGCCCGTCGCGGATTCAAGGCACGAAAACTAGTCCCACCTGTTTAGGTAGTTCTGTTCTTATTCTCCCAATATCTATCCCTCAGAGAAGCAATCCACAAAAACTTCCTGAAGGTGGTGTCGGTTGGGCTGAAAAGGTCAGATTTTCTATTGAAAGCCCTGCACCAGAGTTGGATGGTTGGGAGGTGCTTTCAGTGAGGGGGACAATTGAAGTCCCAGAAGGTGTCGAAAATGTAGTCATACCAAAATTTGGTGGTGCAACAGGAGACCAGCTTGAAATAGATTTGGGTATGGATTCTGAAGGTCCGATAGCAGGGTCGTGCATAATTGAATAGGAAAAAATTCCTTTTCGATCAAGATGGCGCATTTGGCGTTAAAGGTTTCGAACGCACTAGTGAACAAGTTGCTACCACTATGGTCGGTCTCCGCCGAAAAGCAGACATAACGCTTTTGCGTTGGCAAGCACGTTTTGATTCTCCGATAGCTGACCGTGTCATTCCATGGTGCGGGGCTTTTCTGCTCAGTTTGTCGCTTGCTCTTCTTTCTTTATCAAGATTCAGGGATCTGAGTGTAGGAGAGCAAATTGGTTACTATATACAGGCCTCGCACCTAATGGAGATGGGAGAATCGCCCGAGATCACACAACTTGGGTTAAATATTTTCGCACTCCAAGCGGCATGGTTATTTTGGCCAATATCGTTAGTCTCACGACTATTCCCAACAGGAGAGTTTCTCCTAACGGTTCAGGCTCTCGCATTAGGACTTGCTGTTGTACCGATATGGCGGATCGCAAGAGGTCCCGCGAATTTAAGAACTGGTGGAGCACTTGTTCTTACTTTTGCTTATTCTCTTCATCCATCTATACATAATTTGAATCTCGCAGGTTTTCACCCTGAGGCAGTAGCTATTCCTGCTTTACTGGCGGCCTATTTAGCCGGTCACTATGAAAAATGGTTGACCAGTTCGGGTTTATTAGCACTCGTTTTGCTTTCACGAGCTGATTTAGGGCTTGCAGTAGCAGCTATTGGGGTGATTTTTTTCTTAGAAAATAGAAAAGTTGTCGGCAGGGTAGTTACTTTTTTGGGCTTACTTTGGTTTCTGTTAATGGCTTTTTGGGTGCAACCTTCAATCGGCTTAGGCCAGTATCCTCATATTGCTGCTTTTCGACATTTCGGAGAGGGTTCTTTAGATGTGATTTTCGGAATGTTGTCTGATCCTTTTGGTTTACTTAAGGACTTATTAGTGCGAAGCAACTTTGAGCAAGTAATCCTCATTATTGCTCCAGTGTTATTTTTGCCACTTATACATTTGCGTTATGTTCTACCGGCAGTCCCTTTGCTTATTTTTTATTTGATAGCTGATGTTCCAGTTGGAGTGTTGGGCAACCCCCAGCAAGATGTGGCTGTACTGGCTGTTGTATTCATTGCGGCGACCTATGCATTGATGAAAATGGGGTCCACAGGTGTCAGTCGAATTCTTGTTGGGCGAAGGATATTAACCGTCCTGTTATTGACAGCGACCGTTTTCTTTATCCGTGACTCGGCTTCCTCTCCATTCGAAAAACCTTGGGAATGGGGCAGAAGAGATGAGACTGATATAGCCAGAGTTACATCAGTTTTTTGGTTGGGGCCAGATGCGAGTGTCGCTGCGCCGGCTAACTTGTATCCAGAAATCTCAGAACGTAAAAACGCTTTCGTTATAAAAATCGACGTTCCTTTCGAACCTAGTTCTGAACAACTGAAACATTTAGATGCAGTAATTTTTGATGAAAATATTGTTGCTTGGACTAATGCAGAGTTGATCAAATTTGAAAGGAAAATGGGGGAACTCGGATTTGACAGACGTTATGACTCGAAAGGCATTCATACATGGATTCGCAAACCCGGATCAGATTAATTTTCAATCGTTTTTCAATCAGTTTTTACAAGACAGCTTTTAAGGTGGTTTAAATCTGCTATCAAATCATCATCTGAGACATCTGCATTGGCATTAGCGAAATCGAGGTGACTCATATCGTTTATTGGTATTACATGTAAATGAACATGCGGAACTTCGAATCCTGCGATCATTAGTCCAACACGTTTTGGTTTGAATGCTTCCATTTGAGCTTCTCCGATTAATTTTGCAATCTTCATGCAATGCGTAGCTGTCTCTTCAGACAAGTCAGTCCACATGTCGATTTCCTGAATAGGTACAACCAGAGTGTGGCCACGATTTATCGGTCTTATATCGAGAAATGCGAAACATGTTGAATCTTCCCAAAGTATGTGTCCAGGTATTTCTCTCGCGTGTATTTTGGTGAAAATAGTCGCCATCAGCCTAGCTTTTCAAGTATTAACACTTTGGTCAAACGCGGCCATGCGGAGATATCGATATTCTGTATTCGAAGATAGGTAGATTGAAATTATGAATGACAGGATTTTTACTGTTCCTAATTTGATAAGTGTTCTACGTCTTCTTTGTATCCCTCTTTTCGTATGGGTTCTGTTTGGGGCTGAAAATAGATCAGCGGCAGCGATTCTTTTAGCGGTACTTGGAGCTACGGACTGGGTTGATGGATGGATAGCTAGGAGGTTTAATCAAACTTCAGAACTGGGAAAAATTCTCGACCCTACTGCTGACAGGCTGTTACTCATAGTTTCCATTCCTTCACTTATAATTGATGGATCTATTCCACTTTGGTTTGCCCTGCTCGCTCTTATCAGAGAATTGCTTGTTGGCGGGGCAACCGTTTCATTAGCTCTTATTGGAGCCAGAAGAATTGACGTTTTATGGTGGGGTAAAACAGGAACTTTTGCAATGTTGTTCGCTGTGCCTTCCTTTCTAGCGGGTGAGTCAACAATTTCTATAAGTGATTTTTTTGCTGTATTAGCCTACGTTTCTGGAATTCCGGGATTACTTATTTCTTGGTTTGCTGCATTTATGTACATACCTCTCGCATCTGAAGCTCTGAGGGAAACTCGCGATAGAAAGCAGTTAGACCATTAATTTCTTGCTCCCACTATAAAAATGATTCATTTGGCGCTAGTTTCAAATTTATGAACATCCCAGATGATCTTATGTATTCCGAGGACCACCAATGGGTCCGATTGGAAGAGGATGGTCTGATTCGAGTGGGGATAACCGATTATGCACAAGATGCGCTAGGGGAAGTTGTTTTCGTTGACCTTCCAGAAGTCGACCTATTAGTAGAAAAGGGGGGAGTTTTAGGGGAGGTGGAGTCAAGTAAGTCAGTTTCAGAAATATCTTCTCCTTTTACTGGAAGAGTTTCCGAGGTGAATGATGACTTAGAGTTTCACCCTATGAAGGTAAATGAGGATCCATATGGAGAGGGATGGATTTGTCTAATGAGTCGAGATGACTCAAATCCGATAGTCGGGCTTCTAGAGCCGGATTCTTACCGGTTGCTTTTGGAGGGCTGATCCCAGAAATGGAGGGTTTGAAATTATGACTGATGATGAAATCACTGATGCGATTGAAATTGAACCGGAAATTCCGCACCGTTTAGATAGAGAAATTTTTGAAACAGACACAGGAATACTTGTTATTGAGTCTGGGCCCAGATCAGGCTCTCGTTACGCTCTGGATTCTGAACTTATTTCAATAGGGCGAGAAAAAGACGCCGACATTTTCCTTGATGACGTAACGGTTTCAAGACAACATGCAATTATTGAAAGAAACAGAAGCGTATACAGAGTCGCTGATGTCGGTTCATTAAATGGTACTTATTTAAATGCGAAAATCGTACGCTCCGAAGAGTTAACAGATGGTGATGTTCTTCAAATCGGACGATTTAAACTTGTCTTTTTTCATGGAATTGCTCAGAACTGATGGAATGTTAATTTGTCGGAACAGGAACTATTTAACATAAGTCAAGTCTGCGAAAGTCTCATTGGAGAGTTTCCTGAACTCACTGTTTCGAAGATTCGTTACCTCGAATCCCAAGGGTTGGTAAATCCAGTCAGAACTGAATCGGGTTACCGAAAGTTTTCTACCGGTGACTTGGAGCAACTAGTTTGGGTCCTGAGGCAACAAAGAGATTATTTTGTACCACTGGGAACCCTGAAAGAACGGCTAGAGCGTAATGGTGTTGACTTCGAGTCGAGTGCTGAAAGTAACCCCCCGAATTCAAAAGCAACAGACAGCAAGGATCCTGTGGTTACAGGGATCAGCTTAGACATTGACGGCTTGTCTAGAGCGTCAGGTGTTGCAACAGAGAAAATTCAAGAATTAATCGAATTAGGGGTAGTTAAGGGGAGGCGAGTCGGGAGCAAAGAAATTTTCGAAGGCGACTCTTTGTTGACAATAAAGTCCGCTAAACGTCTTTTTGAACTAGGAATGGAAACTAGACATTTACGTATGTATCTAGTCGCCGCTCAAAGGGAAGCAGGAGTAATAGAGCAGTTATTTTCAGCTAAAACTAAGAGTGGAGATGTTGAATCCAGAACTGCAGCTAAGCGAGAATTGGATGAAGTCGTCGTCTTAGGCAGAGAAATTCACAAGTGTCTACTAAAACTCTCTCTGGATGGACTAGAAACTTGGTGAGATGGATTTTCCGAAATTATTACAAAACCAACAAGAAATTGATGTCAGAATTACGGAACTGGCCACTGAACTTGACGACTATTTGAGTGAGGGGGACGTGGTTGTGGGTGTGTTAAAAGGCTGCTTGCCTTTTCTCGCCGATTTAGTTAGGAAACTAAATCATGAAATAGAAACAGACTTTTTAGCTTTAACTTCTTTTGAGGAGAATACGGGAAGAGTCCGCCTTACAAGAGACTTAGGAATTGATGTTTCAGGTCGCAATGTCTTATTGGTTGAAGACGTAGTTGACACAGGTTTTAGACTAGATTTTCTCAGGCGTCATCTAGAGACTCATGAACCAGCAGAAGTTAGGGTTTGTACACTTTTTGACCGTTCGGATCGCAGAATACTTCCTGTCAAGGTTGAGTACTCCGGTTTTGTTTTACAAGAGGGTTTTATTGTTGGATATGGAATTGACCACCTGGGAATGTTCAGAAATCTCCCTTCAGTTGTTACAGCGAATCAAACACTTCTTGATGAAGAGTTTGCAAGAGGAGAATCTAAATTGGCGGATGAGATAGTAAAAATCGCACGCGGTAAAGAAACAGTTGAATGTTAGTTAACAGTTTTGGAGGTAGTAATGAATGAAATGGTAGTAGTTGGAGTTCAGCAAGTCTTGCCTTCCAACACACCCGTGATACTTCTTCGTGAGAAAGAAGGTGAGAGACTCCTTCCGATATTCATTGGTTTGCCAGAAGCAACTGCTATTGGTTTGACCCTCGCTGGTCAAGAACCACCCAGGCCTATGACGCACGATCTTTTCGTGACAGTCATGGAGACTTTTTCTGCGACTCTTGAAAGGGTAGTGATAACACAATTACGTGACCGGACTTTTTACTCCGACATATACCTCAGGGGACCCGCAGGTGTTGACGCGCTTTCCGCTAGGCCTTCTGATGCCATAGCACTGGCGGTTCGCATGGGGGCTGACGTTTTCGTTGAGGAGGAAGTACTAGAAGAGGCGGGATATATCGCACCTCCTGAGCAAGAGGAACCAATTGCTGATGTGCAAGTTGAGGAATTTCGTGAATTTCTTGACAACGTTAACCCTGATGATTTCGCAGGTTAAAGGAATTTGGACCAAAAAGATGTCTTTTTGACACTCGGTTGTTGACCGTGAGTTTATTACGATCTAGCCTATAGAATAACATCAATGTAGTTCTCTGAGCGAAATATAAGGTTTCAGCCTGTTTTTCGCGCGAGAGAGGGAAGAACATGGTTCAAGAACAAGGTTATAGCGGTGACGAAGCCAGAAAAATTGTTGGCATCACATACAGACAATTGGATTACTGGGCTAGGACGGAACTCATAAGACCGTCTCTTGCCGATGCCAGTGGTAGTGGAACAAGGCGGAGATACACCTACCGAGATTTACTCAAATTAAAAGCCATCAAGGCTTTAATAGATGCAGGAATACGCCTTGCTTTGATTAGAAAAGTTTTTGAGTTTCTTGAAGAGAAACTTGACGAAGACGTAGTGCAAGTCAATTTAGTCATTCAAGGAGCCTCCGTCATGGTGCAACGTGGAGAAGATGAAATTATTGACCTTCTCCACAACGGGCAGGGCGTGCTAAATATTTTGCCTATGGCGGGCGTCAAGGAAGACCTTGATGCGAAAATCGTCGAACTTTTCCCAGGAGACGAAAGATCCAGTATTGAAATCGATCACAAGGCAGTTGGTCAATAGTGACTTCGAGGGTGAGGAGAAGTTGCTTTAATGAGTGAACTTCGAAAATTTCCCGACCGCAACACCCCAGCTGCATTTGCTCATGAATCTGAAGAACGAATAGCGGGCCTGTTGGACTTCTATGGCATCGAATGGGAATATGAACCAACGACTTTTGTTTTAGAGAGAGACTCCCAGGGTCAACCCAGGTCAGCGTTTACACCAGATTTTTTTCTACCTGAACACAACCTGTACCTAGAAGTAACAACTCTTAAACAGTCACTGGTAACAAGAAAGAATCGTAAAGTTAGAAGGTTGCAGGCGCAAAGACCAGACCTGAGTATACGAATTCTGTATAAAAGCGATATTGAAAGACTTTTTCTATCAGATGCTGCCTGATCCTATCTAGTGAAGCAGGTCAGGTTCATCAACCAATATTTTGTCGAATAAAGGTTGAGCGCTGAACCATCCAGAAAAAGCATTACCAATCTGATTACTGGTAAGAGTCGCTGTTTCATCGTCTATGGGGTTAGTAATTCCAGCAGCTTCGGCTAGTAGCTGAGCCTGACAAGTTCTTTCCATCGTCACAAAAAGCCAAAGTGCTTCGTCAACAGTTTCTCCCAAAGTCAACAAGCCGTGATTTTTAAGTATTGCGGCTTTGCAATGGCCGAGAGCTGTAGCGATTCTTTTACCTTCAAGTGGGTCTAACACCACCCCTGTGTAATCTTCAAACAGAACATGGTTGTTGTAAAATATGCAACTATCTTGCGTCAACGGATCAAGGGTTTTTCCAAGTGATGAGAATGCTTTTCCGAAAAGCGAATGAGAGTGAGCTGCTGCAACAATCTCAGGTCTCTCCATGTGGATACCAGAATGAATGGCAAATGCTGCCTGATTCACAGCATAACTTCCTTCGATTACGTCGCCGTTGTGGTCAACCAATAAAAGGTCTGAGACTGATATATGACTGAAATTCATGCCGAATGGATTAACCCAGAAGCATTCGGTTTCCTCTGGATCTCTTGCAGTTATGTGCCCAGCTACTCCTTCACTGAAACCATAACGTCCGAAAATTCTAAAAGCTGCCGCAAGTCGCTCTTTTCTGTGTTGTCTTTCATCTTCAAAGTTTTCGAAAGTCGGGATTTCATGCATCAACGGTAGGTTTGTTTGAAATCTCTGCGAAGCTTCCACGTCTTGTTCATTGTTCATTTCATACCTCATTAAGTAGTTTAATTGAGCTTGAAGAAAAAGTCATTTAGTAGTAATTCGTGCAGAATGATTTCTAAGCCAATGGTCTGCTAATACAAGAAGAGTCATAGCTTCGACCATCGGTACAGCTCTTGGTAAAACACAAGGGTCGTGTCTTCCCTTGGCTTCGAGAGTGATGGGATTGTTGCTGCTATCGACTGTCTCTTGAGGACTTGAAATCGTTGCAGTGGGTTTGAACGCCACACGGAAGATGATTTCTGAGCCATTTGTAATTCCACCCTGAACACCGCCTGAATAGTTAGAGGTAGTGGTCGGCATGGAAGCACCAGGTTCAAAGGCATCATTATGCTCGCTTCCTGTCATTTCAACAGAAGAGAATCCACTTCCTATATCGAAACCTTTCGAAGCGGGTAATGAAAGCATTGCCTTGGCCAGATCTGCCTCTATTCGATCAAAAACAGGCACTCCAAGACCAACAGGAACACCTCTCACTAAACATGTAACAATACCTCCGAGTGAATCCCCATTTTTTCTTGCTTCAGTTATCGCGGAAGTCATTGCTTTTGATGCCTCTCGATCCGGACATCGAGTTATTTCTGACTCAATGTCATCTATATCGACAGTTTCCGTTTTCACATCTGCTTTTATATTGTGAATTTGTGAAACCCAGGCAAGTACTTCCATGCTGGTTGTTTCATTTAAAAGTGCCCTAGCTACAGCACCTGCAGCCACTCTTCCAATAGTTTCTCGTGCGCTAGAACGTCCGCCGCCTTGCCAGTTCCGGATACCGTATTTCGCGTCATAAGTGAAATCAGCATGTGAAGGTCTGTAAGCATCTTTTAGGTGTTCGTATGCGGCAGGTTTTGCATCTTCGTTTCTGATCAAAATTGCAATAGGAGTTCCAAGCGTTTTTCCCTCGAATACACCTGAAAGTATTTCTGCTGTATCTGATTCGTTACGTTGAGTTGTAATTTTACTCTGTCCCGGACGCCTTCTATCAAGATCACGTTGAATGTCAGCTTCCTCCAAAGAAAGCAAAGAAGGGCAGCCGTCTATGACTACACCAACACCCCCTCCGTGACTTTCACCCCACGTGGATATTTTAAATAAAGAACCGAAAGTGTTTCCCATTACATAGATCATAGAGGGCTTTAGGCTCGCGCTAGGTCTCATTAAATGAGTGCGATAACCTCAAATCGTGTCTACAACCTATGGGAATCTAAACATTGCTACTGCATGGGAAGCGATTAGCGACGAAATAGGGGATCTAACAGCTATCTCTTCGAGTGAAAATTCAAAATCTTGGGAAGAATTTGAAAAGCGTTCAGCATCTTTAGCAAAAACTTTTTCTGAAAAAGGTTTGAAACGTGATTCAAAAGTAGCTTTTTATTGTTACAACGGTTCAGAATATTTAGAAGGTCAATTCGCCGCTTTTAAAATAAGAGCGATTCCAGCAAACGTTAATTACCGCTACCTGGATGAAGAGTTGGCTTACATTTTGAATAATGCCGACGCTGAAGCAGTCCTATTCGATTCAAGTTTGACAGAGCGCGTTGATTCTGTCCGTTCAAGATGCCCGAAACTGAAAGTTTTTGTAAGAATCGGTGAAGGTTCCTCTCAGGACTGGATTACTAATTACGAAGATGCTGTAAATAATGACTCACTCCCTCGGATTGACAGATCAGGAGACGACCTTTGGTTTCTTTATACGGGAGGCACAACCGGCAGTCCTAAAGCTGTGATGTGGTCACATGCAGGACTTATGGGAGGAATGACAGAAACTTTTCGTTCACTTGGAGAGAAAGTTCCAGAAAGTTTCGAAGAAGCTGCCAAAGTAGCGAAAAGGGTTACAGGTGAAGGCAAAGAGATAAGGCAACTTTGTGCTGCGCCATTAATGCATGGAACTTCAAGCCTCACTGCTTTGGGCACTCACATGCATGGAGGTTTGGTAGCTACGCTTTCTTCAAGAACATTTGATCCTAAAGAACTTTGGGAAATGGTAGAAAAGCGCAGAATAACAATGCTTACGATTGTCGGTGATGCTTTTGCCCGACCCATGATTGATGAACTTGAGGCATCTCTAGAAAGCGGTAATGCTAGAGACATTTCTTCTCTGCGACTTGTGATGTCGTCAGGCGTGATGTTCAGCGCTCCTTTAAAAGAGCGTCTTTTGGATCTTCATAGTTGCACGATTTTGGATGCGTTGGGTTCCAGCGAAGGAACTGGGATGGGCAAACAGGTGACCTCACGAAGAAAAAAGGATACGGGAACAGCAAGATTTTTTCTAGGAGAACACACAAGAGTTATTTCAGAAGATGGTGAAGAAATTGAACCTGGATCTGAAAAGACTGGAAAACTCGCTCTCGGTTACCCATTACCGGTTGGATATTACAAGGATCCTGAAAAAACAGAATCAACCTTTCCAACCATTAATGGGCGAAGATGGTCAATACCCGGTGATTGGGCTTCAGTTGAGAAAGATGGCTCTATCACGCTTTTAGGCAGAGGTTCAGAATGTATAAATACAGGGGGTGAGAAAGTTTTCCCCGAAGAAGTCGAAGAAGCTTTGAAAATAAATCCGTTAGTCGTCGATTGTAATGTAGTGGGTCTTCCTGATGAACGTTGGGGGCAAGCAGTCACGGCAGTTGTAGAGGTTGAACCGGGTGAAACGTTGGAAGAGGTAGAGCTATTAAACGACGTAAAAGAACGTTTAGCTGGCTATAAAGTACCCAAAAGTGTGGTCTTCGTTGAAAAATTAAAGCGTGGACCTAATGGAAAATCCGACTATAGGTGGGCGCGTGAGACAGCTCAGTCTTTATGATTATAGATCTATAAGAGGCGGTGTTGGCCATGGCAATTCGTCACCACTCACTATTGAAGAATGTCTTGATTTAACACCGTTTAGATGTTGATCGTCAGTGAAAATCCAAAACTTATTATCTGAAATTGCTTGGTATACGAGTTCGGCCACTTCGGCAGGTTGTTTAGCATTGGCACTAATCCACTCCATGAAAGCTTCCCTTAGAAGGAGTTCTTCTTCGGTTGATTCGTCAGCAGAACTGTTGAGTAAATTCTCTGGACGGTTTCTTTCTGAGTCGAATATGTTTGTCGATACAAACCCCGGGCAAAGACAACTGACACCTACCTTAGAATTTTCTGCTAGTAGTTCCTGACGCAGTGTTTCAGCTATAGATACAACTGCAAACTTTGTGGCATTGTAAGGACCAAGGTTTGGAACGGAGATATGCCCAGCTATAGATGCAGTTATAACAATATGTCCTTCTCCCATTTCTTTTATGGCTGGAAGGAAGGTGTGTAAACCATTTATGACTCCCCACAAATTAACACCCATGACCCATTCCCAGTCACTTAGCGTTGCTTCTGAGATGGAAGAAGCAAATCCGACACCGGCGTTAAGGCAAACTACTTTAGGGTGTCCGAATTCCTCTTCGATTCGTGTTTTCATTTCTTCGATGGAATTGATGTCACTTACATCGCAATGAACACCCATTGCTTTATGGCCGAGTCCTTTCAGTTCCTCTACGGCTTCTTCCAGAATCGGAACTTCAATATCAGCTAAAACTACGCTCATTCCCGCTTCTGCTAAACGTTTACCCATTGAAAGACCTATTCCGGAAGCACCACCGGTTACTAGTGCGATTTCTTTATTTACTTCTTTCATTTATTTTCCTGTTCTTTTTATTCTTCAAAACCTAGTAATGCTTGTTCAATAACTTCAGGTAGAGCGGGGTGAACATAAAGTTGATTGTGTGCTAATTCATCGACTGTTATGGAAACGTTCATAGCGGTAACTAACTGTTGAATAAGAGTAGATGCCTGGTAACCAATGATATGAGCACCCAGCAGAAGGCGAGTGCTGGGGTCAATTAGCAGTTTCACAAAACCCTGCTGATCCTCCATAGCCCAGCCGAATGCAGTATCCGAATAGTCCCTAACGGATTTAAGGTAGGGAATTTGATCCCTCAAAAGATCATCTTCAGTAAAACCTACAGTAGCTATTTGCGGGTTCCCGAAGACCGCTTTGGGAATTACAGACCGGTCAATTTTTATTAAATTCTCTGGATTAAACAAGTTATTGGAAACAACCCTTGCTTCGGCATTGGCAGTATGTTTCAGTTGAAGAGGATTTGTGACATCCCCCAAAGCCCAAACTCCAGCAGCGGAAGTACGTAAATAATCATCGGTAATGACATAACCAGATTCATCACAACGAACACCACCTTTTTCAGGTTCTAAAAACTCGGTATTGGGGTTACGGCCAGTTGCTATTAAAAGTTCGTCAGCTTCAATATCAGTCCCTTTTTTCAAATTGATCAAAAATTTCTCCGCGTGTGAGACATGTTCCACTTCCTCAGAAAAGTAAACAGTAAATCTTTCCTTGTATATTTCTGTAATTCGGTTACGTATAGAGGAGTCAGCCTCGCGTAAGAATTCTTCACCACGTAAAATCATTATCACCTCAGAACCGAAAGCTCCAAAAACGTGGGCCATTTCGATTGCAATAAAACCGCCTCCAATGATTACAACTCGGTCAGGCAACTCACTGATTCTCATTATGGAGTCGGAAGTATGAAAGGGTGTTTCTTCTAACCCCGACAATTGTGGAATGTCAGGATGAGCGCCTGCCGCTATGACTATCTGATCAGCCGAAACCACTTCTCCAGCTATTGAAAGAGTGTTTTCGGAGACAAACGCTGCTTTATCTCTATAGACCGTTACATTTTCAAGACCTTCTCGATAATTGAGACCGGCTTCAGCTATCGGATCTATTCTTCCAAAAATCCGTTTCTGAATTTCTTTCCAATCAACGCCGGAGAATGAAGAGTTGACACCAAGTTTATTTGCTGTTTGAGCGTTAATCGAGAGGTCCGCTGCATAAACGAGCATTTTTGAAGGAATGCATCCGCGGTTCATGCATGTCCCCCCAAATTCAGCTGGTTCCGCTATTGCAATATCAAGGTGGTCGTGTTCAGGTCCGATAATCGTGTTACCTGATCCTGCTCCAATAATCAATAGATCGTGATGTGGCATCTTTTAATTTGCAGCCAAAAGGCCACCCAGAGAACGCAATGTCTGAGTCCCTGCTCCCAATGAAGTCGTAATGTGCTTATTCCAGAGCGTATAACGGTAGAGAGGGTAATCCTTTGAGACACCCATTCCTCCGTGGCAATGTTGAGTAGCGTGTGCGATTTCTGTGGCACGTTCGGAAGCCCACCATTTAGCGATCAGAATATCCTCAAGAGCATCAAGATCTGCGCTGAGACGCCATGCGGCAGAAAACGTTGTAAGTCTAATACCGCCAACATTTATGAATTGGTCTGCTAAACGTTGAGTCACAGCCTGAAAAGTAGCTAGCGGCCTTCCGAATTGTTCTCTTTCGCTGGTGTAGGAGGCAGTCATTTTCAATGCTGTTTCAGTTACTCCTAATTGAGTGGCGCAAAGGCTCACTAGTAGAATCTGATAAAGCCAAGCGACACTTTCCCTGCCACCTATTTTTTCAGCAGGTGTCGCCTTAAAAGACAACTCCCACAGAGGTTCACCCCGAGTTGAGTCAGTAGCTTGCATAGTAATATTTGGATCTTTTAGATCCACTATGAAAACAGAAGGCTCGTCAGCATCTATGGCGGTTACTAGAGCTGAATCAGCATGATTTGCATACTCGACGACAATCTTTGTCCCTGTTATAAACCCGTTTTCATAAGAAGTGTTTGGTTCCATGAATTGATCATTCAAAAATTCCTGAGATGCGAAAGTTAACAGTTTCGAGCCGTCTATCACTTCAGGTAATAAAGACTTCCGCTTATCTTCTGTGCCAAATTTGTCTACTGTCATAGCAGAAACCAATGTTGGTAGTAGCGGTATAGGAGCTACATGCTGTCCCTGCGAGCGGAGTAAACAGACTAGAGCGAGGATGTCCAAACCTGCACCCCCAACGTCTTCTTTAAGGGTTGCTCCTATCAGTCCTGAAGAAACAAACTTGCCCCAGAGTTCTTTATCAAACCATTCTTGCGATGCTTCTATTTTTCTCAAAATCTCTATGTCTATATGGTCATCAAGAATACGTGTAGCTAATTCAGTGATTTCCTCATGTTCTTCTGCGAGGTCAAAGTTCATTATTTAAACCTCATCTCCGTCTTTTTTCCCTTGGTAAACCAAGTCCGGCCATTCCGATTATGTCCCTTTGTATTTCATTAGTCCCCCCGCCAAAAGTAAGAACCCAAACGGATCTGTAGCCATTCTCTATTTGTGACGCTAGGTCTGACCCGGAATCACCTTCAATCAAGTGGCCCGTAGCACCAATAACTTCAGTAAGTTGCGTGTAGATGCGATGCATCGATTCAGAACCGTGAACCTTTATAGCCGAAGCATCTGCAGGACCCATTTTTCCATTGGTATTTGCGTAAGCAACTTCCCAGTTGAGAAGATCAAGATAACGAACGAGAGAACGGCATTCAGCGAGTTTCACTTGAACCCATTCTTGGTCGATGACTCTTCTTCCATCAGGCAGCAAATGCTCACTTGCCCAATCAATTGCATCTTTTACAAGCCTAACCATTCGTCCGGCGGCGAAAAGTGACACTCTTTCATGATTGAGTTGGCTGGTGATCAAACTCCAACCTCCATTAATTTCTCCCACTCTCATGCTGTCCGAGACTCTGACGTTGTCGTAGAAAGTTGCTGTTGTGTCAGCGGCGCCAAAAGTTTCAAAAGGTTGTATGGAGAAACCGGGATCTTTTGTATCAACTAAGAAAAGAGTGATTCCCTTATGGCCCGGTGCTTCAGTGTCGGTTCTAGCCGCGAGCCAAATGTAATCTGCATTGTAGGCAAGACTTGTGTACAACTTTTGACCATTGATTATCCAGTCATCCCCATCTTGTATCGCTCGCGTTTTCAGGGAAGCTAGGTC
>CEUA01087011.1_pt1 | contig 26140 bp, 36 predicted proteins | sample 361541 | NCBI WGS metagenome assembly CEUA01 (sample SAMEA2623079, study PRJEB7988) | marine metagenome | isolation source: saline water (ENVO:00002010), including
ACATGGATTAATGTCTTTGAATGGTGACAGATCCATGTTCACATTAAGTGAAAAACCATGATATGTGCAATTTTTTTTCACTCGCAGCCCCAAAGCAGATATCTTTGAATTTTCCACAAAAACTCCTGGTGTATTATGTTTTTTTCTAGCCTCTACTCCACATTCTTGTAAATAACTGATTACTGATTCCTCTATTAGCGAGACCAGTTTCTTTACTTTGTAAGATTGTCTTTTTAAATCTACCAATAAATAAACAACTAGCTGACCAGGTCCATGATAAGTTACCTGCCCGCCTCGATCAGTTTCAATTATTGAGATATTTTTAACATGGAGCACGTGTTCCTTTTTTTTTGAATACCCAAGAGTATAAACTGGAAAATGCTCTACTAACCATATTTCATCGTTTGTGTAAGTATCACGCTTAAAGGTAAAATCACGCATCATTTGATATGTTTCCAAATAATCCTTTTTACCCAAATCTCTAGTTATAAACATTATAACGCCATTAAAACTTTATCATTGTTTGTCAGATCTAGATAAATATCGTCCAGTTGCTCTCTACTTTTAGCTTCGATTGTAATGGTCACGGCTATGTAATTCCCAGCATTACTCAATTTACTTTTTACTGCGTTTTTGGATAGCTCCGGCGCATGTTTTCTAACGATATCACCAACGACTATATCAAAATCATCAGAAACTTTTCCCATCACTTTTATTGGGAACTGACAAGGAAATTTCATGATTGTGTCTTTTTCTACTTCGTTCATAAATTTTCTGTATATTTTAATACGTGCATTTTAAATATTATTATTGATTATGTAGCGAGTCTACCTACAAGGAATTAAAACCGATTATATGATACTCTACAGCCCAATTATAAAGTAAAATATTAGGAACAAATACGCTTACTTATAATCCTAATAATAAATAATATTACATTTAATATCTATAGCATCCTTTATGAAAGCACTTGAAATAAATAATTTAACAAAAATATATAAAAATGATGTTAAAGCATTAGATAATATAAATTTAAATGTAAGCCAAGGTGATTTTTTTGCACTACTCGGACCAAATGGCGCCGGCAAATCATCAACAATTAGCATTATCTGTGATCTTTCAATGAAGACATCAGGATCAGTAAAAGTTTTTGGCCATGATATTGATGAACATAGTAATGCTGCAAAATCATGTATAGGTGTTGTACCGCAAGAAATTAATTTCTCCCAATTTGAAACATGCCTTGAAATTGTTGTAAATCAGGGTGGTTTCTATGGTATTAATCGAAGATTAGCATTAGAACGCGCTGAAAAGTATCTTAAAAAACTCGATCTATGGACCAAAAGAAATGAGAGATCCCGTAATTTATCAGGCGGAATGAAAAGACGTCTAATGATAGCAAGAGCTTTGGTTCACGAACCAAAGATGCTGATACTAGACGAACCTACAGCTGGTGTTGATGTAGAATTAAGACGTTCTATGTGGGATTTTCTTATTGATATAAATAAACAAGGCGTGACTATTGTGCTAACAACACATTATTTAGAAGAAGCCGAATCACTTTGTAAAAATATAGCGATTATCGATCATGGTAAAATTGTAGAGAATACTTCAATGAAGATTTTATTATCAAAATTAAAAAAAGAAACTTTTATTTTTGATTTAACCCATCCTACAAAAAAATTGCCATCCATGAAAAATTTCAAAATAAATTCAATTGATAGCACAACAATTGAAGTTGAAGTAAATAGAAAAAATAATATAAATGAGCTTTTTGAAATTTTTAATGAATCAGGAATTAGCGTCGCAAGCATGAGAAATAAAAGAAATCGTTTAGAAGAACTCTTCATAAACTTACTAAATGAAAAATAAAATCATGTATAAAAAACCAATACTAATTGCTTTAAATACAATCATATTAAAAGAAATTACCAGATTTACAAGAATATGGATGCAAACTATTCTACCCCCCACTGTAAGTATGTCGCTGTATTTCATAATTTTTGGCAGTTTAATCGGACCGAGAATTGGAACAATGAACGGATTCGGTTATATGGAATATATAGCCCCTGGTATCATTATGATGGCGATAATTAGTAATTCTTATGGAAATGTTGTCTCATCATTCTTTGGTGCTAAATTTCAAAAACATATAGAAGAGATACTGGTAGCACCAATACCTAACATTATAATATTAATAGGTTATGTTGCTGGTGGTGTAGCAAGGGGAATTTTAGTTGGGATCGTTGTAACGATAGTGGCTCTGTTCTTCACTAAATTAAATTTGTATAGCCTAAGTATTACTATTGCAATTGTTCTTCTAACATCAATAGCATTTTCGTTGGCTGGATTTATTAATGGAGTTTTTGCTGAAAAATTTGATGATATAGCGATTATACCTACATTTGTTTTGATGCCATTGATCTATTTAGGCGGAGTATTCTATTCGATAGATATGCTGCCTGAATTCTGGCAAAAAATTTCAATTTTAAATCCAATATTATACATGGTTAATGCTTTTCGTTATGGAATGTTGGGAGAATCTGATATTAGTATCACCCATGCTTTCACTATTCTATTTGTATTTATATTAATTCTATTTCTCATCTCACTGTATTTGCTTAATAGAGGGACGCGTATCAAAAATTAATAATGGATGTAAACTAATTACTCACCCTTGTACACGCAACCAGAATTGCATGTTTCTTTTACAACGACCGAATGCAATGAAGGCAAGTTTATAATGAGTTCATTCCAAATCCATTTTGCTAAATTCTCACTTGTAGGGTTTTCTAAACCATCAATATCATTAAGATAATGATGATCTAAACGCTTGTATACAGATTGAAATGCGCCGCTAATATCAGCGAAATCCATTACCCAACCATGCTTTTTATCAATCTCACCAGAAAGATGTACTTCGATTACAAATGAATGTCCATGAAGCCGACTGCATTTATGATGACTTGGTAGATTTGGTAACCTGTGTGCAGCTTCTATCCTAAATGACTTATATATTTCCATATTAGTTACAGTAATTACGTTTAAATTCTTGATATAAAATATTAACTTCTTTCCATAGAGGGCCGGGATTTCCTTCACCAACTAAATTACCATTCAATTCAACCACGGGCACTATCTCCCAAGTTGAGCTTGTAAGCCAGATTTCACTAGCACTAGATAACATATCCACGCTAATGGCCTCCTCTTTAAGAGGTATTTTATAATCTAACAATATCTCAATTAAAAGATCGCGGGTTATTCCAGGTAGAACATGATTAGTTTTTGGTGGAGTATAAATTTTGTCATCTAAATGAATAAATATATTGCTAGCAGCACCTTCTGTTACAAAACCATCTCTTACTAAAATAGCCTCGCGTGAACCTTCTTCTTTTGCCTTATGTCTCAGTAGAACACTGGATAACAATGTGGTCGCTTTTATATCGCAATACTGCCAACGAATATCATCATGTGTAATTGCCTTAACCCCTAAATATAAATTATTCTTTCTTATTGGTCGACTCATAGCAAAAACTGTTGGTTCGTTAGCTATTGAAATATCATGATCTCTATCAGAAACCCCTCTGGTTATATGTAGGTATATTGATTGATCATATTCTTCCATAGAATTTATTAGTTGTTCAAATATAGAAAATAGCTCTTTGGAAGAAACGGGACTTTTCATATAAATTTTGTTTAGACTCGTCTCTAAACGTCTCATATGCTCGTCAAAACGAAAAATTTTACGATTGAAAACGGGAATTACTTCATAGATTCCATCTCCAAATATGAATCCACGATCCAAAACATTAACTGAAGCCTCTTCAATTGGCTTAAACTCACCGTTAAGATATACCAAGCTCATGATAAATTATTATTTAAGTAGTAGGAGACGAATCTGATCTTTTAATTGATTGAAAATACCGCCTTTTGGAATATTTTTGTTGGCTAACAAAGAAACTGATTTAATATTTTCATCAGATAGAACAATACTTAATACTCCAAGCTTCAATCCTTGATTAACAGGTGCAATTATTTTTTTATCAATTTCAACAACTGATTCTAATTGATCATATTGACCCCTAGGAATCGTAACATATAAATCATCCTCAATTACCAATCCCACGCTATCTGTATTAGCTTTAAAAATCGTTGCATCTGTTACTTCATCGCCTGCATCATAAAGTTTATGGGTCTGAAAAAATCTATAACCATGGTTTAAAATAGTTTGGCTTGATTTGACTCTTGAGTTCTTACTGTCAGCACCCATCACAACTGAGATTAAGCGCATATTATTCCTTATTGCTGATGCAACTAAACAATAACCAGCCTCATCAGTATGGCCTGTTTTTATTCCATCTACACTTTGATCACGCCATAGCAATCTATTTCGATTATATTGTGTTATTGCCTTCTTTTCTCCGTAAGTATATTCCTTGATTACATGAAGTTTATATATTTCCGGATGTTCTCTTATTAATGCTTGCGATAATATTGCTAAATCATGTGCTGTCGTATAATTGCCACCACCTTCAACTGGCATGCCTGAGCTATTAACAAAATAAGTATTGTTCATGCCCAAATTTTCTGCATGCTGATTCATGAGGGCAGCAAAACTTATGTCACTTCCTGATACATGTTCTGCTAATGCAACACTAGCATCGTTGCCAGATTGAATTATCACGCCATACATTAGATCCTCTAATTTAACCTTACTATTCACTTCAACAAACATTCGAGAACCAAAAGTATTGTATGCTGTATCACTTATGTAAACTTCATCTGATAATGATATTGTTCCTTTTTCTAACTCATGTCCTATGACATATACTGTCATTATTTTTGTCAAGCTTGCTGGTGCTAATTTTTGATGAATATTTTCCTGTACTAATATTTTGCCGCTGTTGTAATCCATTAATAAATATGAAGATGCTGAAATTTTTGGAAATGCAGGAACAATCGCTGTATCTGCATACAAATTGCCAGCGATTAAAAAAAAAGTTAATAATACAGCACGGTATAATTTAATATTCATATTGATCTTACACTTGATTATTTTATTACAATACGATATTCGAAAATATCAAAACTAGATAACTTAGAAACGATTTCGTCGGAGACATTGCTATCCGTAAATGGCCCAATTAATACACGATACAATGTCTCACCTGAAATGACAACATCACTTATTTTAACTAAATTACTACCAAATGATGAGAGTTTTTGTCTCATCATTTTAGCATTTCTTAGCTCACTGAATGTACCTACTTGAATATAAAAGTTGGTATTGGTTTTTATTGTTTCCTTAACTTGATCTCTAACTAAATCATCTTGTTTATTTTTTGGATTAATTGCTCTGACTTTTACTAAACCCGTCCCTTTTTTTACGATATCAAGTTTGATTGCAGCCGTATACGAAAGATCAATAATGCGATTTTCATGAAACGGACCTCTATCATTTACCTTAACTATGATTGATCTCCCATTATTCAAATTTGTTACCTCAACATATGTGGGCAAAGGAAGAGTCTTATGTGCCGCAGTCATCGCATACATATCGTATGTCTCTCCACTTGAAGTTCGTCTGCCATGAAATTTAGTGCCATACCATGAGGCTATACCCGTTTCAACATATCCTTTGCTACTGTCTTTTACATAATAGCGTTTGCCAAAAACAACATATGATTCAGGATTACCATAACGACTTTTTGGCTCCACTTTAGGTTTGGCATTTGGAATATTAGAAACATCAATATGTTTATCTGGCGCTGCGTCCTCTATAGTAACTACTTTATCAAGACGGCTACAAGAGGTTAATAAAGAGAAGAAAAGTATAGCAAATAAATTCGCTTTGAGTTTACTAGTGTATAACATTATTATCTTTAAGTTTTTTTACTTCCAATGCTAGTTGATAAACTGCCATTGCATAGAGCTTGCTATGATTATATCGTGTTATTACATAAAAATTATTTTCAGCTAACCAATATTCAGAAGAATTTTCTAATTTATATTCAAATAGTTTAAGCCTTTCATTGCTATTGAATGATAAATTAGTTTTTATTCCATATTTTTTTAAATCTGATGCTTTTATATTGAGTTCTAACTTATTATTGAGAATTTCTTCATATCTTTCACCCTCAATAGTGACCTTCGAAATAATTGACTTGCCACTCTTCCAGCCATGCCTTGAAAAATAATTAGCAACGCTCCCAATTACATCATCTGTATTATTCCAGATATCAATTACATTATCATTGTCAAAATCAACAGCATAATGACGATAGCTACTCGATATAAATTGTGGCATTCCCATCGCCCCCGCATAGGATCCCTTCAAATTGTTTGGATCAAATTTTTGCTCTCTAGTAAGTAGTAAAAAATGCTCTAACTCGGAACGAAAAAAAGGTGCTCGTTTTGGATAATGAAATGCAAGTGTGTTCAATGCATCAATGACACGATAACTCCCAGAGATCCTGCCATAAAATGTTTCTACGCCAATAATCGCAACTATTATTTCTGCCGGAACACCAAATTTCTCTTCCGCTCTTCTTAAGGTAGATTCATTATTTTTCCAAAACTTCAAACCCTCTTCTATTCTTTTTTTCTTAATAAAGATTTTACGATATTGATGCCATACCAATTTCTTTTCAGCAGGTCTCTGTATAGCCTCTAAAATAGACTCTGAAATGGTGGCATTATCAAATAATGTAATTAGTTTCTCTTCATCAAATCCATGTGCATCTTGCATGTGAGAAATAAATTCACCAACAGAATAAATATCTTTTGAATATGTGGTTGACGATACCAAGAATAAAAATATTATATTTATAATGCAGAATTTTTTCATAATAGAATAAACTATCGTTTTAAAAATCTTTTGTGTGTATGTATAGACATTAAAATACCGAAACCTATCATTAATGTAACAATAGATGTCCCTCCAAAACTAACTAGTGGTAGAGGAACACCAACAACAGGAAGCTGGCCTGCAACCATACCCATATTAACAATAATATAAACAAAAAAAGTAAGCGTTATGCCGGCAGCAAGTAACTGACGAAAAGCATCTTGAGCTTTATATGAAATGTATAATCCTCTTATAATTATTAGTAAGTAAATAAGTAAGAGTAATATCACTCCTAACATGCCGAATTCTTCACACAAAACAGCAAATATGAAGTCTGTTGAACGCTCTGGTAAAAATTCAAGATGCGATTGCGTGCCATTTAACCATCCTTTTCCTGTGAATCCCCCAGAACCAATGGCTATCTTTGATTGAATAATATGATAACCAGCACCGAGGGGATCGCTCTCGGGATCCAAAAAAGTCAATACCCTCTGCTTTTGATAATCACGCATAAAGTGCCAAAATATTGGTATGCATGATGAGAAAATAATAGCCATATATAACAAGAAACGCCATGAAATTCCTGCAATAAAAATAACAGAAAAACCTGCCACAGCTACTAGCAAAGCAGTACCAAGATCTGGTTGTTTAGCAATCAGAATGACCGGTATCACTATAAAAATGCAAGATAAAATGATTCTTATAAATTTAGGCGGTAAAAATCTTTCTGAAAGATACGACGAAAGTAAAATAGGCACTGCTATCTTCATTAATTCGGATGGTTGAAAACGCAAAATTTTCAAATCTAGCCAGCGTTGCGCACCTTTACCAATATCGCCAAAAAAGATTACAAATACAAGAAGAATAACACCAGAAAAATACAACAAAAAAGACAACCGATTTAAATTAGCCGGCGGGATTTGAGCAACAAGTATCATACATAACAAAGCAATTAATAATTTCACCGCCTGGCTATAAACTAGATCTATATTTTGACCGCTGGCACTATATAATATAACTAGGCCAAATAAACATAGCGAAAAAATAAGCAATATGAGTATAAAATCAATATGCACTTTGTTACTAAAAGCATGTTCACTCATTTTTACTTATGCTCTTATTTAAGAAATAATTATCAAACATTTTTCTCGCAATTGGTGCAGCAGTTTTTGACCCGCCCCCTCCATTTTCTACAATTATTGCAACAGCAATCTCAGGTTGCTCGACAGGAGCAAATGCTATAAAAAGTGCATGATCTTTCAAATCATCCGGAATCTCCTCCTCCTTGTACTCACTTTCTTGATCAATTCCTATAATCTGTGCAGTCCCTGTTTTACCGGCAAAAGTATATTCGGCATTTAGACCGCTTTTCCACGCTGTGCCGCTTGTGCTATGAACTACGCTTCTCATTGAGTTAGTAATCTCTTCCCAATAAGCGCTATTTTTTAATTCAATTTTACTTTGTATGTTATTTGGCAACACAATCACACCTTGTTCGCCCTGGCTACTAATGCCCGAAACTAGTTTGGGTTTGTATAATTTACCCTTATTTGCTATCACAGAAGTTGCTGCTGCTAATTGCACGGGTGTTGTTAATGAATAACCCTGACCAATGCCTATGATTAATGTCTCGCCTGGGAACCAGGCTCCTTTATTTTTCTTTTTCTTCCATTCTCTTGAAGGTAACAACCCAGATTTTTCACCTGTAATATCTACCCCGCTAGAGGCACCAAAGCCAAAAGTTGATAAACTTTTATGTATTTGATCAATTCCTAATTGATAAGCCAATTGATAGAAGAAAACATCGCATGACTCTACTATTGCCTTATTCAAATTAGTATGACCATGTCCTTCTTTCTTCCAGTCACGATAACGATGTTCATGACCTTCCAAGGAGAACCACCCTGGGCACCAAACCTCTTCTTGCAACGCTACTACTTCATTATCTAATGCTATTAACCCTAAAAAAGGTTTGATCGTAGAACCAGGTGGGTATTTTCCCTGAAGCGCTCTATTTACTAAAGGTTTGTTTTCTGATGATAATAATAATTTGTAGATGGATGTATCTATACCGCTTGAAAATTCATTTGGATCATAGCTAGGCGAACTAACTAAAGCTAGAACATCACCATTACGTGGATCCATAGCAACAATTGCACCTTTTCTATCTCCTAAAGACTTTATAGCAATATCTTGTAATGATAAATCAATAGATAAATAAAGATTCTTACCTGGCTGAGGATTAGTTTTTTCCAAAACACGAATCACTCTGCCTTCAGCATTAACTTCAACTTTTTGATACCCAACCTTGCCATGCAAATATGATTCGTATGACTTTTCAATTCCAACTTTACCAATATGAGTGGTGGCAATATAGTTTGAATTTAGTCCTGACTTAGAAATACTATTAAGATCATCTTCATCAATCCTTGCAACGTAACCAATACTATGTGCAAGGCTCTTTCCTAACGGGTAATGCCTAAAAAAACTTTCAACAACATCTACACTTGAAAAACGGTGCCTGTTTACGGAAAATAATGCGACTTCTATCTCGTTTAAGTTTTCTTTTATAGAAATTCTTTCAAAACGTCTTTTTTTATTTGATAGAAATTTAAATCTTTCAATATCTTTATCATCTATGTGAATTATTTCTCGTAGATCAATTATTAATTGATCAACATCAGTTATTTTTTCTGGAATTACCTGGAGGCTATACATTGGTTTATTTTCAGCGAGAATTATTCCTTCTCTGCTATAGATCATTCCTCTAATTGGAGCTATAGGTAAAATTTTTTGACGGTTAGTTTTAGATAGGGTTGTATAATGTTCGTTTTGAATCACGGCAAGAAAAAATAGCCTTGAAATAAGTCCAATAAAAAGCACGATGATTATAAACGCGGCTATATATATACGCTTTTTTATAATTGAAGATTCTTTATCTCTATCTTTAAGGATAAATTCAACTCGATCTTTAGGGAAAAAACTCATCAGTTATTTTTCGTTGTGAATTTCTAGTTAAGATATATCATATCTACGTCGAAAAAGTCTCATGCCCAAAAATAAAAATGGCCATAATATTACGCTACTAGCAATTGGTAGCCAATAAGACCAAGTGAAGTGAAAAGATCCAGATAAAAACATAATGGATAACATTATGCTTTTATATATTAATAAATATATTAAGACTATAACAGCCTGTTGTGGTAATGGATACACTCTCATACGTTTATGGTTTCTTATTATTATATACGCCAAAAAAATGAAGCCTATTGCATGTTGTCCCAATACAAAACTTTTCTGTACGTCAAATAACATTCCTAAAATCCAAGCTGATTTTATCCCAACTCTGTTTGGTAAAGCCATACACCAATAAATTAAAATTAGTGGCACCAAAGATGGTCGCCAATTACTAACTGCTTCAGGAATTGGAATAGCAGATAAAACGAAACCAAGAGCAAATGTCATGGCTATTAGTAAATTGCTTTTTATTCGATTATGAATGTTTTTTACCTCGTAAAATTTATTTACTGTTCTTTATATTCATTTGGCCATACCATTAAAACTTCTCTTATATTTGCAAATTGAGCAAAAGGTTTGACAATAATTGTTGTTGTCGATTTGCTAATATCTTGTTTTATTTCTTCTACTTCGCCTACAGGAAAATTCCTAGGAAATACTCGCGCAAGTCCCGAGGAAACTACTAAATCTCCAACCATGATATCGCAACAATTTGGAACTTCAGAATCTGTAACTAATGGGTTAGGCAAATTTTCAAGTATTAATTTATCGCCCTCCCCTGAACCAATAGCATTAGCACGTAAACTATTTCTATCAATCTGAACAGGTAAACCGTGATTTGGATCAGTGATCAATAAAACTGTGCTAGAGAAAGGATTGGTTTCAATGATTTGACCAACTATGCCACCAGAGTCAACCACCGGCTGACCTTCATAGGCTAAGTCATTCTCTCCTTTATCTATAACTATTTTTTTTTGAAATGAATCTAATTGAACTGCAACTAATTGAGCCAATAAAATCTTATTTTTGAGGCGGAAGGACGATTCTAACAATTTACGTAATCGACGATTTTCAGACTCAATAATTTCGTATTGCTGTAATCTTGTTCTTAACAGAAGCAGCTCTTCTATTAATTTCTCATTATCTGACGATAAAGTTTGATGAGAAACTAATAAAGCTGAAACACTATCTTTAATTTTATATGGAAAACTAGCTATTATCTCTACTGGGTGAATAAGGGTTGAAATGAAAGAACGGGCTGTTTTTAGAGCATTTTTTTGATTATCAAAATAAATAATTGTAATTGATAATGCCAAAAAGAAAAAAAAGGAAGCATTTATCGACACTCCTTTTCGAAATAAATCGCTAATATGAAAACTCTCCTGTATTAATCAATAGTAAGAATATCGAGTCCGAATTCATCAATCATTTCTAAATATTTGCCGCCACCCCTAGCGACGCAAGTTAGAGGATCTTCAGCTATAATTACTGGTACTCCACATTCCTCCATTAATAACCTGTCTAAATCTTTTAGCTTCGCCCCGCCTCCAGTTAAAACAAGACCCTGCTCGGCAACATCAGAACCCAGTTCTGGCGGCGTTTTTTCTAATGCATTTTTGACTGCATCGATTATTCCGCTTAGAGGTTCTTGTAATGCCTCCAAAATCTCATTGCTATTTAAAGTAAAACTCCTCGGTATTCCCTCAGCTAAATTACGACCTCTTACTACTAATTCATTCACTTCATTTGCAGGATACGCGCATCCTATATCCTTTTTTATTTTTTCAGCTGTTGAATCACCTATTAAACTTCCATAGTTACGTCTAACATAATTAATGATTGCATCGTCAAACCGATCACCACCAATACGTATTGATTCTGAATAAACAATTCCATTAAGTGAAATTACAGCTACCTCAGTTGTTCCACCACCAATATCTACTACCATAGATCCCCGTGGATCACTAACTGGCATTCCTGCACCAATTGCAGCAGCCATTGGTTCTTCAATTAAATGAACTGTGCGTGCGCCTGCTCCAGCTGCGGATTCTCTAATAGCGCGTCGCTCTACTTGAGTCGAACCACAAGGTACGCAAACGAGTACACGTGGACTTGGTTTAAAAAATGTTGAACCATGAGCATTACGAATAAAATACTGCAACATTTTTTCAGTAACAGTGAAATCAGCAATTACACCATCCTTTAATGGTCTAATAGCTGTAATATGACCTGGAGTACGGCCTAACATTTTTTTTGCTGCTTCACCAACGGCAAGAATTGATTTTGGACTAATTTTATTTCCATCTTTACGAATTGCCACAACCGATGGCTCATCAAGAACTATGCCTTTATTACGTACATAAATTAAGGTGTTAGCTGTCCCTAAATCGATTGACAGATCGTTGGAAAAAAGACCTCTTACTTGTTTAAACATAATTAATCCTGTGATTTCGTTTTCAACATTGCAATAACATAAACCTAAATAGTGATGAATATTAAATGTTGTATAGCAACTACTCTCGTATTCATCTAAAATTGTCTTATTAGAACATGGAGTCGTATTTTTAACCAATAATCATATGACAATCTGTAGTGTAACTGTATCAATGGGCGAAGCTTTGAGCAAGCACAAGAAACGTAAAAAACTCTAATTTTTTCAATAAATAAGAACAACTACTTATATGTCTCTCGATAAATCTGAAATTCAAAATATTGCGCTACTAGCTAGGCTGACAATAGACGAGGACGACATTGCTAGTCACTGTAAGGAATTGGCTGATATTATAGATTTAATCGAAAAAATGAATTCGGTTGATACAGCAAGTATAGAGCCACTTGCTCATCCGCTCGACCTATTTTCACGCCTAAGAACTGATAATGTTACAGAAAAAAATGAACGTGAGAATTTCCAAGCAAATGCTACGGAAACAAAAGACGGGTACTACCTCGTTCCCAAAGTAATAGAATAACCGACTAGAAAAACGAATTAAAAATATTATTAATATGCATCAATCTACGCTAGCAGAACTCTCATCAGCTCTAGAATCAAAAAAGATAAGTAGTGAAGAATTAACTCGTGTCTATATTGAGCGCTGCAAAAAGCATAATGTTTCATTAAATTGCTTTATTACAATTACTGAAGACGAAGCAATAAAAAAAGCAAAGATTGCTGACAAAAATCGTGCTAGGGGTAATCACACATTGCTAACAGGTGTGCCTGTTGCACAAAAAGATATATTTTGTACAAATGGAGTTAAGACAACCTGTGGTTCTAAAATGCTAAGTAATTTTATAGCGCCATACGATGCAACGCTAGTCAAAAAAATGAATGAAAATGGTTTTGTCATGTTAGGGAAGACTAATATGGATGAGTTTGCAATGGGCTCATCAAACGAAACAAGTTTCTTTGGGCCTGCAAAAAATCCATGGAATAATGATAATGTGCCAGGGGGGTCATCTGGTGGGTCTGCAAGTGCTGTTGCTGCCAGATTATGTCCAGCGGCTACTGGCACTGATACTGGTGGCTCAATAAGACAACCAGCATCATTTTGTGGAATAACAGGACTAAAGCCGACATACGGAAGAGTTTCCCGTTACGGAATGATAGCCTTTGCCTCCAGTCTTGATCAAGGAGGACCAATGGCGCAAACAGCAGAAGATGTAGCATTAATTATGAATGTTATTGCAGGTTATGATGGAAATGATTCAACATCAGCAAATAATAAAATAGAAGATTACACAAAAAACCTAAATGACTCAATTAAGGGATTGAAGATTGGGCTTCCACAACAATACTTTGATAAAAATTTAAATAATGATGTTGCAAACTTAGTAGAAAATGGAATTAAAGAACTTGAAAAATTAGGTGCTAAATTTATTGATGTTGATTTACCTCACACAGAACTATCTATTCCTGCATATTATGTTGTTGCTCCAGCCGAATGTTCATCTAACTTATCTCGTTATGATGGCATACGTTTTGGTCATCGTTGCAATGAACCAAAAGATTTGAAAGATCTATATTGTCGAAGTCGGCAAGAAGGATTCGGAAAAGAGGTAAAAAGGCGAATAATGATCGGTACGTATGTTTTATCAGCTGGTTATTACGATGCATATTATTTAAAAGCACAAAAAGTTAGACAAATAATACGTAATGATTTTAAGGAAGTTTTTGATAAAGTTGATCTTTTAGCAGGACCAACGACAACTGGAACCGCCTTTAGATTAAATGAAAAACTTAATGATCCAATAAGCATGTACCTTTCAGATATATATACTGTTTCGGCAAATCTCGCTGGATTACCAGCTATCTCGATTCCCTCTGGTTTTATTAACGAATTACCAGTCGGAATGCAGCTGATTGGTAATCATTTTCAAGAATCACTTATAATAAATGTAGCCCATCAGTATCAAAAAGCCACTGACTGGCACAAAAAAATACCAAAAAAATATGAATAAAAATACGGAATGGCAGACTATTATAGGGCTTGAAATACACGCCCAATTAGCAACAAAAAGTAAAATTTTTTCAGGTTCATCAACAAAATATGGTGCTGCTCCAAATACACAAGCTAATGCAGTAGACTTAGGTTTGCCCGGTGTTTTACCAGTAATTAATGAACAAGCAATTTTTATGGCAGTAAAATTTGGCTTAGCAATTGGTGCGGAGATTCCTAAAAAATCTATTTTTGCAAGAAAAAATTACTTTTATCCTGATCTTCCAAAAGGGTATCAAATAAGTCAATTCGAGTTACCGATTGTCAGTAATGGTCAAATAGAAATTGATATCGATGAAAATAATAAGAAGATTATCAGAATTACAAGAGCGCATTTGGAGGAGGATGCTGGAAAATCAAACCATGATGATTTTTTAAACAATACTGGAGTTGATCTTAATCGTGCAGGTAATCCGCTTCTTGAGATTGTTTCTGAGCCTGATATGAATAACGCAAAAGAAGCTGTTAATTACTTGAAAAAGATACATTCACTTGTCCAATATTTGAAGATTTGTGACGGTAATATGCAGGAAGGCTCCTTTCGTTGTGATGCAAATGTTTCAATTAGACCTATTGATAAAGAAGAATTGGGTATTCGTGCAGAAATAAAAAATCTTAATTCTTTTAAATTTATTGAAGCTGCAATTAATTATGAGGTTGATCGTCAAATAGAATTGATTGAATCAGGAAAAAAGGTCGTTCAGGAAACCCGCTTATATGATCCAAATAAAAATGAAACGCGTTCAATGAGAAGTAAAGAAGAAGCTAATGACTATAGATATTTTCCAGATCCAGATTTGTTACCTATACTAATTACGGATGAAACAAAGAAAAAAATTAAAGAAGAAATACCAGAATTACCCGATATTAAACGTAAACGCTACATAAGTGAGCTAGATCTATCTAAGTATGATAGCAATAATTTAACAATCAATCCTGATATTGCTAATTATTTTGAAGAAACTTTTAGAATTACAAAGGAAGCAAAAATGTGCGCCAACTGGATTATGGGAGATCTTTCAGCCTCTTTGAATAAAAATAATATTAATTTAAAAGATAGCCCAGTTTCTGCAAAAATGCTCGGGGAAATGATTAATCTAATAAAAAATAATACAATTTCTGGAAAAATAGCAAAAGTAGTTTTTGAAGCAATGTGGAATGGTGATGGTAATGCTAAAGAAATAATTGAAAATAAAAATTTACAACAAGTTACAGACTCAAAAGAAATTGAAAAAATTGTTACCGAAACGATTACTGAAAATAAGCCGCAAGTTGAACAATATAAAAACTCTTCAGATGAAAAAAAACAGAAACTTATTGGCTTCTTTGTAGGTAAAGTTATGAAAAAATCTAAGGGTAAAGCTAATCCTTCGCAAGTGAATGAATTATTAAGAAAAAAATTAGATAACTAATAAATTTAGATATAAGTAATTTACTTTTCACTATTATCAGATAATTCAGGTCGGTCAACTAACTCAACAATTGCCATCGGAGCTTTATCTCCCGAACGAAAACCGCATTTCAATATACGCAAATATCCGCCGGGTCGCTTCTTATATCGTGGGCCTAATTCATTAAATAGTTTTGTTACGACATTTCTATCGCGAATGCGAGAAAATGCTATACGTCTCTTAGCCACACTATCGATTTTAGCCATCGTTATGAGTGGCTCGGCAACACGTCTTAATTCTTTGGCTTTTGGCAAAGTAGTTTTTATTATTTCATGCTCGATAAGTGACGCAGCCATATTCCTAAACATAGCTTTACGATGAGAGCTATTACGATTTAATTTCCTACCACTTTCACGATGACGCATTAATTATTCCTCTTTAAATTATACTGATAATGCTTCCTGATTATTGAACCCACTTGGTGGCCAATTATCCAAATGCATACCTAATGATAATCCGCGCGATGCTAATATATCTTTTATTTCTGTTAACGACTTTTTTCCTAAATTTGGTGTTTTCAATAACTCAACTTCGGTACGTTGGATTAAATCACCAATGTAATAAATACTCTCTGCTTTCAGACAATTTGCTGAACGAACAGTCAATTCAAGATCATCTACCGGCCTTAGTAAAATTGGATCAATTTCGGGCTCACTACTCTTGCTTGCCTCTATTGCTTCTTCTGCCTCAAGATCAACAAATATAACTAACTGATTTCTCAATATTGTTGCAGCTTCACGAATAGCATCATTTGGATCTATTGTTCCATCTGTCTCCAACTGTAAAATCAGTTTATCCAAATCTGTGCGTTGTTCAACACGAGCGTTACCAACATCATAAGAAACACGCGTAACTGGACTATACGAAGCATCTAACTTTATTTTTCCTATAGTCTGCTCATCGTCTTTTCCTCCAGCAATAACAGGTTTGTAACCTCGACTACGAACAACTTTCATTACCATGCTTAATTGACCTGCCTTAGTCAAATTTGCAATTACGTGCTCAGGATTCGCAATCTCAACATCATGGTCAACAGTTATATCCCTAGCGCATACCTCCCCAGGTCCGCTTTTTTTCAAAGTAAGTGTTGCCTCATCCTTTGAGTGCATAATGATAGCTAAACCTTTTAGATTGAGAATAATATCTGTAACATCTTCCTGAACACCTTCCATAGTTGTATATTCATGTAAAACTTCGGGCTCTAAAATCTCAAGTTCTGTAACTGCACAACCAGGCATGGATGATAATAAAACTCGACGCAATGCATTACCAAGAGTATGCCCAAAACCTCTTTCTAATGGTTCGATAATAATTTCTGAAGTATTATTATCCTTTTCGTTTACTGTGCATTTACTAGGTTTTAAAAGTTCTTTCATTGTTGTTGACATGCGTAATAATCCTCCACACGTAAATTACTTTGAATACAATTCGACAACCAGCTGTTCATTAATTTCGGAAGGTAGCTCACTTCTCTCGGGTACTGATTTAAAAGTACCTTCCATATTTTTGGGGTCAACTTCAACCCAATCTGGAAAACCATATTGCTCCGCGACACTTAAAGCATCTTTAATTCTTAATTGTTTTTTACCTTTTTCTCTAATCGTGACTTTATCACTAGGTCTAATTTGAAAAGACGGTATATTCACACTATGATCATTAACTAGAATCGTTCTGTGGCTAATTAATTGACGCGCTTCGTTGCGTGTTGATCCAAAACCCATTCGATATACAACATTGTCTAATCGACATTCAAGAATCTGAAGCAAATTTTCACCTGTTGAACCTTTTCGCCTTGCCGCTTCTTTATAATACCTGCGGAATTGCTTTTCTAGCACACCATATATTCTACGTAATTTTTGTTTTTCTCTTAATTGAAGTGCATAGTCAGACATTCTTCCTGGCCGTGCTGTAGCCATACCAGGTGTTTTATCAATCTGACATTTTGTTTCTATTGGTCTAGCTCGACTTTTTAAAAACAAATCTGTTCCTTCGCGTCGACTAAGCTTACATTTTGGTCCAAGATAACGTGCCATAATAAAACTCCTACTAAACTCGACGTTTTTTGGGTGGACGACACCCATTATGCGGAATTGGAGTTACATCAGTAATATTTGTGATTTTAAAACCAACCGTGTTTAATGCTCTGACTGCAGATTCTCGACCTGGTCCTGGGCCTTTTATAAAAACTTCCAAATTTTGCAAACCAAATTCTTTTGCTGCTTCACCTGCTTTTTGAGATGCAATCTGTGCTGCAAAAGGAGTACTTTTGCGTGATCCACGAAACCCACTGCCGCCCGAAGTAGCCCATGAAAGAGTATTGCCATCTCTATCTGTGATTGTAATAATTGTATTGTTAAAAGACGCGTGGATATGCGCAATGCCATCAAGGACATTTTTCTTAACTTTTTTACGACTCTTCGTTGCTGTTTTAGCCATTATTTTTTAATCCTATATTTTATTTCTTAATCATCTTCTTCGGACCCTTACGCGTACGAGCATTAGTGCTTGTGCGCTGCCCTCTAACTGGAAGCCCTCGACGATGACGAATCCCTCTATTTGTACCTAAATCCATCAAACGTTTAATATTTATAGATACTTCTCTTCTTAAATCACCTTCAAGATTAAACTTTGCAACTTCGCTACGTATGTTATCCAATTCAGCTTCTGATAGCTGATTAACCTTTATAGAATATTCTAAACTAAGGACATCACAAATTTTTTGAGCTCGTGTGAGTCCAATTCCATAAATATATGTCAAAGCAATATTCAAATGCTTATTATCTGGTATATTAACTCCCGCAATACGTGCCATTAATTTATAGTCTCCATTTTTATTTAACCTTGTCGTTGCTTATGACGAGGATCTGAACAAATAACCCGCACTACTCTATTACGCCTAATTATTCGACAATTACGGCATATCCGCTTAACTGATGCTCTGACTTTCATATTTTTTCTCCAAGCAAAGCGCCCATTGAATTAACGTTTTCCATGTCCTTTAAGATTAGCTTTTTTCATTAATCCTTCATATTGATGGGACATTAAATGAGCCTGTATTTGCGACATAAAATCCATAACTACTACAACAATAATTAATAATGATGTTCCACCAAAATAAAATGGCACATTGAATTTAACAATTAAAAATTCGGGTAATAAGCAAACAAATGTAATATATACAGCGCCTGCTAGAGTCAGTTTTGTTAATACTTTATCAAGATAATTTGCTGTTTGTTCGCCTGGTCTCATGCCTGGAATAAATGCTCCTGATTTCTTTAAATTATCCGCAGTTTCTCGAGGATCAAATACCATTGCGGTATAGAAAAAACAGAAAAAAATGATTCCAGCTGCATAACACAATACATAAATCGGCTGACCTGGCGATAATGTTGTTGCAAAGTCCTGCAACCAATTCATTCCTTCAGTCTGACTAAACCAGCCTGCAATAGTAGCAGGAAACAGTATCAAACTTGATGCAAATATTGGTGGGATCACTCCGGCCATATTCAGTTTTAATGGTAAGTGACTTGCCTGCCCACCATACATTTTTCTACCGACTTGTCTCTTAGCATAATTAACAGTTATTCTTCTTTGGCCTCTTTCAACAAAAACTACAAAACCAGTAACCGCTATTGCTAACGCAAACAATGCAAAAACTGCCAATAAATGCATTTCGCCTGTTCTAGATAACTCTAATGTTCCACCAATTGCTGAAGGTAAGCCCGCAACAATACCAGCGAAAATTATCATGGAAATACCATTGCCAACTCCACGTTCAGTTATTTGCTCGCCTAACCACATTAAAAACATTGTGCCTGTTACCAATGTAGTGATAGCAACAACCCTAAAACCAACGCCTGGGTCCATCACTACCGCTTGCCCCGATGCTTGTTGGCCCTCAAGAGCAATTGCGACACCAAAAGCCTGAAAGGTTGCTAGAAAAACAGTGCCATAGCGAGTGTATTGAGTTATCTTTCTTCTGCCTGATTCACCCTCTTTTTTTAATTGTTTTAATTTTGGATCAACAACTGACAGTAATTGCATAATAATTGATGCTGATATATATGGCATAATACCAAGAGCAACTACAGAGAATCGACTTAAAGCCCCGCCTGAAAACATGTTAAACATATCTAATATAGTCCCTCGCTGCTGATTGAATAACTCTGCCAATGCTATGGGGTTTATTCCAGGCACAGGGATATGTGTGGCAACCCTGTAAACAAATAGCGCCACCAGTACAAAAAAGAGTCTTTGTCTCAGCTCTTTTAATTTTCCCAGACCAGCTAAGCCTCCAGGGAGTGTTGAGGTAGATGTGGCCATTTAATCCTCTACTTTTCCTCCGGCACTTTCAATAGCATTTTTTGCTCCTTTTGTAACCATTAGACCTTTAGTGTTTAATTTTTTTTCTATTTTCCCAGATAAAATAATCTTCACCCGTTGTATGTTTTTGTTAATCAATCGTGCCGATTTGAGTGCCTCAATATCAATGATTTCAACATCAAGATTAGCGAGCTCATGCAGTCTTATCTCTGCTGTAATTCGACTAACACGGGAACTAAATCCAACTTTTGGCAAACGACGTTGTAAAGGCATTTGACCGCCCTCGAAACCAACTTTATGGTAACCTCCAGCACGAGATTTTTGACCTTTGTGGCCACGCCCACCTGTTTTTCCTATAGTTGACCCAATACCACGACCTGGTCTTTTACTACTTGAAGTTGAGCCCTGATTAGGTTTTAAGGTATTTAAACGCATTACTTTAATTATCCTCCTCAACAGAAAGTAAGTAGGACGCCTTATTTATCATACCTCTTACTTCTGGAGTGTCATCAATTAGCACGCTATGACCAATACGACGCAAACCAAGTCCACCTATACATGACTTATGTTGTTTAGTTCGGCGATTTATACTTTTAACCAGTGTCACCTTTAATTTACTATTTTTTTTCTTCTTCTTTGCCATATCAACTAATAATTTCTTCTATTGATTTACCACGTTTTTCAGCAACATATTTTGGTGACGACATTAACTCAAGGCCTTTTATAGTTGCTCGAATTACATTTATTGGATTTGTTGATCCAATTGATTTTGCTAAAACATTATTTATCCCAACAACTTCAAAAACGGCTCTCATAGGGCCGCCAGCAATAATTCCTGTACCTTCTGATGCTGGCTGCATATAAACCTTTGCTGCTCCGTACTCTGAAGTAATTGCGTACTGAAGTGTTCCGTCATTAACAGAAACAGAAATCATGCTACGACGGGCATCTTCCATTGCTTTTTGGATAGCTAAAGGAACTTCTCTTGATTTTCCGCGCCCTATACCAACGCGCCCATTGCCATCTCCAACAACAGTTAATGCTGCAAAACCAAACTGTCGACCGCCTTTAACTACTTTTGCAACTCTATTAACTGCTACAAGTTTTTCTTGGAGGTCTTCATTTCCCGTTATTGAATTTTCTAATTTCATAAGATCTTTCCTTAAAATTCTAAGCCATTTTCACGCGCAGCATTAGCGAGTGCTTGTATACGTCCATGGAACTTAAATCCAGAACGATCGAAAGCAACTTTTTTTACACCTGCCTTTTTGGCGCGTTCAGCTAACACTCCACCAACAATACTTGCTGCTTCAATATTTCCAGTATATTTAATTTGACTCTTGATCTCTTTATCAAGACTCGAGGCGCTAGCTATTACCTGCGAAGTATTTGATGAAATTACTTGCGCATAAACATGTCTTGATGTTTTATGCACACATAAGCGATCCGAGCCAAGCCTTCTAATTCTTGCACGAGTTTTTTTTGCGCGCCTTAGTCTATCTACTTTTTTACTCATAATTATTTAACTCTTTTTAGCCTCTTTACGTACAATTCTCTCATCAGAATAACGAACACCTTTTCCTTTATAAGGCTCAGGTGGTCTGAATGCTCTGATATTTGCAGCAACTTGCCCTACTTGTTGTTTATTATTTCCTTTGATGACTATTTCAGTTTGACTGGGTGTCTCAATTGTAATTCCCTCTGGAATATTAAATGCAATTGGATGAGAAAACCCTAAAGTTAAGTTTAATGCTTTACCAGAAACAGCCGCACGATACCCCACTCCAGTAATTTCAAGTTTACGTTCAAAACCTTCGCTAACGCCTGTTATTATATTTTGAATAAGAGCGCGCGTTGTCCCTGAAAGAGCTTTAGCAAACTTACTATTATTTTTAACAAGTGTTTTTATAACGTCATCTGACTGCTCAAGCTTTATGAGCGGATGAATATTATGTGTTAATTCTCCTTTACTCCCCTTAATTGTTACAATATCTCCAGATATATTGACTTCAACGCCTGAAGGTATTGTTATTGGATTGTTTGCTATTCTAGACATAGTTTATTTATTCATATTTATGATATATAACACAAAACTTCGCCGCCAATACCTTGTTCTCTTGCTGACTTGTCAGTCATAACACCTTTTGCGGTGGAAATAATTGCCACACCAAGACCACCCATTACTTTTGGTAAATCACTAAATGATTTGTATGAACGAAGACTTGGACGGCTAACACGTTCTATTGATTCTATAACTGGCTTACCTTGAAAATATTTTAATTCAATTATAAGTGACATCTTATTCTCATTTTCTTCAACTCTATAATCAGTAATATAACCTTCTTGCTTGAGTATATTTGCTATAGCAATCTTTAGTTTTGACGATGGAATGCTCACATCGCTTTTGTTGCGTTGTAGTGAATTACGAATACGCGTCAACATATCTGAAATTGGGTCTGACATAGTCATTTTATATATCTCTCTTTCATTTGCTTACCAGCTTGCTTTAACTAAACCTGGTATATCGCCACGCATAGCTGCTTCCCGCAATTTGTTACGTGACAAACCAAATTTCCTATAATATCCATGAGCTCGACCAGTAATTGCACAACGATTTCGCATACGTATAGGATTTGCATCTCTAGGTAACTTATTTAATTTCTCTCTAGCATCCCTACGTTCGTCATCACTCAATGAAGTATTTTTAACAATGGCTTTTAATTCTGTTCTTTTTGAAGAAAATTTATTGACCATACGCATCCTTTTTATTTCGCGATTAACCATGCATGATTTTGCCATATCAAATAATCCTTAAGTCCTTATTGGTAATTTAAATGATGTTAATAACGCTAATGCTTCTTCATTTGTTCGAGCTGATGTAGTTATTGTAATATCAATTCCTCGAATTGAATCAATTTTATCGAAATCAATTTCGGGAAAAATGATTTGCTCTTTTATTCCTATGCTGTAATTACCACGCCCATCAAATGACTTAGAATTGAGCCCACGAAAGTCTCTAATACGAGGTATAGCTATTGTAATTAAACGCTCTAAAAATTCATACATGCGTTCACGCCTGAGAGTAACTTTACATCCTATCGGCCAACCCTCACGTACTTTAAAATTAGCAATAGACTTTCTAGCCTTTGTCACAACTGGTTTTTGTCCAGCAATCTTTGTCATATCATTCACTGCGTTTTCAATTATTTTTTTATCAGCAACTGATTCTCCTAAACCCATGTTTAATGTAACCTTGGTTATTTTTGGAATTTGCATACAGGACTTATACCCGAACTGTTTGGTCAATTCTTTAGTTATATTTTTTTTATAATGTTCAAATAATGTAGCCATATCTAAAAATTCCTATACATCTACTACTTCTTTGTTTGACTTAAAATATCGAACTTTCTGACCATCCTCTAAATATTTGTAACCAACTCTATCTTGTTTATTACTAATTGAGTTCCAGATTGCAACATTTGATTGATCTATAGGCGATTCTTTTTCAACAATACCGCCTGGAGTTCCTTGTGATGGGTTTCCTTTTGTATGCCGTTTTATCATATTTACATTTTCAATAATTAGTTTATTTACATCATTCAATACAGATAAAACGACACCTCTTTTACCTTTATCTCGACCAGCTATAACTATTACTTCATCACCTTTCTTTAGACGACTCATTTTTACAATACCTCTGGTGCTAGAGAAACAATTTTCATGAATTTTAGTCCTCGTAACTCTCTTGTTACTGGACCAAAAATACGTGTGCCCACAGGTTGTAATTGAGAATTTAGTAGCACCGCTGCGTTGCCATCAAAACGTATTAACGAACCATCCCCTCGTCGAACCCCTTTTCGAGTTCGTACAACAACAGCATTATAAACATCTCCTTTTTTTACTTTCCCGCGCGGGATTGCCTCCTTAATACTTACTTTAATAACATCGCCGACATTAGCATATCGGCGTTTTGAACCACCCAAGACTTTCACGCACATCAGACGACGAGCTCCGCTATTATCAGCTGCATCAAGTATTGTTTGCATTTGTATCATTAATATTTCAACCCGTTATCTTTAGACAATTTGCGCCTTAGAAACAATCTTTTGTAAACGCCAAGATTTATTTTTTGATAATGGTCTTGATGATTCAATTATGACCACATCGCCCTCACCACACTCATTTACTTCATCATGCGCCATTACTTTAGTCGAACGCCTAATATATTTACCATAAAGTGGATGTTTTACAGTTCTTTCTATACATACCGAAATTGTTTTATCCATTCTTGAACTAGTAACTGTTCCAGTTACTGTCTTTGTTTTTAGGTTTTCATCGCTCATATTTTTTCCTTATCTATAGAAGCTTTATTTTCATTAAGAATGGTGTTTATTCTAGCTATATTTCTTCTTGTTTTTTTTATTTCACTTGGTTTATCCAGCTGTCCCGTGCCTTTTCTCATTCGTAAATTGAATTGAGAACGCAATTCTTCAGTTAGAAGACTTTGCAACTCTTCATCTGTTTTTTCTCTTAATTCAGATGTTTTCATTACAATAATGTCCTCGTTACAAAAGTTGTTTTAATTGGTAATTTAGCTGAAGCAAGCTCAAAAGCTTCCCGTGCTAGTTCCTCGGTTACACCCTCCATTTCATAGAGCATCCTTCCAGGTTGAATTTGTGCAACCCAATATTCAACACTTCCTTTACCTTTACCTTGTCGAACTTCCAGAGGTTTTTTTGTAATGGGTTTATCTGGAAATATCCTGATCCATACTTTTGCCCCACGTTTTACCTTACGCGTTAAGGCACGCCTAGCTGCTTCTATTTGACGTGCAGTTATTCGCCCTCTGCCAACAGCTTTTAGACCATATTCTCCAAAGCTAACTTTGTTACCAGTCGTGGCTAAACCACGATTTCTTAATTTGCTTTGTTTTCTAAATTTTGTTCTTTTTGGTTGTAACACTTTTTATTCCTAATCTTTATTAGTTTTATTTACTTCGTTTTGAACTTGTTCTTCTTTATCTTTTTCGTAACCAAAAATCTCGCCTTTAAAAAGCCATACTTTTACTCCAATTATGCCATATGTTGTTGTAGCTTCTTTTGTTGCATAATCTATATCGGCACGAAGAGTATGAAGTGGCACTCGACCTTCTCTATACCACTCAGTTCTTGCAATTTCAGCACCGTTTAATCTGCCGCTTACTGTGATCTTAATGCCTTCAGCACCTAAACGCATTGTATTAGTAACAGCACGTTTCATCGCTCTTCTAAACATAATACGTCTCTCAATCTGCTGCGCTACACTCTCCGCAACAAGGAAGGCATCTAACTCAGGTTTACGAATTTCTTCAACGCTAACATGTGTTGGTACTCCCATCATTTTTGAAACTTCTAGACGCAGACGCTCTATATCTTCTCCTTTCTTACCAATTACAATCCCAGGACGTGCTGTATAAATAATCACTCTTGCATTACCCGCTGGTCTTTCAATCTGAATACGACTTACCGATGCATTTGCTAACTTCTTTCTAAGGTAGTCACGTACTTTAATATCGGCATTTAGATAATTGGCATAATTCTTAGTGTCTGCATACCAAGTTGAGGTCCAGTCTTTTATTATTCCTAGACGTATTCCAGTTGGATGTACTTTCTGACCCATAGTAGCTATTCTTCTCCCTTTTCCGAAACTTTCACGGTCAAATGGCTAGTTCTTTTTAAAATCCTATCAGCTCGACCTCTCGCACGAGGACGGAGTCGCTTCATTGTTGGGCCTTGATTCACTTCAATCGCCGCAACCCTAAGCTCATCAATATCAGCACCATCATTATTTTCAGCATTTGCAATAGCAGACTCTAGTACTTTTTTTACAATCTTCGCTCCTTTTTTATTACTAAATGAAAGCAAAGTTACTGCATTATCTGCTGACATGCCGCGTATTTGGTCCGCTACTAAGCGCATTTTTTGTGGCGACAAATGTGTAAATTTTAATGTTGCTGATGTTGTCAT
>CEUA01194698.1_pt1 | contig 26092 bp, 19 predicted proteins | sample 361541 | NCBI WGS metagenome assembly CEUA01 (sample SAMEA2623079, study PRJEB7988) | marine metagenome | isolation source: saline water (ENVO:00002010), including
GAAATCGATTGGACAGATGCCCCAATGTTTGGCATTGTTCGAACAGAACCTCATGAGCAAAAATCTACTGAGTTAAGATACACTACTGATGTTAGTGATAGATTGTCTTTAACTACTGGTTTTTATTACTTTGAGCAAGAGTATACTCTAAGAAGAGATACTTACATTAATACATCTGGAGCATTCCTTGCTCACATTATTGGTGTGACATCTCAATCTCACGAACAGCAATCTTTATTTGCTGATTTAACTTACGCTATTAATGATAGATTAAATGTAAGCTTTGGAGGTCGATACACAAAAGAGGAAAAAAGCTTTATGCAAAAACCTTTCTCAGTCGGGAATGTAGCTGCTGAAATATATAAAGATGATGAATGGTCTAATTTTGGACCTAAGGTTGGTATTGATTATCAAATTGATGAAGACAAGATGATCTATGCTACTCTTGCTAGAGGCTTTAAAAGTGGTGGATTTAATGGTAGAGGAGGCACTCCAACTACATTAGGACCTTTTGATGAAGAAAGTGTGGATGCTCTTGAGATCGGATTAAAAGCTGATTGGGGCCCAACACTCAGAACAAATATAGCTTTTTATCTTATGAGATTTGAAGATCTTCAAAGAACCGTTATCAGGCCATTAATTAATTGTGGTTGTCCAAATCCGCAAGAAACTGTAACTGCGAATGCTGCTGAAGCTGAAATTAAAGGTATAGAGATTGAAATCGAATGGGTTCCAAGCGATAACTTTAATTTAGGTATTGCTTTAGCCTTTAATGATGCTGGATATGAAGAATATTTTGCTGATGTTTTTGGATCAGGCGCTCAAGATTATTCAAATCTTCCATTGCAAAATGCTCCTGATATAACTGCCGCAGTTAATATGTCTTATAGTATTGATATGGCAAATGATGCGTCAACTGTGATAAATCTGGGATGGCAATACCATGACGATTTGAACGCAAGTGTTACTGGTTATGGACCAGCTGAGGTTGACGCCAGAGGCACGCTTAATGCTAGTATCGATTATATACCGGCTCAAGGAAATTGGAGAATTTCTGCCTATGGTAAGAATTTAGCTGATGATATAGATAAATTAGCCACTACAAATGTTTCTGTATTGCTTGATCTTGCCTACTATAGCAAACCACGTGTTCTAGGTGTTGAGCTAGCCTGGGAATATTAAAATATAATAAAGCGACCAATTAATTTGGTCGCTTTACATTTTTAACTTCATAATGTTTATTTATTATTAGGTACTCTTGGAAGGGGATATACACTATGGTTGCAAAAAAAGCTTTATTAATTTTTGTTTCTTTATTTTTATTTTCAACTTTACAGGCGAATGAATATTCTCCAGCAGTAGGAAAGAATTACCCTACTAAACTTTTATGGGGTGACACACACCTTCATTCTAATGAATCGGCAGATGCATGGTCTATAGGAAACTCAAACTTAACACCTAGTGACGCCTTTCGCTTTGCTAGAGGAGAAGAGGTGATTTCAGAAAGTGGAGTAAAGGCTAAATTACGAGTTCCCCTTGATTTTTTTATGGTCTCCGATCATGCAACTTACCTTGGAGTTTTTAAAAGAATAGAAGAAGGTAATGCTGACCTAATAAATAGACCTTTAGGAAAAAGGTGGAAGGCATATATGGATAATGACGACCCAAGACTTTTTACAGAATTTGTAGAAGGACTTAATGGTAACCAAGAAGTATCTTTTAACAAAGAAATATATATACCAATCTGGAAAGAGATTACTGAAAATGTTGATAGTTTTAATCAGCCTGGGGTTTTTACTGCTTTTATAGGTTATGAATGGACACCGGCCCCAACAGGTGACAATTTACATAGAGTAGTAGTTTTTAAGGATGATGCCGAAACTGCTCAGAAAATAATACCCTTTTCTGCTTTAGATAGTAACAATCCTGAAGATCTTTGGGCTTTTCTAAAAAATTATAATGAAACTACAGGCGGTGAAGCTATTTCTATTTCACATAATAGCAATATTAGTGGGGGTAGAATGTTTCCGCTTAAAAATTCTTATGGTGAACCAATAGATAGAGCTTATGCAGATATGCGAAATAGATGGGAGCCTTTGGTTGAGGCAACGCAAGTTAAAGGGGATAGTGAGACACATCCAGCCGTATCACCTGACGATCCTTTTGCGGATTATGAAACATGGGAAGGAAATATTGGAAGGAGCGAAACAGATAGACTTGAAAAGATTAGCAATTCTGGTGATTGCGCAAATTCTGATAATTATAAGTGTTATCGCTTTAAAAAAAGCGAAACTGATCGGTATAAAGGTAGTTATGTTCGACCAGCATTAAGAAGGGGATTAGAAATACAAAAAAAGATTGGAACTAACCCATATAAATTTGGTGTAATTGGAAGCACGGATAACCATACCGCTTTAACGGCTTCTGCAGAAGATAATTTCTTTGGTAAATTTGTTGATTCAGAACCTGGTCCAGGAAGGATGAGTAATTGTATGGCTGGCTGTGATAGACCTGATGGAGAGGGTCAAGGAGATTTATGGCGCAACTGGTTAATAACTGCGTCAGGTTATGCAGCAGTTTGGGCTCGTGAAAATACGAGAGAAGAAATTTTTGATGCCATGAAACGGCAAGAAACTTATGCAACTACAGGTCCAAGAATGGCTGTAAGGTTTTTTGGCGGTTGGGATTTTTCTAAAAAAGATTCTTATAGTCCTAATTTTGTTGATATTGGATACACTAAAGGTGTTCCAATGGGATCTGATTTAGGTGCTAGAGAAAGAAGAAAGTCACCAGGGTTTTTGGTTATGGTTTCAAAGGATCCAAACGGTGCAAATATAGAGCGTGTACAAATTATAAAAGGCTGGGTTGATTCTTACGGTAAGTCACAAGAAAAAATTTATGATGTTGCGGTAGCTGATGATGCTGGAGAAAGCACTGTTAATATAGAAAAAGCTACATATGATAATTCTATCGGTGAAGCGTATTTTTCTACTTATTGGGAGGATCCAGATTTTAATCCTAGCTTATCAGCATTTTACTATGTAAGGGTTTTAGAGATACCAACACCCAGATGGACTACTTATGATAGTGTTGCGTTTGGCATTGATATTCCATCATATGTTCCTAAAACACATCAAGAGCGTGCTTATACATCTTCTATTTGGTATAATCCTTAAAATTGACTCTTAAAAAGAGAATTATATTACTAGTTGGTTTAGCCATTGGGTTATTAGCTATTACTTTTGGCATTACTAAGCCAGTATCAAGAACTGATAATCAAACTATTATTGTTTCAAATGAAATTTTGAAGATTTTTTATTTTAATAATTTAGACCCTGAAAACCCTTATAATTCGAATTTTAAATCTTTATCTAAAAAGCAACTGCAACAATTAAAAAAGGAATATATCCAAAGAGAGGTATTAAGCAGAGAGGCAAAAAAATTGGGATTAGATAAAATTGACTCATTAATTTCTGCTCGTTTAGCGCAGTTAGGTAAACAGGCATTAGTTGGAGAGTATATTGACGATAGTATTGATGAGTCAGAATTAATTAATTTTTATGAAGCAAATAAAAATAAATATAAAGAACCTGACATAATTACTTTTACGCATTTGTTTTTTAGAAAAGAAGAACTGGCAAGTGAATATCTTCTTAGAATTAGTGAAGAAAAAGATCCTACAAAAACTAATGAGTTAATTATGAATGGTGGAATAGTTTTTCCTTATCAAAAAAATTATTCTAATAAAGCAAGATCTTTTATTCTTGGGCATTTTGGTTCTGAGGGAACGAAAAATATTTTTTCTTTAAGTAAAGATAATGAAAAATGGCAGGGCCCAGTTAAATCTTCTTTAGGTTTTCATTTAGTTAAGATTTTTAAACGAAAAGATGAAAAGCAATTAAATTATAATGAGGTCATTTCAATAGTCAGAAATGATTATTTTGATAAGTTAAAAAAAATAGAATCAAAGAACATTATTGATAAGAAGATCCTAGAGTATAAGATAATTGATAAGTTAAAATAATTTTAAGCTTTATCAAATTCGATATGTAATTTATCTAACCCTCTAAGTAAAACATTCGGACTATAAACAAAATCATTTCCTTCACCAAATCTCATATTCTTAAGCCTATCAAGAATGATCGGAAATGCAGTATACATCTCTTTTCGAGCTAAATTCATACCTAGACAAACATGTATACCCTGCCCAAAAGCAATGTGTCGTCTAGCGTTCTTTCTAGTGACATCAAATTTATCCGGATTCTCAAAGACATCTTCATCTCTATTACCTGATCCATATCTTATTATTAAAACTGATCCTTTAGGTATTTTTACTCCATCTAATTCAGTGTCTTCTGTAGCTATTCTCCACATATTATTTGTTGGAGTTAATAGTCTTGTAGCTTCTTCAATCATGTTAGGTATAAGGCTATGATCATTAACTACTAGTTCCATCTGGTCAGGGTTAGAAATTAATAAATGTAAAGCTTCTGAGATTGTATGAGCTGTAGTAGCATTTCCTGCTACGAGAAGTTGTTGAAGAATTGATAATTGTTCAGATGTTTCTAGTTTTCTTGTTATACCTTCATCATCTTCGATCTCAAGATTAGCCAAATCTGATATAATATCATCTGTTGGGTTGTTTTCTTTTTCTTTTAACTTTTGAGCAAAATATTGTTGGAATTGAACTAATTTTTTAGCTATTTCTACATGTTCATCTGGAGAACTTGTTCCTGACAATTGCTGCACGAATGCATCTGACCAACTACTAAAACTTTCATAATCGCTTAATGGCACACCTAATTGTTCAGCTATTACTCTTATAGGAAGTTGTTGTGAAATTTGCGTACATACTTCACATTTTCCATCATCGTAAAATTGATCGATTATATAATTAATTTTCTCTTCTATATCTGGACCCATGTCAGAAACACGCTTAGGGGAAAAAGCTTTGTCGACAAGACTTCTGTAACGAGTATGTCTTGGAGGATCTGCAGTAAGCATTGTATCAACAGGAGGGAATCCATCCTTCTCCATTATATCTGATGCTTCTTGAGGATATTCTTGACCACCGCTTCTTTGTATAACTCCAAATTGATTAGAAAATAATTTTGCATCACGAGCAACTTTACATATTAATTCATGTTTAGAAACTTGAAATATTCCTGTCGTTGGGTCTTGATATACAGGAGCTTCATCACGAAGCTTTTTAAAGAATGAATGAGGACAAGCCATAAGCTCAGGATCAAAAATATTAACTTTTTCAAGATCTTCATCAATGGGCTTTATTGCTTCACTCATTATATTTCCTCCGAATTTTATTAAAGAATAGATTTTTAATTATAATAATTTTTTTTATTAATTAAATACAGTAATAAAGATTTATTCTAATATTTTTAGTATTTGTTGTAAAATTACAACATAAAATCAATATTTATGTACTTATATAAGTATATTTTAATTTAATCTTGACGAAATTAATCTAAATTGTGATTGTAATCTTAATAATCGTAAAATTTTATTTTCGATTAAAGTATTGTTTAAATTATTTATTTATGCGGGGAGGCATTATGAAAAAATTTATTTCATTTGTCATTTTAGGTATATTTACATCTTTTATTTATTCAGATGTAATTCTTGCCCAAGATGCTTCATCAGTTTCAAATCGTCAAATTGATGAAATAGTTGTTACATCAAGAAAAACTGAAGAGAGCATCCAAGATGTTCCAATTGCTGTTTATGCGGTTGATGAAAAGGCTCTTGATGATTTTAGGCCTACTACTATGCGTGATCTTGATAGCTTGGCGCCAAATTTACAAATTGGTATGAACACTGCTTCTGGTAACCAAGGTGCAATTTTTGTACGTGGATGTGGTTATGCTGAAGTTGAAAAAACTCAAAACCCACCTGTTGGTTTAATTGTTGATGGTTTATTTTTAGGAACTAATACAGGAACACTAATGGATGCTTTTGACTGGTCAAAGATTCAAGTCAATTCCGGCCCTCAAGGTGTTGTTTATGGTAAGAATACTTCATGCGGAAACGTTGTTGTAGAAAGAAACCGTCCTTCAAGTGATTTTGAATTTGATACAGAAGTATCTGCTGGTAATTATGATGCTTATGAAATGGGTTTAATTCTTAATATACCTATTTCTGATAAAGTTTCTTCCCGTTGGAACTTTAGAAAATTAGCTCACGCTGGTTATTATGATAACTTAGCAACTGGTGCAGATTCTGGACAATTAGATATCGCAGCAGCTAGTGCTCGTTTTTTAATTGATGCAGGTGAAAATACAGAAGTTTATATTGTTACTGACTGGTATTATGATCGTGGTGATACAGCTCCTGTAGCTTATTCTGGTAACCCATATGGCCCTGGCTGCGTACCTAACTTTGGTGCTGGTCTCGGTTTAGTTGGCGCTTCAAATAATGGATGTACTCCTGGATTAGGTGGTGTTACAGCTACTGAACTGAGTACAGCAGGCGCTGCTATAGGAATTACTCCTTTTGCAGGTTTTGCAGGTCTTGAACCTTTCTTCTCTCAAACAGAAGCTTTACCTCCTCATGTTGTTAATCTTGATAACCCTGAGCAATCTGATATGGATTTTCTGAGAGCAAGTATTGAGGTTGTTTCTGATACTGAACTTGGTGAAGTAACATATGCAGCTGCATATCTTCAATTAGATGATAATGTTCTTCAAGATTTTGATGCTACTCCTGGTTTTGCTAAAGGTCAGGGTAATCCTGCAACTTTAGGCGGTCCTCTACATACTGCAAGAAACCAACATTTCACTCAGTACTCTCAAGAAATTAGAGTATCTAATGATATTACCGATCAAATAAACTTAACTGCAGGTGTTTTCTTATGGAAAGATTCAATTTTTCTTCAGCAGCATTCAGGTGGAGTTGTTCAAACTTCAGGACAAGACACAGAATCTTACGCTATTTTTGCTTTAGCTAGATATGATGTTACAGATACTGTTTCTGTATCAGGTGGTCTTCGTTATGTTGATGAAAAGAAAACTTTTCATACTCAATATAATGCAATTGTAGGCGCTGGTACTTATGGAACTACAGCTTGGTATGACTCACCTATTGTACTTCCAAGATTTTCTAAATCAGATTCTTGGGATGATTATATGGCCGAAGCAACAATTGATTGGCAAGCAACTGAAGATAGCCTTCTTTATCTTCGATGGTCTAGAGGTTTCCGTTCTGGTGGATATTCTATGCGACAAGCAGCATCTGAATCTATTACACCAACCAAAGCTGCAGCAATGAATGCTCAAGGCTTTGCACTTGTACCTCAGGCACATGCTTGTGATACTTGTGATTATGGTAATTTCCAACCTGAGATAACTGAGTTATTTGAGATTGGCTCTAAGAATGTTCTAATGGATGGTGCTTTACAAATAAATGGTGCTATTTTCCAAACAACTACTGACGATTTCCAAGCTGCAAGTATTTTAACTACTCAAGGTGCATATCGCCAAACAGATACATATATTAATAACTATGGCGAAACCGAAATCAGCGGTGCTGAGGTTTCTATCATTTGGTTGCCTCCGGTTGATGGTTTAACCCTAAGACTTCATTATGGTATTCTTGATGCTAAAGTTAATGAAGCTATTGTTGATTCAGGACGTTTAGGTGTGGGCGGAAGACCTTCTGCACCAGGAATTATGGTTGATCTTGTTAATGGCGGAAGCCCTCCACAATTAGGAAGGGTTCCTGAATATAGTTTTGCTTTTACAGCTTTGTATGAGCATGAATTAGCTAATGGCGCTTCATTGAATACAAATGTTACTTATCGAGGTGTTGATGATCAAAACCTTACAGTTTCTTCTTTCCCAGATTCTGAAGCAGGTTATGAACTACTAGACGCTACAATTACTTATGATGCAGGTGATTGGTCTCTTGCTCTTATTGGTAGAAATCTAACCGATGAAGAGTATAGAACTCATTCATTAACTTCGGTTCGTTTCCAAGGTTGGGGCGATCCTGCAACATGGATGTTAGAAATAAGGAATTCTTGGTAAAAGAATTTTTTTAAATTAAATAGGGCGGAACCTAGCGTTTCGCCCTTTTTTTTTGTAAAATATAATTCTAAATATGTAAGGTTAATGACAAGTCTTTTAAATAAAAATGTAATTGTTACAGGTGGAGGCCGTGGTATTGGAAAAGCTACATGCCAGTTACTAGCTCAAGAAGGAGCTAATGTTGTAATTACATGTAGAACCGAGGAAGAAGGTTTAGCAGTAGAGAAAGAATTATCTGATAATGGTGGTTCAGCTCTTTATATCCCTCATGATGTAACATCAGAAGTAAGTTGGAAAAATGTTATAGAGAGAACTTTAGAAACTTTCCAAAGAGTAGATAGTGTTGTTAATAATGCAGGAGGTTTTAACGCGGAATCAATAAGTGATTGCTCTCTTGAAGATTTCCAAGAACTTTTAAAAACTAGTCTTAATGGATCATTTTTAGGGCTAAAATTTGGAACTGAAGCAATAAGGAAACATGCTGAAGGTGGTTCAATAGTAATGATGTCTTCGGTGTTAGCAAAAGTTGGAGCAATAAATATGTCAGCACTTAGTGCTGCGCATGGAGGAATTAAATTATTAGCCAAGGCCGGAGCTTGTGAGCTTGGTCCGGAAAAGATAAGAGTAAACTCCATTCATCCTGGTCTAGTAGATACCTATTCTGATGAGTTTTTTGATGATAAGGAGTTTATTAAAAATATACCATTCAAAAGGAAAGCAGATCCTAACGAAATTGCTGAAACTATTAGATTTTTAGTTTCAGATGAATCTATTTTTATGACAGGAGCAGAGTTAACAATAGATGGAGGGCTGATTGCTCAGTAGAATGTGTTATGAATAAATTGAATAATAAAGTTGCTATTATTACTGGGGCCACATCAGAAGGCATTGGTAGAGAAACCGCATTAAGATTATCATCCAAAGGGGTATCGTTAATTGTTACGGGAAGAAATGAAGATGCCGGAAATAAAACTGCCGAAATGGTAATTAGTGAAGGCGGAAAATGTAAATACATTCAACATGATATATCTAATGAAGAAAATTGGCTTCATATTGTTGATGAAACTATTAATACCTATGGGTCTTTAGATATTTTAATAAATAATGCTGGCCAATTTTGGATAAAGTCTATTGCGGATACTTCTTTAGAGGATTTTAGTGAAATTTGTTCAGTAAATATTGATGGAACATGGCTTGGAATGAAGCATTGTTTGGAAAGGATGAATAATGGAGGAGCAATTGTTAATGTTTCTTCTTTGATGGGTCAAATGGGTTTACCTGATGGAACAGGTTACTGCGCCTCTAAGGGTGCTGTAACATCTATGACTAAGGCAGTTGCACTTGAAGCAGCAGAAAAGAATATTAGGGTAAATGCTCTTCATCCTGGTGTAATTTGGACCCCAATGGTTGGCGGTGGTGAACAGGGAGATGAAAATCTAAAAAATTTCTTCATTCAGGAAACACCAATTAGAATGGTTGGTTTACCTGAGCATATGGCTGATGCAATTTTATTTTTATGTAGCGCAGAATATATTACAGGAATTGATCTGAATGTTGATGGAGGAAGATTAGCTGATGGATCTATGGGGAGTCATGCTGGATAAATCATCAATTGATTTTTCCCTCAATAATCTATAAATACACAACATGTCCACTTCAATTCAAACTTCTCCTAAGGAACGAAAATTAGCCTTCAGAGTTTTATTTTTAGGAATGTTCGCTATTGGAACAGGTCAAACTTTATTTATTGCTGTTTTACCTCCTTATGCTAGAGGTTTAGGCTTTAGCACCATGCAAATAGGTTTTATTTTTTCATTATCCGCTATTGGTTGGATGTTTATGAGTCCATATTGGGGTCGTAAAAGTGATTATGTAGGAAGAAAATCTATTATTCTTCTTGGGTTATTTATTTATTCCATCACAACAATTTTAATGGGTGTAGAGTTTGGACTTCATCGAGATGGAATTCTTGGTTTAAGTACACTTTTTATTCTCTTGTTTGTAACTCGAGGTTTTTTTGGTTTTTTAGGTTCCGGCTCTCATGCTGCATCAATGGCTTATGTAGCTGATAGAACTACAGAAAAGGAGAGATCAGGAGTTATGGCCTTGATGGGATCTGCTTTTGCTGTGAGTGGAATTGTTGGACCTGGATTGGCTTCGCAGGCAGTATTGTTAGGTCCTTTAGTTCCGTATTTTTTATTTGGTTCAATTACTGGAATAATTGGAATTCTAATATGGTTATTTCTTCCGGAAAAAACAAAACCAATAATTCCTGCAAAAGTTCATAATGTTAAGCTAACAGCTTTTGATTCTAGAATATTAACTTTTGTTATCATGGCGCTTTGTATTAGCCAAACTCAAGCTCTCATTATGCAGTTATTGGCTATGTATCTTCAGGATAAGTTTAATTTTACTATTATTGAGGCAACATATCATACTGGTTGGATATTAATTTACATGGGGATATCTACATTTATTGTTCAATTTTTTATTATAAGAAAAATTTCCCCAACACCAGGTACCTTATTAAGGATTGGAAGTATTTTTACAATTTTTGCTTTATTAATAATTGTTTTTTCAACAAATCTTAACCTTATGGGTATTTCATTAGCTGTTTATGGAATAGGAGGCGCATTGATGGGGCCTGGTTTATTTACAGGCATGTCTTTGGCGGTTGGAAAAGATGAACAAGGTGCAGCGGCAGGAATATTGGTTAGCGCTTTTGCTGCAGGTTTTGTTATTAATCCTTTAACAGGTATGCAGTTGTTTGATTGGAATCCTGATGCACCATATTTTTTAGGAATTGCTTTAATGATTACATGTTTAATTATTGCGATAATTGATAAGCGATTAAACATTAAGGTGGATTATGATGAAAGCATGGGCCCATCAGGGCATACAGGGTAAATTTTAGAAAGTCCCTTCTAACTCAATTTTAAAAAATGTATGCTGTTTTACATTAAAAACTTCTTTAATAAGAATATCGTTGCTTGACTTAAAGCCATTGTAAATTATTTTTCTTCCAATTCCGAAATCAGTTAAAACATTCTTTGCCATGAAGTTTAAATTTAATCTTGGATTAATTTTAGCAGTAACTCCGAATCCTAATGTTGGGTCTTGGGCAAATCTACCCCATAAATAAGGATCATATATATTAAATTGAGATTCTGCCCGATATGTAATACCCCAGCTGTATTTTCCGCCTGGAACATCTTGTCTAACACTAAGCATATATTCCCATCTTTTGAGCCAAGCTAAGTCACGTTTAATATTTGTAACTGGATCAAGAACTTCAGAGCTTTGAAGGTATCCCATAAACCTAAAAACACCACCTTTAAGCACTTTATCTATTCTTAGACTCCCATCAATTCTCGCCTGAGTTAACTCACCAGTTCCTAAATTTCCAATTGCGGCAAATTCTCCAATAGGCACTCTTTCTACAGGACCATCTATCTCAGTTGCAAACCCTTTCAGAGTTATAACACCACCGTCTTTAGGAATTCTCCATTCATGTTCAAGTCTTATTTCCCAGGCAGTCGCTGGTTGTAAATCAGGGTTTCCAGCTCTTATTCTTTCTTCAAATTGATCATAACTAGATATAAAATCATCAAAATTTATCTGACCAACATTTCTTTCAATGTTTAATCTAATTTGTCGATTTTTCCTATAATCCCACTTTAGATCTATTCTAGGTTTCCAATATTGAAATTCTCTTGAAAGATTTACATCACCAGATTGACTTATTTCTGACCACTCATAATTCAAAGCAAATTCTGCCCTAATTTTTTTTGATAGAGGAAAATTATAGGATAAGAATCCTTCATATCTATCTTCTTCAACTTTTCCAGAAGTATTAATTAAACCCGAATCCGTTTCCTTTGAATCAATATCAAAATAAATAAGATTAAAAGTTCTATCTAATTCATTATATGCACTTTCAAAGCCATATTCTAAAGATCCACCTTTACTGATTAAACTATTAAAACTAATTCTAACTATTCTTTCGCTTTGACTTCTATCATTAGTTTCTCGACTACTTTCATAGAAATTAACAGTATCATTAAGATAAGAACTATCTATTTGATTTTCATTCTTTTTTGTTAAAACTGTTCTTAGTTTTAATGAATGAAGATTGTTGAATTCATATTCCCAATCTCCTCCAAATTCCCAACCATCATTGCCTTCCCTTCTATCCCAATCAATTGTCTTAAAAAAGCTTTCTTTATCATTATCATTTGGTAAGTAGTATTGTTGAATTTGCGGTTCGTTCTCTTTCCCATCAAACCACATTAATGCATTAATTCTTATAGTATTTTTGCTATTAATTTTGGAATTAATATCGATATTCACTCTATTTTCAGCAGAATATTCAATTGTTTCTCTTAATCTATATTGAACAATGGCTTCATTTTTATCGACATGAAATTCATCATAAAGTCTACTATTCATAAAACCGGTTCTTTCTAAACCTAAAACGAGATCAGTGTTTTTTATTTTCGTTGCCCATGAACCACTTCCGCTCCAAATACTGTCTCCAGATGATAAAAATCTTATTGCAGAATTCCAAGTTCCTGAACCAGTAGAAGAACTAGTATCAACGATAATATTAACGATTACACCTTCCGAACGAACATCTAATCCTGCTTCAGAACCTCTAATAACTTCTACTCTAATTAATGATTCAGCTTTTATTCTCTCTAAGGTTTTTATTATACTATTGCTTTTAGAAGATTGCCTTTCTCCATTAATTAGGATCTGAGTTCCCGATGAGCCGAAACCCCTTTTTTTGTTATTGCTTGTAGGGTCAAAGCTTTGGGAAGTATTTCCCATTGTTAATTCTTCTACACCTGGAATTCTCTTAAGGGCATCAACGGCAGTTGTTATGTTAAATTTTTGAAAATAACTCTTATCATAAACAATCTTATTGCTTTCTTGAGAAAAGATCTCAAAAGAATTCAAAGTTATTACTGTAAGAATCAGTAATAAGAATCTTGTTTTAATATACATGTTTAAATTTTTTTATGAACGATTTTCAAACCACCCATGAAATCCATACGGCACTCTATGAGGAAGCTGTGCAACCGCAACCGGTCCTTCAGCAACATTAAGAGCATCTAATATAATTAAGTTTGATCTATTTTCATTGGCATTATATTCCGTTGCCACTAACCATCCTTCACCATCTTTACTTTCTTTAGACTTTGGAATAAAGACTGGTTCACCAACTGCTCCACCATCTTTGGTTGTGTAAGCTTCTCTTTCGTTTGTTGTAAAATCATAATGGACAATAGAATTTAATGACATTCCTTGAGGATGTTTTCCTATAGATCCAGCATAAAACCCATGTGAATGCTTTTGCAGAGCAAATCTATCATCAATTCTAGGAAATTCTCCCGTAAGATCATCCAACACGGTTTTCTCAACTTTTGATTTATTTAAATCAATCTGCCATCTTACGAGCTTAGCTTCCGCATCTTTTTGAGGTGGCATTGTACCATCAACATATGGAAAAAGAGGAGGAACACCAAATTCCATTAAATCACAAATGATAGCGTCATTATCTTCATAAGCATTCATGTAATGAAAGACAAATGAAGGGTCAATTTCAATCCATTTAGCATCTTCAGCAGTTCCATTTCTTGGAAGTATACAAATATGACTTCCTTTTTCAGGTTCCCATGCAAATGGAGGTTGCCCATTTAAAGCTCGCTCAAAATCTCCCGTTAAAGGAAAGACAGGTATAATAATATAATTTTCTGTAGCAAAGAAATCATGAACCATAGAAGGGAAAGGCGCTTTAATTTTTTCAGATTTTGTTATTTGCCCCTCTTTTGAAACTGCAGTAAATCTTATTGTGTCTGTAAAAAACCCATCAGCCATATAGGCAAAGAATAGTAATTCACCAGTTATGGGATCTACTTTTGGGTGAGCTGTTACAGGACCTTCTAGTTTATTATCAAAAGTATGTGACCCAATTGAATCTAATGTCATCGGATTAAATTCAAAAGGTGCGTGTGCTTCTTCCAGAGCAAATATTTTTCCTGCATGTGAAACAATTGCTGTATTTGCAAGGCCATCTGTTTCAATATTCGAAACTGAAGGGTCATTATTCATAACATCCATACCGCTTGACCATAGAGCTTTTTGCTCCTCATGTTCTTTCAACCATTTCACTGTTTTCATCCAGCGGTTTAAATATGAAACTTTTCCATCTTTTATATGAAAGGCATGAATCATTCCATCACCGCCAAACCAATGAGAATTTCCGCCTCTAGGAGAAAATTTTGGATCAGGTCCATTTCTATAATAAGTCCCATTTATCTCTTTTGGAATTTCACCTTCAATTATAACATCATCAATATTGCTCTCCATTCTTATTGGAGCAAAATTTCCTTTTAAATGATCTTCTTCTGGATATGGTTGTGCCATTTTATTCCCCTTACTATTTTTTCAAACTATAAATAATTATTAAATAATTGTAAAAGATATTGTTCGTATTTTCTAATTATGCTGTAATAAAGATGTTGATTATTGAGGAGGAGACAATGAAAGAATGTCTTAAGTTTTATATTAATGGAGAATGGGTTGATCCTGTTGATCCAAAACATTTTGATGTAATAAATCCAGCTACTGAAGAAGCTATTGGCCGTATTGCATTAGGAAATGAAGAAGATTTAAATAATGCTGTTGCTGCGGCTAAATCATCGTTTGATAGTTTCTCTCAGACAAGTAAGGAAGAAAGAATTAATCTAATTGGTAAAATTTTAGAAGTTTACCAAACAAGATATGATGAGATTGCAGAGACTATATCTTCAGAAATGGGAGCTCCTTTATGGCTTTCTAAGGCTGCACAAGCAGCTACAGGAGCTGGCCATCTAGGTACATTTTTAGAGATTCTTAAAAATTATGAATTCGAAGAAGATAGAGGTAATACACGAATTAGAAAAGAAGCTGTTGGTGTATGTGGTTTTATAACACCTTGGAATTGGCCTATTAACCAAATAACTTGTAAAGTTGCTCCTGCACTTGCTGCTGGTTGTACAATGGTTTTAAAGCCATCGGAAATAGCTCCTTTAAATGCTATTTTATTTGCGGAAATCCTTGATGAAGCTGGAGTTCCAGCAGGTGTCTTTAATCTTGTTAACGGTGACGGACCTACTGTTGGTGAAGCTATGTCTTCTCATAGGGATATCGATATGATGTCTTTTACTGGATCTACAAGAGCTGGTATAGCAGTTGCAAAGGCGTCTGCTGATACTGTGAAAAGAGTTGCTCAAGAATTAGGTGGAAAATCTGCAAATATTATTCTTGATGATGCAGATTTTGGGTCAGCTATCGCAGGCGGTGTAACTAGTTGTTTCATGAATTCAGGTCAATCATGTAATGCTCCGACAAGAATGTTGGTGCCAGCAGATAGACAAGATGAGGCAATAGCTATAGCAAAAGAAACAGCTGAAAATACTGTTGTTGGTAATCCTGCTGATGTTGCTGCTGGAGGAATTGGCCCTGTGGTTAGTGAGGTTCAGTTTGACAAGATTCAAGGTCTTATTGAAAAAGGCATTGAAGAAGGAGCCACACTAGTTGCAGGTGGACCAGGAAAACCAGAAGGATTAAATGCAGGTTATTTTGTAAAGCCCACAGTTTTTGCTGATGTAAGAAATGATATGACTATTGCTCAGGAAGAAGTCTTTGGACCTGTTTTATCTATACTTCCATATAAAGATGATGAAGATGCAGTTTCAATCGCTAATGATACTGAATATGGGTTATCAGGTTATGTATCAGGGAGCCAGGAAAGAGCACAAAATGTAGCTGAAAGAATAAGATCAGGTAATGTTCATGTTAATGGAGCTGGGCCTGACTTTACAGCACCTTTTGGTGGGTATAAACAATCAGGAAATGGCAGAGAATGGGGAGAATTTGGTTTTGAAGAGTTTTTAGAAACTAAAGCTATTCTTGGATACACTGCTGCTTAATTAGCTAAAAAATATTTATTAAAAGGCTGTACATTTTTTGTATGGCCTTTTTTATTCATGCTTATGCATCATAGGAGGTCTGAGTTTTGTTATTGGAAATATTTCAACTATTCCCTGTTTTTCAAAGTTAAGCTTAATATTAATTTTATCACCTAAAGAGAAAGTATTATCTATATTCATTAGCATTAAATGATAATCTCCTGGCTTTAAACTTATAGAGCTATTCCCTGGTATTTCTATACCATCATGAATATGTATCATCTTAGAAATATCTCCATCCCTAACACTTCGATGTATCATAACCATTTTTGCTTTATCTGAAGATGCAGATATTAATTTATCTTCTAAATCACTACTGTTTAATATCTTCATATAAACAGCCCCTGAACCATTAGGCATAACTCTCGCCCATTCATTCTCTATAATTATTTCTGCTTTAATAGGAAGCGATGAAATTGTCAGAAAAATAATAATAAATAATAAAAAATATTTAACTACTTTTTGGTAGAACATTTTCGATTGCATTTTTTACTTTATTTGATTGAGGTTTGGTTGTCATAAGAAATGATTTTGCAAGGGTTCCATCAGGCGTAATTAAATATTTATGAAAATTCCATTTTGGAGTTTTACCATATTCTGATTTAAGCCATTGATAAAAAGGATGAGCATTTTCACCTTTAACATCCTCTTTTGATGTCATAGGAAAATTGATTCCAAATGTAGTTTCACAAAACTCTTTAACTTCGCCTTCTTGACCGGGTTCTTGCCCTCCAAAGTTGTTTGAGGGAATACCAATAACAACAAGTCCCTTATCTTTGTATTCATCCCATAAATTCTGCAAACCTTCATACTGAGGGGTAAAACCACATTGAGAAGCTGTATTGACAACTAATAAAGCCTTACCTTTAAAATTACTAAAAGGCATCGGATTTCCTTCTATTGATTCAAAATCAAATGAAAATGCATTTCTTTCATTTTCCATTGCAAATATACCTCCTGAAGTTATTAGACTAATACCAATAGTTACTGCAAATATCATTTTTCTATAATAAGTTTTCAAGGTTGCATCCTTTTTTAGTCTTGCTTTAATATATATAGTGACTTTATTCTTAATAACAATATTATCGATATAATTTTTTTAAATTTTTAACTGGAGGCGATAATGGATCTTAAACCTGGGCCAGAATATGTTAGTTTTAGAGAGGATGTTAAATCCTTTTTGTCAGAAAATATTCAAATGTCAGGAAAAGCTAGAAACCCTGCTAGAGCTAATAATAAAGAGTTAGAGTGGCAAGAGAAATTAATAAAAAATGGTTATGCTGCTAGAACAATACCTGAAGAATATGGCGGTTATGGAGCTAAACCAGATGTTTTAAAGTCACGAATTATTGCAGAAGAATTCACTCAAGCAAAAATACCATTAGGAATGGCAAACCAAGGCATATCAATGTTTGTGCCTACATTATTAGAATTAGGTACTGAAGAACAAAAAAAATCATGGATTGAAACAACTATTAAAGGCGAAATTATTTGGTGTCAGGGATATTCTGAGCCAGGTTCTGGATCTGATCTAGCTTCTTTACAGACAAAAGGGGTTGATGATGGAGATGATTTTATAATAAATGGTCAAAAAATTTGGACCTCAAGTGCTCAATTTGCAGATATGATGTTTTGTTTAGTTCGAACTGAGCCGGATGCTCCAAAACATAAAGGTATTTCATACATAATAATTGATATGAAAACCCCAGGTATAGATGTTCGTCCATTAATGACTATGACTGGGCATGCAGAATTTAATGAAGTTTTTTTTACAGATGTAAGAGTTCCTAAATCAAATATAGTTGGTAATAGAGGTGAAGGATGGATGGTTGCTAATGCAACTCTTACTCATGAAAGAGGTATGTTAGGAGATCCAAATCAGGCTTCTACTAGGCTCGAAGAGATTATTGACTTAATGCAAAACGAATCTATGGATGGCGAAAAATTAATTGATAATCCAGTTCATTTAGATCGGTTGATGCGCTTACAAGCTAGAGTAATGAGTATGTCTTATAATAGCCTTAGATCTTTAACAGCTTCTCACAAAGGTTTGGATGCAAAAATGTCTAAATTAATTGTTAAGTTAAATGGATGTCAGTTGAATCATGACTTAGCAGGATTTGCAATTGATCTTTTAGGTGAGCTAGGAACCATTTACGGGAAAAGCAATCATGATCATGATTCAGGAAGATGGCAGTGGCGATATATGTTTGATTTAGGTTTAATTATTGGCGGAGGAACCGCACAAATCCAAAAAAATATTATTAGTGAAATTGGATTGGGGATGCCAAGAGAACCTAAACCAATGATAGAAGGAAAGAAATAATGGAATTTGCCCTATCAGAAGAACAGGAGATATTAATCGATAGCGTTAGCAAGATGTTAGATTCCTTATGCAATATTGATAATCTTAGAGCTCAAGCGGCAGGAGATAATAATTTTAGAGAAACAATTAATGAAGAATTTTCTAATATGGGGCTTAGAGGCCTTTTAATAGACGAAACTTATGGCGGATCTGGCCTAGGTGTTCTTGAGGCTTCACTAGTTTCAGAACAAATAGGAAAATTTGCTGCCCCTGCTTTATGGGTTGCAAACTCGGTTATGGCGCCTATTAGCCTTGCTGATAAGGAGAATAAAAATTTAGCAGAAAAATGGCTTCCATTGATAGCTAGCGGAAAGGCCACAGCCTGTGTAGCTTTAAATGAGGTGGTAGGTAGAAGGAACGATATTGGTCTGACAATTGATGAAGGTAAAATCTCTGGAACAAGTATTTTTGCTTTAGATGGAGAATCTAATCCTGATATTATTATTACTGCTGTTAATGACGATATCTATTTAATAGAAGTTAAAAATGAGAAAGTTGAAATATCTTCGTTACCAACTATTGATAGCACAAGAGTAATGACTGAATTACTTTTTCATTCCTGTACAGCTGAAAAAATATTAGGTGGAAAAGATTTAATCAAAAAAGTTATAGATGCTGGTAGAGTTGTCCTTGCTGCAGATATGTTAGGAACTTCTCAAAATATGCTTGATAAAGCGGTTGAATATTCTCTAGAAAGAAAACAATTTAATAGAATAATTGGATCATTCCAAGCTGTTAAACATATGTGTGCTGAAATGGCAGCTGATTTAGAACCATGTAAGTCAATGATTTGGTATGCTTCTTATGCTCAAAACGATATACCAGACGAATCTCATTTGGTTGCGTGTCATGCAAAGGCTCATTTGTCTGAGGTTGCTCATGATTTAGCTAGAGTGTCTACACAAGTTCATGGTGGAATGGGTTTTACAGATTTATTAGGTCTTCATTATTGGTTTAAGAGAATTGGGCTAACAAGACAAATTTTAGGCGGACCAGATGTCGTAAGAAAAGAAGCAGCTCTTGCTCAAGGGTTTTAAAATAGTTAATTAAAAAAGGTATAATATGAAAAAAATACTTATATTTTTAGTTCTTATAGCAGTGCTATTTTTAGTATCTGTTTATATGGGGTGGTTTGGACAATCTCGTCATGTAGAAAAATTTGAAGGTTCGCCAATTCCAGAAAAAATTATTACCCAGCGTACTTCAGAGCAGATTAATGCCTCAAAAAATATAAATGTTAAAAATCCTAAGCAAATTCTTTTTGGTGATTTTCATGTGCACACTACATTTTCAACTGATGCTTTTTGGTGGTCTTTACCAATTCTTGGTGGTGAAGGGGTTCACCCAATGGCTGATGCATGTGATTATGCTAGATATTGTTCTTCGATAGATTTTTGGGCAATTACAGATCATGCGGAAGCATCTACTCCACGAAAATGGAAGGAAACTAAAGACTTTATAAGGCAATGCTCTTTTAAAAGTGGTGAGGAATCTAATGATGTCATACCTTTTATAGGTTTTGAATGGACGCAAGTTGGCGCAACTCCTGATGAGCATTATGGGCATAAGAATGTAATTTTTAAAGATTTAGAAGAATCAAAACTTTCTAAACGACCGATTGGGGCAGGCGGGGTGGCAACAAATGCCTTAAGAAACGATACTGATGATTTAATACCACCAATTACAGGCTTGTTAGATATAACAAATTTTGAAAACTATTCGGATTTTAAATATTTTGTTAATGAAATAAGAGGTGTTCCAACATGTAGCCAAGATATTTCATCTGACAAATTATCCGACGATTGCTATGAGTTTGCACATACCCCTGGAGACTTAATAAGAAAATTAGAAGAACAATCTTTAGATCCTTTAGTTATTCCTCATGGATCGACTTGGGGTTTTTATACTCCACCAACTACTACTTGGGATAAACAACTAAAACCAGACATGAGACCGGAGGCATTTAAAATAATAGAAATTATGTCTGGGCATGGAAATTCTGAAGAATATCGTTCTTATCAACAAATACTTGGAGATATAAATAATCCAACTTGCCCTCAACCAACAGAAGGCTTTCTTCCTACTTGTTGGAGAGCTGGACAGATTATTGAATCCAGATGCCTAAATGAAGGCGAAAGTATTTCTGAATGTCAAAAAAGAGCTGAAAAAGCTAGAGAATTTACTGCAAATGTTGGTATAGCAGCTCATATTTTGGTTCTTGGGGAAACACCTGATGATTGGTTAGATTCCAACCAATGTAAAGATTGTTTTCTTCCAGCATTTAACCATAATCCTGGAACCTCAGCACAATATGGTTTAGCTATTACGGATTTTTCCAAAGAAAAACCTACAAATTTTAAATGGGGATTTATTTCTGCATCAGATAATCATAGAGCCCGACCTGGAACCGGTTATAAACCAGTTGATAAATTAAAAACTACTGAAATGGTAAGATTGAGAAGTAAATTTTGGAAAGATGCTCTTTTCCCAAACAAGGAAGAACCTTCATCTAATATTTTAGAACTTAGTAGAGATGAAATTCTTGGAAACACTGGGTTCTCATTAACAGAATTAGAACGACAGCAAAGTTTTTGGACTCAAGGCGGTTTAGCTGCTGTTCATTCTGAATCAAGATCAAGAGATGGCATTTGGAATGCTTTAAATAAAAAAGAAATTTATGCTACTTCTGGTCCAAGAATTCTTTTATGGTTTGATGAAATTTCGTCAGGCGAAGAAAAGCCTATGGGTTCAGAAGTTTCTTCATCTGTTAATCCTTCATTTGTTGTTAAGGCAGTAGGTTCATTCAAACAAAAACCGGGTTGCCCTGCATTTACAAGTGATGGTTTATCAAATGAAAGAATAGAAAAAATATGTGCGGGTGAATGTTATAACCCTTCTTCCGAGAGACAAAAAATAACAAGAATAGAGATTATTAAAATAACTCCTCAAATTGATCCTTCTGAAAGTGTTGATAATTTAATAATTGATCCTTGGTTATCATTACCATGTTCTAATAATTCAAATGGATGCGAAGTTAGATTTGAGGATAAGGATTTCCTTGAAGGTAATAGACAAGCGCTATACTACGCTAGAGCTATTCAAGAACCTACAGATACAATTAATGGCAATGCTTTAAAATGCACTTACGATAAAGAAGGTAATTGTATTGAAGTAAATCCATGTTATGGAGATTACAGAATTGATGAAGATAATCAATGTATATCAAAAGTAGAACATAGGGCATGGTCATCACCTATATTTGTCTCTAAAATTACGAATGCAAAATAAATTTTTACTAATTCTAGGTATTTGCTTTGGTTTGCTATTCGTCTTGCTGGGTATAATTTTACCAGAAGGTAAGATTGAAGATAAAAATATTATTGTTTCCATTAACGGTCACCCATTATACCAATCCGATTGGGACCTTGCCCTTCAAGCACTTGCAATGAACAAAAGAAATGAGATTGCTGAAGAAGAAAGATTGATAGTTTTAGAGCGACTAATAGACGAGCAATTATTATTACAAAGAGGGTTAGAGATTGATTTGCCACAAACCGAAGGCATGGTCAGGAAATCAATTGTGAATGCAATGATTGATAAAATTGTTATTGAAGGTGAAATCTCAGAAGCCACTGACAATGACTTAAAATCTTTTTATGAAGATAATAAGATTTTCTTTGCCGGTCATTCAGAGGTTCACATAAAAATAATTTTTCTTGAGTATAGGTCACAAGAAGAGGATGAAAAAAGGCTTGATGATATTAGAAAATTATTAATTGATGGCGAAGATTTTGATTTCGTTTCATCTGAATATGGAGATTATATGCTTCCAGAAATACCTAATATGCTTTTACCTATTAAGAAATTAAAAGATTATATTGAACCTAATTTAGTGCCGATGATTTTAAATATGCAACCGGGCCAAATTACATCTGAAATTGAAACCACAAATGGTTTTATTTTTATATATATGCTTTCATCTATCAGGGATGAAGAGAAGCCTTTTGAGGAAGTCCGGGAGCAGGTAAAAGATGAGTATCTGCGAAGAAATGATGAGATATCTATTCAGAAATATATGGAATGGTTGAGAGGTAAATCAGAGGTTATTTATGCGAAATAAAATTAGATATTTTTTTATTTTAGCCTTATTAGGTATTTTATTTTCTTCCAATGCTGACGCACATCAATTAAGTCGGTCATTTTCTAAATGGGAAATAAATAATAAGGAAGTAAGTGTTACTTTTACTGTACCTTCTCGTCAGGTCACTCTTTTACCTGTTATTGAAGGGCAATCATCAAGTCTTGAAGACCTTTTAACAAGACATCTAAAAAAATATCTAAAAGTTTTTACTTCGAATATAGAGTGTGAAAGGCAAGGTGATATAAAAAGTATTTATGGTGATAATAATTATGTAAGGTCTGAGATAAAATTTTACTGCGAGGATTTTAGTAGCAATTTAATAATACGAAATGGTTCTTTTTTTCCAGTTTCAATAGGGCATGTCCATTTTGCTCGAATTAAAATTGAAGATAATGAATGGCAGGAGAATATTTTCACGAGTTCTCGCCAAGAAGCCGTTTTTTCTCTCGAAACCGGAGAGAGTAACAGAAGCCGTTTAGAGATATTTATTGATTATGTGTTTCTAGGATTCGAACACATTTTAAAAGGTTATGACCATTTAGCGTTCTTATTGGCGATTTTGTTAATAACTTTTCAATTTAGAAAGATGTTATTATCTATTACAGGGTTTACCTTAGGTCATTCTATAACTCTTGCATTGGCAAGTTTAGGAATTATTCAACCATCTGGTCCCGCCGTTGAGGCATTGATAGGATTCACGATTTTATTAGTTGCGTATGAAGCTTTAACTTTAGAAGAAAAAAGAAAATCATTATTTGCAATCTTTATAACATTGTTAGTTTTAGGTGTTGCTGTTATTTCATTAATTGTAGGTGGGACAATTAATCTCTTAACTTGGATTGGTCTTATAATTTTTACTCTTTCTTACAGTTTTTTACTGGAAGATCGAAAACAGGCTGAAAAAGCTAATCCCATTATCACAATAATTTTTGGTCTTATTCATGGCTTTGGTTTTGCAGGAGTTTTAATGGAATTAGGTCTGCCAAAAGACGGGTTAGTTGTTGGTTTATTAGGGTTTAATATTGGTGTAGAGCTTGGTCAGATATTAGTTGTATTTCTTGCTGTATTTGGCATTTATATGCTAGGGAAAACCTATCTATCTCGTTATAAGAGTATAGTTTATGATTTAACGGGAATGTTTTTAATAGCCTTAGGTGTATATTGGTTTTTAGGTAGAGCATTAGGAATTTAAATAATGAAAGCAAAAAAGATCATATTACAGTTTATTTGCCCCGATAAAGCAGGGGTATTGTCATGTGCTACTCAATTTTTATTCAAGAGAGAGGCTTTTATGACTGAGGTTTCATCTTTTAGTGATCATGATACAAAGAAGTTCTTTAGTAGAATAGCTTTTGAAAAAGAGGATGGTTCAGATTTTGACCTTGGAGAGCTGGAAAATGATTTCTCTGCTGAACTAAAAGACTTTCAAGTCGAAGGTAAATTTTTTAATGCTGAAGAACCCTGTAAAACTGTGATTGCAGTTAGTAAAGAAGGCCACTGTCTTAACGATCTTATTCACAGATGGAAAATAGGATCACTACCAATTGATATAACTGCTGTGATATCAAATCACGAAACTTCAAAGGATCTTGTTGAATGGAATAGTATCCCTTTTCATTTTCTTCCAGTGACATCTGATACGAAAGATAAGCAAGAGAAACTTTTCAAAGATATTTATCAAGAAACTAAATCTGAATTAATTATCTTAGCAAGGTATATGCAAATATTATCTCCAGAATTTCTAAATAACCTTGATGGTGACTGTATAAACATCCATCATTCATTTTTGCCTGGTTTTAAAGGTGCTAAACCTTACCATCAGGCGCATGAAAGAGGGGTAAAAATCATAGGTGCTACTTCACACTATGTTACAACAGATCTTGATGAAGGTCCTATTATAGAACAAGACATTTTACGTATTGATCACAGTGCTTCACCTGAAAGTATGCAAGAGAGTGGATATGATATTGAATCAGCAGTTCTTTTAAGAGCTGTAAGACTGTTTTCTGAAAGAAGAATTCTATTAAATGGATTGAAAACGGTTATTTTTAGCTAATAAAGTAGGTTTACTTTTCTTTGATTATAGTTTTTATTAATCTCATATTCTTTTAAGAGGAAAAAATGGATAAACAAGTTCAAGAGTATGATAATGCTGATGTCAGAAATATCCCATTATTAGACAGAGTGGAGACTCTTCGTGATAAAATCATAGAAGGCGGAGATGAAGCGCAAGAAATTAGAAGATTACCTGATGAAACAGTTAAATCTCTTGTAGAAAAAGGTTTATTTCGGTTTGCTTTACCCAAAGAACTTGGTGGTGATGATGCCACTATATGTGAAACAATTGAAGTTTTAGAAGCGATTGCTGCAATTGATGGTTCTGTAGCTTGGAATGTAATGATTGGCTCAGAAATTAATGCAATGGTAGCAGGTGGTATGGAACCTGAGATAGCTAAAGAAGTTTATCTTGAGAATCCAGATGTCATTATGTGTGGAGGAGGTGGCCCGGGTAGCACACCTTCAAAAGCTGTGAAGCAAGAAGATGGTGGTTATAAAATTTGGGGTGAAACAACATTCCAAAGCGGCTGCCATCAAGCAGAATGGTGTTTAATGGCTGCCCCAATATTTGAAAACGATAAACCGAAGTTAGATGAAAATGGTATGCCATCGGTTAGATTATGGTTTCTAAATAAGAAAGATTGGGAAATTAAAGATACTTGGGATGTAGCTGGAATGAGAGGTTCTGGAAGTCATAATGTTGTCGCTGAAGGCGCATATGTTCCTGAAAGACTTGTTTCTGTTGAACTTATGAAAACTCCATCATTTTATCCTAACCCTGTTTATAGAGTACCGACTGCTCTAAGGTTGGCATATAACAAAGCAGCTGTTGCAATTGGTGTTGCAAGAGGTGCTATAGATACCTTTGTTGATCTTGCTCAAGATAAAATTCCAATGCTTTCAGTAACGACAACAAGAGAAAAGCCTATTGCTCAATATCGTATTGGTGAGGCAGAAGCAAAATTAAGAGCGGCCAGAGCATTTTTAATGGAATCAATGCGATCAGTGGAAGATGAATTAAATGATGGATTAGAGAAACCTTCTCCTAAAGCAACGCACATAGGAAGATTAGCTTGTACATATGCAGCTAATGCATCCATGGAGGTTGCTGATAGTATTCATATTACTGCTGGAACAAGTGGTATGCGCATGCATAGTCCATTAGAGAGAAAATTAAGAGATTCTCATGCTTGTGCTACCCATCGTTGGGTTGCACATCCTTTATACGAAGATCTTGGTAAAATTTTCTTAGGTGTTGAGGCTTCTCCTGAATTTACTGGTGAAGACTAAAAGCTGAATAGCTAATTTATTTACCTATATTTTTTTCGATTATATTTGTTTTTAGGCCATCTAGTGATTTTGTATTTTTTGATTCCCAATATGATCTAATGCCTTTTTCTCCTGCAACCTTATTCGATTTATCTAAAATATCTCTTTCCTTTTTAAATTCATATTCAGGAACAGCCCATCCGCA
>CEUA01002238.1_pt1 | contig 25863 bp, 6 predicted proteins | sample 361541 | NCBI WGS metagenome assembly CEUA01 (sample SAMEA2623079, study PRJEB7988) | marine metagenome | isolation source: saline water (ENVO:00002010), including
ACTGTAGAGTATCCAGTACCCCCTGAGGTAATTGTGACTATTCCAATAGAACCATCAGATATAGTGGCAGTAGCAGCAAATCCTGCTCCACCTCCACCAACCATATAGATTTCAGGTTCTAATCCTACAGTATAACCATATCCTGGATTAATAATATCCACTCTTTGAATCTTATAAGATTTCTCTCCATCATAATCTACTATATCATCTCTCATAGATGCTACACCAACAGCAGTTAGTCCTGCAGAAGGAGCAGAAGATATTGCTACTCTAGGAAGACTAGTAAAGTCATATCCTCTATTAGAAATAGTAAATTGACTTATTGCTCCATCAACTATTCCTGTAGACAGAACAGCAGTAGTTCCTGAAGAAATCAAGGTAAGTGTTTCAATATAACCTGCTTTTTCTAGGTTATCATCAATATCTCCAACTCCAGTGTCAACAACAGAATCCTCATATCTGTAAAGCTCACATCTGAGTTCATATACGTAATTCTTCTTTAACTGATAAAATGGTTTCTCATGCTCTACAAACTTTATTTCAAATAATCTATCTCCAAAAGGAAAATAAATTAAATCACCTTCCTTAGGTCTAGTTGCTAATTCTATATTTGGTATATTCTTAATAAGTGGAGTAATATAATTCTCAAACCTATCTCTTGAAATGATAAGAGTTAAATCATCAAGTGCTTGAACACCAAATTTAGATAGAAGGGAACCTTGTCCTTCATATCCATCATAGGTATCTACATATGCCTCAATAGGAATTGCTTCCTCAAACTTAGACTCAATGACTTCCTGTATTACAGTAGTCTTAGTCATGTATCTTCTAGGGATGTAGTAAACTTCCACCCCATACATTTTAATCTGTTCGTTGATTAAACTTTGAACAAGATTTTGCTCACTAGAAGACCCCTGTAGAAAGTAAGGATTAAGTGCCATATTCTTAACCTATCATATCCAATGGAGGAAGTTCATAAGTATTGGACATATTTTCTCTTATCTTTTCTAAATCCTTTTCAGCATCTTCATATATTTCTCTACCATTTAATTCAACACCACCAGGTAATTTAACTCCTTGGAACTTCAAAAGATTTTGACCCCACTGCTTTTTAATCAAAGCAGTAGCATATGGTTTTAAAAATGAATCATTCCAAACTCTACCATAATCAGATGGATTCAATAACCTAAAACAATCTATAACTAAGTAATCACCAACATTAACAGAAGAATAATCAATATCCAAATATAATCTATCTTGTCTCTTATTAAATCTAATCTGTTTCTCTGTAGTTAATAAAAAGTTTATATCCTCAAGATATGTCTTTGTCATAGCATAAGATAATAACTCAGTAGATCCCCAATAATAAACATCATTTAAGAATAACTGATACTTAACACTAAACATATTATTAGTGATAGTATTACTTCCATCAAAATGAAATATCTTTGTAACTCCTAAAACTTCAGGTGGAACTTGTAAATAATTACTAGCTTCTTCAAAATCAAAATTTACTGCAGTAGTTGCTATACCAGATGATACTGGAGCAGTGGCAGTTGTAGTTACAATACCAACACCAGTTTTAGATGATTTTCCTCTATCAATATCTTCTTGAGTTAACTTGTATTTCATGTAGGTCTGATAGACCCCATCAAAATGCCTTTCTTGAAAAAACTGAACTGCATCATCTATTAAATCTTCTATCTGCTCATCTGCTACATTTATTTCTAAAACTGGCGCGCCAAGTTTCCTCTTACAGTAATCTATAAGTTCTCCTCGAGTGCTTGGTTGCGCCATCTATCTACTTTACTATTATAGGTTTATTTATGGTGCTGATGATATACCACCAACAACCATTACATCTCCAGATACTATTCTAAAAATAGAAGCACCAGAACTTACTAAAACATCATAAACATATCTTCCTTCTGTTAAATTTCTAGTAGCAGTTGAACCTAATGATAATCTAAACTCACCACCCTTAGCACTAGTAAATCCAACATCAAAAGTGGCTACTGCATGTTGTGATGATCCAATTGCTATACTTTTTGCAAGTTGAGCAGAACCTGTCCAATCAGCTACAGCAGCAGTTCCTATGGCAACTGCATTATCAGATGAAAAATCAAAAGCAGTCCCAGAAGTACCAACTACAGTATAGTCAGCATCCAGATCTGAACCAGTATTGATGGTGAGATTTACACCATATGCAACACCAGAACTAGGATCAAAAGTAAGAGTGTTTTTAGCCATTAGACAGTGCTCTTAGTAAATTTTTGATTTCATTAATATCATCTTTTAAAGATTTCAAATCATTCTCCATAGTATCTATTCTTTCTATTCCTTGCTTCTTTTTAGAGCGTAATGAAAGATACTTTTCATATTCATCTGAATTGCTATTTATTATAGCATTTGATTTTTCATCTCTTTTTAAATGAGGATGTCCTTCTACAATTTTTTTCATATTATGCAAGTGCAATAACTCTAAGATCTTTTATTCTTGGGGGTTGAGCTTGATTAGTACCAGTACCTACTAATTTAATACTAAAGTGTCTAAATGTAGGAAGATCATCAATAGTGAATGAGTAGTCATTCCATACTACCTGTGAAGGAAGATATGCAATAACATCTGTTTTAGGAAGAAGTTTATCAGGAAGTCCATTATTTTTAGATGGATCAATAACTTGTCCTGTAGATAATAAATTATTATATCCAGGGAAAGGACTATAAATTAACTCATCATTAGGATCTTCTGCAATGGCATAGAAAGCTCTCACATCACTAGTCATGTTAATATGAGCTGCTAAACTTATTTTAATAGAAGTTGCACCTGATTCTAAAGTAACTGGTTTCAAAGCATATACAAATGCATTAGGATCATTTTCTATAGATTTTACTCTACTATCATTAACATAATCCTCAATTGGATTATTTAATCTATTAGAAGTAAATATTAATCCACATCTATCTAAGTCTACTATAGGAGAAAGATTAATTTCAGTAGTATTGAAAGATAGATTTAATGTTAAAGATCTATTATCAGGAAGAGTTGTTAAAGATGTTGTCTCATTAATACGAGAAGCAATCATTCTAGGACTAGACATATAGTTATCATTTATCAAACTAATATTAGAGAATCCCATATCCTTATATGGAGTTTCTGTACCATCAATACTACTTCCAGTTACAGTTCTCAATTGAGCATTTAAAACAGTAGAACTTGGAGTGATATTCTGAATAATAGGAGTAACAATTTCAAATGGTATATTCTCACTTGATAGAATATCACTTCCACCAACAGATTTGGATATATCAAAATGAAGTTGAGGGAAACTTGTTCCTACTGATCTATCTACTCCATTAGTAGACATATCAACCTTGATAGTATAATGATCAAGTCCTCTAGGATCAACTACAGTAGAATCTGCTAGGTTATGATTTGTATTAATTCTTCTCAAAGAAACAGTATCTAATTCATACTTATAAGCATAATCTCCACTACTATGTGATAAAGTTTGTGTTGAATCTACACCTCTAGTAACACCAGTTAAGGTGTTATTGTTAACACCAGTATAAGATACTATCTCACTTCCCACTTTAGCATAACCTAAGTTAGTTGTACCAACACCAACATTTTCAAATGTACTGAATTCAGAAGCATCAGTTAGATTCAATGATCCAGTTGATGTATTAGTATAATCTGCAGATAATGTAGTAGGAATAATATCAGATTGAATATCAGTTAAGGTGACTGTATTCTGATTTGAATGCATTCCATGATTCTTTTGATTTACCTTAATATGTAAACCATCTGTAACTGTTACTGGAGTAGCAGAAAGAGTTACATTTCCACCAACACCAGAGTTTAAACCAACAGTAACACCATCATTTCTAATATACTGAACTGTCTTACCAACTCCAGTTTCAAATACTCCTTGTACGTTATCAAGAATAAGTTCATTAGCTCCATTAATATCAGCAATGGAGAATCTAATATTTCTACCAAGAGAATTAATACCAACTGATGATACCCCTACAACATCTCCTACAGAATAACCAGTACCACCACCTACTATAGTTGCAGCAGATGCTACACCATTACTAATAGTAAGATTAGCAGTAGCATTTATTCCATGACCACTTACTGTAATAAGAGAAACATCTTGATAAGTAAAAGCACCTGATGATGGAGTATATCCTGCACCAGCATTAGTAATAGTTAAATTACCAGTTGCACTTCCTGCAGATCCAACATAATTAGCAGTGGCATTATTTGTCATCTGCTGAACAGTATTTCCTAAAGTTAATCCAGAATCTACTACAGTAGTTCCTAATCCCACTCTTATTTTATTAGAAGAAAGTTCTAATGAATCTTTAACCAAAGGAGAAATATCATCAGAAGTAGTTAAAAGAGGTGGATTAACAAAATTAATATTACCTACTTCTCTAGTAAATTCAGCTCTATAAAGAACAAATTTAAGATCTTCATATTGACTTGCATTCCAAGTTGCTCCATTTTGAGATTTAAATAACGATCCAAGAGTTGGTTGACTGCTTACTATAATTTGGTCTGCTTCTGGTAAATTTGTAGTTGAAACATCCACTTCTCCCATTCTAGATATCCAAGCAGTATAATTACTACTTGCAGATAAAAGAACTAATGAATAATAATCTCCTCCAGGAAGATATACTGGTGATGGGAATGTAACTGTAGTAACAACACTAGCATCATTAGAAATATTAATTTCTGATGGTTCTATTACAACTTCACCAAAAGGAAGAAGATTTGTAGTGGGCAGACCCAACTTCATAGGTCTTATTTGAACTACTAAAGGCAATAATGTGTCTTTATTACCTAGATACAAATCTACCTTAGTAATAAATATTCCCTTTGAATTTTCAACAAAGAAAGATTGTGCTAAAGGATCATCTAAACACGCATCAAGATCAACAGCTACTCCACCAGCATGAGCAAAATCAGTATCCTCATGGAATTGCTGAGCATCAAAGTTTTCTTCACCTTCAGCAGCTTGAGCTGTATTTTCTGCAGAATGACCTAAATGGTTATTCATTGTCTTCTGCAACTTACTATAAGCAGTTTGATAAGCTGCTGTTGTAGTAAAGTGCTCATTTTCTGAATCAGCAGCATTAATTGCTACCATCAATTCTTTAAAATCATCACTAGCTTTTAATTCATCTCTCCAATATTTAAATCCTCCTAGATCTGAATCTCTTCCTAAAACATTATTATATCCATCTTCTACTATACTATCCAATACTTGGAAAGAAGTATGAAGATTAACCTTCTGAGTAGATGGTCCACCAGTTACTACTTCTGCTAATGGTTGACCTGTAGATATATCAGATCCTGAATAAGTACCTTGACCTGTCCTAGATTCATAACGAGCAATAGCACCTTTAGTAGTACTTGATACAGTACCAGTAATCTGCTGTCCTTGAGGATAATGACAAGGACCAGGTTTATTAGCAGCTGCATTATAATTACTTGCATTAGAATCCTGACATCCTACAATATCAGGATCAGGTAAATCAATCACAATATCATAGTCACAACTTCCATTGTCAACAGTAGCATTAGGATTATAATTCTGTGCGTTAGGATCTGTACATCCTCTTACATGATCAACTGGAGTAAATGTTGATTGAGTCCTAGTTTCTGTTCCTAGTTGAGTACTATTAACAGTACTTCCTCCTGATTCATTAATAGATTTAGATTCTGTCTGTGTTTGTGTATGAGTTCTAATATTTCTTATAGTAACTATTTGTTCTTGAACTGCTTGTATTGATCCACTTGATTCAAACTCTTCTGTTGCATCTGTAATAACATTTCCAGCTACTTGACTATTATGTGAATTACTACTTAATCTGAAGACTTTAGTTCCAGTTTGAAATTTAGGTGCATTTAAATCATTAGGATTAGGAATAAAGAAACAACCAATACATGTACCACTACTATCGCTCCTAAGTCTTACCTCAGAAACTGTTGCTTGAGCATTGGAAGTTTGTCCTACTAATCTAAGATTTTTTTCTACATATCCATGAAATATATTATCAGATTTTTCTGCTAAACTTAAAGTATCTATATTAAGAAGAGTAGAAGTAGATGAATATTGTTCAGGAATTGTAGTAATTAATGATGAAGAAAGAGAAGATGCAGTAGATTGATTATTAGTAATTGGAACTACACTATCAACTAATATAGTTTTCTTATATAAAGGTGTAAATGCATAATATGGATTTTCTTTATAAATGGAACTAGGATTATCTATATCACCACTTCTATGGTTTGATTGTGCTACTTTAAATCTAATTAATTCCTTTCCATTAGGTGTAGTTCCAATAACAGTCTCACCTACTGAGAAAGTACCAGTAGTCATTGAAATTTCTAAAAGTTTTGGAATAATATACTTATTAATATTTTCTCCATCAAAAAATGCATATACACTGGTTTGAGGTCTTAATCTATTAGCTTTAAACTGAATATTCCTAGATCTCATAAATGAAGATATATCAGTATTAATTACAATATCTCCATCACTTCTAGTAGTGAATGTTTCTCTTTGTAGAGATCTTGATCCAGTTCTAGTAGCAGTTCCAGTAGCAGACTCCCATGTCGTCACATTCTTCACAGATTTTGATCTTTCTTGGTAAACAATAGTATCATATCCTGAATGATCAGAACGATTCACATAATCAACCCTTCCTGTATTTGTCCAAGCACCGTAATTGAATATGTCAGTAGCACTTCTTTGACCACCACCAGTCCAATTATGATTCCATGAACTCCAAGTTACTGGACCATATCCAGAATTGGAATCAAATCCACCTGCATCTACTTGCTCACTAGTTTGGGTATAAGTAGTTAAGTGTTCCGTAGAAGCATCTTGTCTTACTTGGTCTACCCATATATCTGATGATGGTGTTAAAAAACAAGTTCCACTGTAGTAATTTACAAGATAAGGTGTAACATTTTCTACTCTTGTTGCATAAGGTTGATTTAATTCAACTACATCATTATAATCTAGAGATAACACTCTACCAGTTTTTCTTATTCCATTAGAACTATTAAGATCTAATAATAGATCTAATTCTGTAGTGTAATGAGATGGTCTCAATTCTCCATTATTATAATCAATAGAATTTTTTACTATAGTTCTTTTTAGTTGTTTCTCAGTATTAGAAAAATCATCAACTATAAATCCAGATTTAAATCTATTCAATCCATCAACATCAGAAATTTCCATATTCATGGTATCAATTTCTAATAATGACAAAGAAGTGTAAAATTCTAAATTTTGAATTCTTCTTTCAAGTTTACTGATATCAGACATCTGATATCTCTTATAATTAGTAATTGTTATATTAACATCATTAATATTATAAAGATATGGTGGCAATGAAATAGAAGCAACTTCTAAATCACCATCAACTCTATTTGGAAATTCTGGAGTTTCTGCAGGAATTCCCTTTACTAATTGAAAACTACCATCTTTAGATAGATAAATTTTATCCAATCTAGGAAGATAAAAAGAATAATTTAACGTTAAATTCTCATCAGATGCTAAAATATTTTTAGCAGAATTACCACTAGCAGTAAAACTTCTTCCTGAAAATTCAAATGGAGAATATGTAGTACCAGAAAAATCAGATACTCTAGGTCTTATATCAATAATATCACTAACTCTATTACCATCTATTAGTGGTAATTCTCCATATGAAAAATTATCATAAGAATTACATGTGGTAAAATCTCCAGTATCAGAAGCAGAAAAATATGCAGATTCAAATACTACAGTTAATTGCTTAGATGGTTCTTTAAAATTAGATTTTCTTTTTATTCTAGAATAATCATAAATTGTATTTCTTTGTCCATCATTATACGAAAATTGTTTAGATATATTACTTGACCCTAAAGTCATAGAAGATAATTTTGAAGTAATACTAGATTCCTCAAAAATTAATTCTTCATTATTTTGGAAGATATTTTCATTCAAAGAAATGTAGTTGATAGTAGTATCATTATGCTTACTTACATATATTGCTTTAGCATTACTATCTTTTCCTCTAAATGTTTCTCCTATCAATAAATCCCCAGTTTTAGAATTTGGGCTATTAATATTAGTTAATGCTAATCTAGGAAATATGGGAGCACTAGTATTTTTAGATTCAAATATTCCATACACTTTAGTCACATCTGGAGTGTTTAAAGAAATTTCATCATCTTGAACTCTAGTTCCATAGACTGTAGAATAAGTAAGACCATCATTTAAAGTAGTACTTCCTGTTCCTGATTGAGAAAACTTGGAATTAACTATTGTTAATATATTAATTTTTTTCTTTTCTTTAATTTTAGATTTTACATTACTCTTAGTTAAAGTTGCTATTAATTTTGCATCACTATTAGAGCCTAGACCAATAATAGTTACTTCTGTATTATTAGTATTAAAAGAGAATTTATCTTGAGTTAAAGTTTCTATAGTTCCATCAGTTCTTATTAAAAGATATCTTTCCTCATCAAAAGGTAAAAAGGTTTCTTCATTACTACCACTACTCACAGCTCCAGTAGAACCATCTGTAATATTAACATCATATTGTTTTCTAATAGTAATAGTAGCGTCTGTTAAATCTACACTAGAAATATTACTTTTAGAAAGAGGAGTATATAAAGATTCATCAGAAGATTGTAAGAATTCTGATGTTATTATTCTAAGACTAGAAGGATTAATATCTACTGTTGGAAGACCACCTTCACAAACTCCAATAACAGTTGTAATACCAGAAATAGTTAAACTTCTTTGAGATACACTTTCTATTTTGGCATAAGAAACTGTATTAAATCCTGCATTAGTATTAGAATACTCAACAAGATTACCTACAGTAGCAATTCCTATAAAGAACTTATTAGGATCTGTGCTAGTAACTGTAGAAATTCCTAAGTATGCACCATCAGTAGTAGCAGCACTAATTCTAACTTCCCCTATATTAGAAAATACACTTTGAATAACATCTCCATTGAAGGTACTAGCAGTAGAAACTGTACCATGAATAGATTTAATATCCTTTGTATTATATGAAGTTGATCCTGCAGAAATATTCCCACTCTCTATACCATTAAAAATAAATTGCTCACCAGTAATGAAACTTCCCTTAGTGTTATAAAGAGTAACATCAGTAGAATCAGATACCGCAGATTTTAAATATCCTACAGCTCCACTGGATTTACCTTTAACATGAGTAGGAACGGATAAAGTTGTAGGAGTATTTAAAGCAATATTAGTATATGTTTGAATATCATATAATGATATATCCCACTCATTTAAATCTAAATTTGCAGCATTATAAGCACCAGATTCAAAAGCAAAATCAAATACTCTTGCTACTCCTATTTCTTTACCAGCAGCAGTAGTAGATGCAGACCCTATTCTTGTATCTCTTAAACTAACAGTATAGTCAGTGCCAATTCCTATATTAGGAACTCCAGCAACTCTATTTAACTTATAAGTTGGACCAGTAAAGTAATTTAATTTTTGATTTTCTAAAGTTTTAGTAGTTCTTGGTTTCTTAAAATCTAAAAATTTTGGAACATTTGATTCTACTTCATACCCTTTAACATAAGCTTTTCCTGGAGATATCTTATAAGTTCCTAAATCTTCGCTAGGAATCTTATTATTATAAGTTATACCATCTTTATCAAAAAGTCCATTATTTCCTTCATAGTTATTTAATGTATTTCTAGGAGTAATAGTAAATGGTTTAACGTAATAATCCCCAGATTCATCATTAGTTCTTCTAGCAAATTCTTGTGATATTTCATCATATTCAGTATTTCTTCTATTAGAAGTAATTCTTCCTTCTCTTACCTCCATCAATTCTATAAAATTAGATGTTACATTTTCATCTATGCTTCTATATCCTAATGTTAATCTAATATTTAATCTATCGGCACCAGGTGCAGTATAATTACTGTATCCAGCTGCATTATCATATAATCCCCTATCATAATCAGAATTAAGAATTTCTTCTTGAACTAATATTCCAATTTTAGCACTTATATCAGTAGTAAATGGATCTAAAATAACAGTTTGTTCTGGTACTTGAATAAAATATCCCCTAGCAAAATAAATTCCAGAAGATAAAACAGCAGCTGCTCCAACAAAAGAAGCAGTCCCATTTACAGTTTGAGCTACACTTTCTCCAATTTGAATTACTACACCAGATGGAGTTGATAATATACTCTCATCAAGTAATATACTTTCATTACTTATAAATTTTCTATTATTATCTCCTCCAGTATTTAAATAATTAACTACCAATACATAAAATTTTTCATAAGCTACAGGAGATATATATCCTTTTATTTGAGCTTTTACTCCAGACTCTGCTCCAATTATTATTTTACCTGCAATTTCCGTTAAATAATTTCTAACATCAATTCCTTCATTAAATTTATTAATTTTAACTGTATAATAACCATTATTAAACTTAAGTCCTCCACCAGTTACTGAAGACCCCTCCTTAAATATATGAGTTCCAAATTTTTCAATCTGATTCTGAAGAATAGATTGAATTCCAGTTAATTCACGTGCTTGTACAGGATGTCCAGGTTTAAATAATATCTTCTGATAATTATCCTCTGGATTATAATCGTCAAAATAAGGAGCTACGTTTAGATTAGTTTCCTGTGGCATGAGTCTTTAGAATTGCAAAATGACTTTAATATCTTCTCTTTGATTTGTAGACCTAGTAATAGCAGGTCTATTATCAACATATACTATATCGCCAGAGTATTTTTTAACTTCAGGATTGGAAATTCCTTGAATAAAACTCTGACCAAGGTAATATGTTCTATTATTTATTACCTCACTGGTAGCAGGAGTACCAGCACTACCAAAACTAGTATCTATTCCTAAAGTGCCTTCATTACTCTCAATATTAACACTTCCATCACTTGTTGGATTTGCTGTAAATGAATGTAAGGAATATCCATAAGTAGGATCAGTTTTTAAAGATCCATCAGTATTAAATCCTACTAAACTCTTATCTTGCCAATACTTTAAAACTGCAGTTGTTTGATCGTATGACACTACTCTTCCTACAGCAGTAGAACCCAAACCTACAGTTTGAGTAATTTGACCATCTAAATTAAAAGTAGCTGTAGTTGTTCCAGTTCCTGTAAGTTTTAAAGCATAAAGAGCACTTGCTTTGGATAAAGATAAATTTGATGTGCTATCATAAGCATGAGGATTTTCTACAATTCCTATTCTAGCAATTTGATTTCCAGTAATAAAATCTGGATTTTCTGTATCATTTTCAATTCTAGAATAAACTAAAACATTATGAGCACCTAATTCTCTGTAAATATCTGCTCCATGTCCACCTTCTGGTGGAATAATAACATTAAATATAGGAGAAGTAGTTCCAGTTGGAACTGATCCAGCAACTAAATCTACAGTACCATAAGTATATCCTGATCCCCCTTTAGAAACTGCAATAGTATCTACTTTAGAATCATTATTAATAACTATAGTTGCTTCAGCACCAGATCCATCACCATTAATAGGAACACCAGTATAAGTTCTATTTGCAGTTCCTAATCCAACTCCTCTATTAGTAATTGTTATAATCTTTAATTGACCACTACTAGAGGCATTATCCCTTACTGCAGAATTAACTGTGCTTGTTTCCCACTCAGTAGGAACAGGAATAAAATTAGTAGAATCAAATTTTGATATTTCACTTGGTTTGATAGTATAAAGATATTTCCAAATATATCCATCACCACTAGTTCCTGCTGCTTTTGGTTCTAAATCTGTAAAGGTGGGTTGATCTAATGAAGGTCTACCTGTAGTATTTTCTGGATCTGTTCCATTTTGAAGACAAATATAAACTTTAAAATCTTCATTTACTACATAATATTTTGCAGAATATAAACTAGTTGATCCAGAGGGTTTTGCTGTATTTGTTCTACTGATATCTCCTCTATACATATCATAAGTTATACCTGATGTCCAAGTATGCTTATTAACCATTCTACGTACATCTGAAGAAGAAATCTTCTTCAAAGCAATCATAGTATCCCAATAATCATTTTCTTGATCAAAACTATCCTTAGGTGCAGGAGGATCTGCATCCCAAGTAGGTGAATAGTTATTAGCATTAGGCAAACCAACAAAAGCATAATAAGCATTGGATGAAGAAGTTGCAGTAGATACAAAATTCTTCGCATTCAATATTCTAAGTTGATCAGTTATAATTGCTGACATTTTTTACAATTTTTTAGTTATTTATGTATTATAATCTGAGGATTTAAGAGGGTTAGTTCTTTCAACTATTGGAGATGTATTAATTCCAATTAATCCATTAGAATCACCTGCATATGATGTAAATACCTTACCATTCAATCTAGGTTGAGTTGCAATTCTTCCCCAACTATAATCACCAAAGAATTCACTATATCCAAGTCCAGTTAATCCATTATAATCTTGAACACTTACTGTTACTTGAGCAACATAAGTCAATCCAATTCCTATACCCATAGTTTGAGCAATAGAAACATTTGCAACTTCGTATACATTATCTATGAAGGAAGTTCCTATTCCCACTACCGTTCCATCTTGATATAGAGATGTAACTGCATTACCTACATTAGAATTGGAAACTACAAAGTAATACCCTTGAGCAATTCCACTAACACTCATAGCACTTCCTACAATACTAGCATCTCTGAATAAAGAATCTTTTGGAAGAAGTAAGTCAAATACAATACCAGTAGATGCTACACCCACAGATGTGGTGGATATACCTGATATAATACCAAAATCACCAGTATAAGATACATCCTCTATACTTTCTACATATGCAGAAATCTTTGGTTCACCTATGAGAACTTGAGGTGGATTAGTGCTAGTATAAGCTGCTCCAGCAGTTGTTACTGTAATAGATGAAACACTTCCACTACTTATTGTAGAGGTAGCATATGCCCTCTGAAGGGTTCCTAATCCAACTGGGTTAGATATACTTACTGATGGTGCTTCTGTGTATCCTGCACCCACTGTGCCTATAGTTATAGAACTAATAGTTCCTAAACCAGATACTATAGCAGTAGCAGCAGATCCAACAATATTATCCTGAGAAATAATTCTAATATTCCCTTGGGTAGAAGATTTCTCTTTAGTATTATCAAAGAATGTTCTTACATTAGAAACAAAAATTACAGTAGATCCAACTCCAACGGATTGAATAATATTTGTATTTGGATAAATTAATGGTTCATAATGAGGTCTATCTTTAGGAACTGCTTCTCCATCTATAAACTTATCTTCAGTTTGTCTACACCAATTAAGAGGTCTCTTATAATTTTCATTAGTATTAATACCTGCGTCACCATAAACATTAGTTAAAAGACTATCAGATGCTAATATTTCACTTACAGTTCTAGAATCTTCATCATAAATCCTATTGTCATCATGAAGTGTTACTGTATCTCCACGTTTAATAGTTTCTAAAATATCAACATTAGCTACATCAACAGAACCAGTTCCTTCATAGAATAAAATTTTAGAAGTATCTCCTACTTTAGGTGCTTCTGTAAAATTAATATAACTACCACCATTAAAGGTATATCCATTTTGAGGAACTTGAAGAATATCATTAATAAAGACTAAAAGAGTCAACTCAACATTTACATTAGAACCTGGTTTAGATTGAATAGTTTTCTGAGCACCATTTATTTTTAATGGGAAAGAAGTAGATTTATCATCAAACAATGAATCTAAAGGATCTATAACTTGGAAGTCTCCAACAGTCCAACCAGCAAAGTTATCGTTATAAACTTCTTCAATTGTTATTTGGAACTCTGAAGAAACACCAGCAAATGATCTAGTTGTTGGAATTCCAGTAGTCCCTCCCACTGGTATGGTTAAAGTTTGATCCACTCCATAACCATATCCTTCATTTACAATTTCAAATCCAATTACACTAGATCCTTGACCAACTACTATATTTGCCTTAGCCTGTGTTCCTGAACCAGTAAGAGAAGAAGAACTATATTCTAGTGAAATATTAGAATAAGATAATGGATCATCAAATACTACAAATGGTTGATTGGTTGATGTATATCCAATTCCTGGATTGGTAATAGCAATACTTACAATGTTACCACCACTAATAGCAGCAGTACCAATAAATTCTATATTAGGTATACCAGTTGAAGATGTACCTACACCAACATTTACTACAGTTTGAATTCCAGCTCTATATCCAGAACCACTATTTCCAATACTAATAGAACTAATAGTTCCTAATCCAGATACTACAGCAGTTCCACCAGCAGCCACCAATGGTTGATATCCAAATCCTTCTGTAGATCCAACAGAAACAATAACACCACCTACAGGAACATTAGCTGCATTAGGATCATATGAAACAGAAGATATAGTACCAGTGAATTGAACAGTAGTAATACCAACATCATCTGTATCTTCAACAAAAGTATAATCTCCTTCTACACTTACACTACCTGTATCTCTTTTTGGTTCTTGGAATACATCATTAATTAATAATATAGCATTACCTGTAGAAAATCCTGCAATATTACTTCCATTAGATTTAAGAGTAAAGTTAGTACTGTATCCAGTAAATTGAGGAGAAATATCATCAAAGATATAATTTTTAGCATATGGTTGATCTGCTTTATTCTTAACTCCAGATCTCATAAATGTCCTACCATTGAAAGTAGAACGAGTTGAAATTCCTGTCCAATCTATACTATCTGGTTCATTAGATGTAGTTGATATTGGTGTTAGTCCATATGGAGCACTATAAAAATTAAGTGTATTATCTACAATATTATATCCACCTTGCAACTTAGTAACAGATGCTCCACTAGAATGAGCAGCAACTTCAGTCCCCATCCAAGGTCTAGTAACTAATAATGTATTAGTAGCACCAAATCCTACTGAAGTAACCTTCATTATCTCATCACCCATCTTAACAAGATCTCCTCCAAAGATAGATGTAATACCTGATACAGTTATACTATTAGCTGTAGTTGCTACATCTCCAGTCACTGTAGTAGTAACTGTAGTAGGAATGATAGGTTTCTGTATTACATTATCAATACTAATGATTGCTTTAGAGTTTGGATTTTGAGCAGTAAGTGAATGAGAAGTTCCTACACCTACAGCAGATAATCCAATGTAAGTAGGAATAGTCTTCAATGCATTTTCTGCTGATGTTGCTAATCTTAAAGTAGATTCATCAACTTTAATTGCAAATACAGAACTAGAAAGATCTCCACCTGAAGTTTGTATACCAGTTCCATTATGAGCATAAGTTAAAGGTTCCCCAGTTACAAAATAATGATCAGGAATAGTAATAGTATTCTCGTTTGTATTAATAACTGTAGTAGCACTACCTACAAAATTTCTCTTAAATATATTTCTCTGCTTATGTTTTAAATCAAATGCCCTCTTAACATCAGACTCTGTTGAATCATATAGACCATATCCAGTATCAATTGAAGCATTATCCAAATCTATAGTAGTAATAGTACTTTCATCATCTACAACCCTTAAAGCACTCTGGAATACCTTAACTTCAACATCAGCATTAGCTAATGGAGTGAATGTAACAGTAGTAACACCTGCTGTAGATAAAGCACTAAAATCTCCAAGATTTCCTCCACTTTGAGTAATTCCATACTCAGTTATAGATGGAGATGCGTCAGTAGTGGCAACAATAACTTCAGATGCTTGATATTGTTGATTGGTTGTATCTTCAATACTTGCAAAATAATAAGCACATTCATAAACACTATTATCAAATGTAGCAATTCCAACTGCAATAGGAGAAGAAGTAGATCCTATAGAAGTTAGTGTAGAATCTAACAGAGAAGTATTCAATACAGTAGTGCCTACTCCAACAGATTCAGAATTAGTAGATGCAATAGAAACTCTTAAAGTGTTAATTACATAGGTACTAGCAGTGCTTACATTAGGAGTAAAATTAAGATTAACGTATGATCCAGATAAAGAAGCACTATAAGTACCCAATCCAGGAGTTCCATCTTCACTACCCATTTCTGTAGTTAACTGTCCATATTCCATCAATTCAACATTAGTACCATCATGAACAACAGTTAATTCATCTACTTCATAGTGTGACTTATCACTTGCTGCATATGAAACTAAAACCTTAGAAGATCTATAGGTTGAAGCAATACCAACAACAGTGGTGGATGCACTGGTTCCTAATGCTAGTGTTTTAGTGCTACTAGCAATATTAATACTATCACCCAATGCAGTGGATCCTATACCTGCCACAGTATCTTCAATATTGAACGCAACAGTAGAAACTGTATAGTCATTTCTTCTAAACTTCTTAGGATAATAAAGAAGTCTTCCTTCTTCTCCTACTATATCAAAATCATATGATCCTAAATCCCCTACAGTTTCAACTCTTCCATATTGATTTAAATAAGCAGTTGCATTATCATGTATTAAAGAAACTATTAAAATTTGTCTTTCATCAGTATATCTCTTATCTCTAGAATAAGTAATATATTTCTTATATCTAGCACTAGATAATAAGAAAGTATCTACTGCCATAAATGGATCAGTTCTTGGATTGCTATTAAAGTTAGGACTAATATCATCAATATCTAATACTCTATTTCCTATAGATTCAATATAATCTTGAAGAATTTTAGACTCTAATAATATTTCATCTGATACTACAGTTGAATCAATTTCCACAGTTCTTTCTTTAGCAAGATCAAAATCAAATACACAATTTAAATCCATTACAGAAACCAAATCAGATATAATATCAAATTTAGTTTCATCTTGAGTAGTACTAAATCCAACATCTCTGTGAGATGGAACAATCAAATCACTAAATTTTTTAAATCCAGCAGTGTGATTTAAAGAAGATACTGGTTCATTCCATGTATCATATTGTACTTCTGATTGAAGTGCGTATGAGAAAAACTGGTAATAATTACTATCAATAATTCTTTGTTGATTATCATTTAAAAATCCTACATTATCTTTCCATCCTTCCTTAACAATAGAAGAAGAACCTATATTATAGGAGGAAGTGAATGTAGTATTATTAGTAATAGTTGCTTTAGTTCTAGAAACTTTTCCAGTAATTATACTATTTTTTAGAAATCTCCTCGCACCCAATACTGTAACATATCCAGAATTAAGAGATTGAGATTGAATAATTCCAGTTTCATCACCAGACACTACAATTTCTCCTAAATTAAAAGATGCTGGTTTAGTAGTAACATCAAATATAGGAAAAGTAGATTCTGGTGTAATTCTACCTACTGAGGTAGAAGATTTAAATGCACCTGGAACTTCTCCATCAGGAACAGTATTCACTAAACTATATCTTACAGTTCCTAAAGTTCCTCCAATATTAGGATCTGTTGCTAATATTTCAAATAATTTATAATTATAATTTTCAGAATTATAACCCAAACCAGTGCTTCCTACTCCAACACTTACTCCCTCAATTAATACTTTTTTACCTACTTCAAATGGATAATCTGCAGCATCACTAAAACTAGCTCCAATAGTTACAGTAACATCTTTGGTAGTATCATTGTAATCAATATTACTTATTTTTATTCCATTAGAATTGAAAGTAGGAATGACTATTGGAGTATCTGAGCTCAAGTCATTAACATTTTTTAAAATAGTTACTTCTTCATCACCTAATTTATAATCCAATTCAACATCAGTAACTTTTGAATTACTTAAAGGATCTATAAGAACTAAATTTGGAGATTCTGTATAATTTGTTCCTGTTGATGTAATTCCTATTTTTTCTAATGTGTGAGAAGATTTTACTTCTAAAACTTGTGGTAAATAAGCATCTGGTTTGAGAGTTTTATCTACTGGATAGTCAAATCCTATATTTTCTATATCAATACTCTTTATTGCACCTATATTGGTACTAGAAGCCTTAAGTATAGCATTTTTACCATGAACAGATGTAATGGTAGAAATACCTGGTAAAATTTTATAATTTTTACCAACATCTAATAATGCAACCTTACCAATGGGTCCATAAGAAGTTGATGAGTTAGTGATATAGTTAAATTCACCATCCCCTGAAGAATATTCCAATTTCTTAGGTTCAAATGGTATAACAAATGAGAATGTAGTTCCACTAGCTCCAACTAATATTTGAGATCCTCCTAAAGATCCAAAAGATAGTTTTAACGCATTTGAAGCAATAATATTAATATCATCTCTAATAATTTCATTTTTAACTTTTAAATTTTTAGATTTATTAATTGGTATTAAATTATAATATAAATTTTGACTTATTTGATTTACATTTTTAATAGTTAATTTGGCATTAGAATCTACACCAATCCTTCCAGATTTTTCAATATTAAAATCAGTTGTTTTTTTAGAACTTTCAAAAACATTATTTAAGTCAATATCAGAATAAATGTTAAAATCAAATGCACTATATGAATTAGTACCATCACTAAATGATAAAGAAGAATCTGAAAGATCAAAAATTATTTTTTCATTTCTCTCTAAATTAATTCTAGGATTAATAGATGCTATTGTTCCTCCAGATGCACTAGTGATAGAAATTACCTCTGGTGCAGTTTTTACTGACTGATAGTAATCATTGCATAATTTAATAGTATTATCATCTACAACATACACAAAATACATCCCGTTATTTACCAATCCCCCAGAAGATGTGGTAGCAGTATGAATAATTTTTTGTCCATCAATATAACCATGTCTAGATATTGTAATAGTGTTATTTGTAGTATTAACATTTCCTGAAACAAAAGTTCTAGGATTAATAACCAATCTTCTATTATAATCATTATATGCTACATTAATAGTAGTTGTTATACCTGGATTTGCATTAAAGAAAATATGATCATCAGGTATTAAACCATGAGTAGATGCAGTAGATACTGTTACTACAGATCGTTGAACTTGTCCAGTTATAATATCAGAATAATTAGTTTTTAAACTATGATATACACCAGTTCCTATTCCAGTAAAATATAAAGTACTAATATTAGTAATACTATTAATTCCTACTATATTACCAGTAGATCCTAATCCAACTGAACCTGTAGCAATTCCAATTAAATCGTTAGATAATTTAGCTGCATAAAGGGTTTGTCCATTATCAAGAGTGAAATCCATGATTCCATCAGTGGAAACCCCAAGTGCAGTTCCATCATTTGTTCTATATGTTAAAATATCACCAGTTTTTAATCCATGATCTTTAAAATAAAGAGATTTTGTAGGAATGAAAATTTCTGATATTCCTGCTCCAGGATTAGCAAATACTAAGGTAGATCCTATACCAACTCCAGCAAGAGTTCCTAATCCAACAGATTCTTTAGGATCAAAATACAACTCATTATTGATTCTAAAATTATTATTATCAGACCCACCAAGACCAAAAATAAAAGATCTTGGTTGTTGTGATAATAAAGAAACTGCTGTATGTGAAGATCCTATAGTAGAATCATAATTTCTTAAAACTCTGATTCTAGAAGAAACTTGATCTACATTTAATACTTTTACTTTTTCAGTGCCAATACCTAGAATATCATTTGATTTAATTAAAAGGGAAGAATCTATTTCTCCATTAATATTAAAGAAAGTAACAATACCAGTGGATGTAGTAGCATTTACTTCATTAAACAATCTAAATGTATCTGTAATTACTCCTACATTTCTTATTGAGTTGTTTAATATATTATTAGTGCTTAATCCAGATATTGTAACTAATTCTGTAGAAAATAAATTATGAGGAACTGTAGTATAACCAACAACCCCCTTACCCAATGAAGAAAATTCTACATTACTAAAAGTAGTAGAAGCGATACTAATATTATATACATCTTTTCCTCTAAGAAATGATACATTTGCATTAGCTCCATATCCACCAGTTCCTTCATTATTAAATGAAATTACATCTCCAACTTGATAATTGGATCCTGCAGTTTTAATTCCTACTGCATTTAAATATCCATCTGCAATGGACATAACCTTAGATTTAGACTTTGTAGATGGACTAAAAACAAAATCATAATCTGTATTTCCAAAATTAAAATTATAAGGAGAAGTATTTCTAACTAAATTTGTTTTATTAAGATCTATAGTATCTTGATTTGATTGAAAATTAAAATTATAATCAATAGGTTGAGAATTAAAGGAATCCCCTATAAAATAAGGAAACTGAGGTTTTTTATTATTTTTAAAAGATCCTTCAGAATCTGTTTCTAAATTTACAGTAGAAAAATATGCATAAGTTCCTCTTGGAAACTCTGGTGTTTTACAAAATCTTCCATTGTGTTCATCTAAATCATAATCGTCACTATAAGTAAAATCTTCTACAAAGTATCCTTGAGGGAATAAAAACTCTCCATTTGAATTTTGTGGATTGGGTCTATTTGTTGCTATACCACTAACATATCCAGATGTAAGAAGTTTAACATCCCCTCCAGTAGGATTTGAATATCCTGAAGGTCCATAAATTGGATGTCCATCATAAGCCCATCCAATTATAGGAGAATGTTCTTCTGATACTTGTTCTATATCATTTTCATATATTAAATCTGGAGTAAGAATTACCTCCCCATCTATAGTTTTTTTACTATAAACACTTTGTCTTAATTTTCTAGGTGCATATAAATGATTATATTGCAATCCATAGTTACCATCAGAAACAACCCCATCATCCAATGATATTTTATTTGATTGATATAATTGTTCAAACTTATTAACAGTCCATACTTTAGGTACAGAATATAAAGTACACTCAGATCCAGCAGGAGTAATTGATGTTACAATATCTGAAAAAGTATATCCTATACCACTATGAACAACTTTAACTGATACTATTTCACCACCTTCAATTACAGGAGTTATAACACTTCCTTGTCCAGATCCAGAAATCTTTAAATTAGGAGGACTATTATATCCAGATCCAGAATTAAGAACTATTATATTTGTTACTTTTCCATTTTCTATAACAGGATGGAATTGTGCATCCTTTCCTCTATTGAAAGTAAATGAAAGTTGTCTATTATAATTGATAATGTCAGATGATCCATATCCAATTCCTCCATCTGCAATATATACAGATTTTATAGACCCTCTTACTATGGGTCTTAAAGATGCATTAAAATCTTGCCCAGATAAAGTAGATACACCAATATTTCCAGTTATAGATACCTCTATTGGTGGATAATTAAATTCATGAATTCCAGATCCAGAAGAAACAAAATCAACATACTTTTGATTTCTTAAGTAGAAATCTTTTGCAGTAGATCCTACACCAACAGCAGATAATCTAAATGAATCATGATCTACCTTTTTGACATAATAATCAGTCAAAGTAGAAAGACCAACTATAGGAGTTGATTTAGCATCATATCTAATTAAATCCCCAGTCTCATATCCATGATCATTAATGGTTATTAAATTAAAGGATGTATTAATACCAGTAGTGGTAGAAGTTAATTTATTCTTATATCCAACACCAGAACTAGCAATACTTACAGAACTAACAATTCTCTTTTTCTCATTACATGTTAATACATGAGTTCCCACTCCATAGTCTGTAAGATTAATAGAGGAAATACCAGCAATAGCATCATCAAAATTAGTATGTAAAGATACAGTAGTTGAATTTTTAACAGCGCAATAATAAGGAGAGAAAGTAGTTAATCCAGCAACAGCAGTTTGTCCTTCTGGATCATAAGTTATAAATTCACCATCTCTAAATTTATGATAAGTACTAAATGCTATAGTATTATTAGTTAAATCTACCAATCCTGCAGATTCTATAGAATTAAACTTTGCAGAATGATCTACCAAAGTTAAATTAGGAATTGCAATAGATCCAGACCCATTACCACCAGAAATTTTAATAGTAGGTTGTGATAGATAGTCAAATCCACCATCAAGAACCTGTATTTCTTCTACACTACCTTCAACTTCACAATAAGCAGATAATCCACTTCCAACTGTAGATGTTGCTGTTAAAATAGGTGGATTAATAACATCATAACCATTTCCTTCAGTAAGAACGTCAATTTTTTCTATAGATCCATAATAAATTATATCTTTTGATTTATAATTAAGTATTTCAACACCATTAACCAAAATACCAGTTTTTCCTGATTCTGTTTTAATTTTATTTTGAGAAGTTACTGGAATTGGTACTTTTCTTATTAATTTTTGAGATTCAATTGTTTTTGATGAAAAATTAAATAATTCTAAAACATTATTTGTTATTGTTCCAGAAAAAGATACATAATTATCATTAGAAAGATCTGAAAGACTATGGGAAATTTTTATAGTATTATTATCTACCTTTCTAACAAAATATTGTTTTTCTACAATATCTAACTTATTATCTTCATTAACTCCACTATAAACGATATGATCTCCTGTAATAAATCCATGATTTACTACTGTTAATTCAGTATCCTCATCATATACCCCAGAACAGAAAATTTTATTATTTGGGATATCTAAAAACTCATTAAAGTAACTTGGAATAGATGAGGAAGTAATATAAACTACTCCATTATTATCTTTATATGCATTTTGAACATTTGTAGTATAATTACTAGATTCTGGATAATTTTCTAATTTTGCTTTTAATAATAATCTTTGAGCTGTATAAGATCTTCCTACTACTAATGTTCCAACACTTTTTACTGTTACTTCCTTATAATTATTAATAACAATAACTTCACCCTCAGTCCCATTCATAAAGACTGTATCCCCTACCTTAAATGTATGAGGGTCAAATAAAGTTAGTTTATAACTTTCATTTGAAAGATCTGCAATTTCAAAACTTGCTACACTATATGTAGGACAAATATTATAAAATAACTCAGTTGCTTGTAAATTTTTTACTGTTTCTCCAAGATTAGCAGATTCTATAATATCTCCTTCCTTTATACCGTAAGTTAGAGGGAAATTTAAATCTAAACCAGATAGTACTCCAGTTACTCTAACTTTTACTACATTAGCAGTTCCAACACCAGAATATCCATAAGCAAATACATCCATTCTAAGATTTTGCTTAGAAGGAATAACTTGATCTACTCCAGAGCATCCAAAGAACTGATTTAAAGTTTTGGAGGTATAATTAATTGTAGAAGATGTTCCGTTATCATAATCTACCTTTAAAACTCCAGTAGCTCCAAAACCAACAGTAGAATCTACACTAATTACAGTAGATCCAATAGATACTGTTTCTATAGATTTTGAAAGTGGGTGAATTGTAAAATCAACAGGTACTGTGTTACTAACTTTGTCATGATCTAAACTTAATCTATAATAAACTTTATCTTCTACAACTTTTTCTATATTACTAATAGCACCAACAGCTTTAGGAATTCCATCTACATTATCTTGGAATAAATTTCTATTAATCAAATCTTCTGGATTTCCATCAATAGATTCTACAACAATCTGTTTAGAAAGTTTATAATCTGCAGAAGAGGGGATAAACAGATAATCTCTAGGTTTAATAACATCTACATCTTTTCCATATAGAGCATTAAACAAAATTTCAAAAGATCTATCAGTTCCTTTAGATGAATAGAAATCTTTTGATTGTTTTACAAATAATCTTTTATCAATATCTGAAGATAAGGTTCTTTCTTCAAATCCAGGAGTAATTTGTCTTTTTACCTTTTTAAAAAACTCTTGTAAAAAACGTATGCTTAAATTATTAACTACAGACCCTGAAGAATGTGTAGAAATACCAGATTGAGAAAAAACTAGTTCATCTGGTTTATTAGGACTTCTATATGATGTAATTCCACTAAATCCACGTGAACATCCAGTAAAGGAATTAGTAGTAATTCCAGTATATGTAATAATCTCAGAATCTATCTCAATTAACCCATAAGAATCAGGAAACCCTGTAGTAGAGTCTACTGTTATCGTATTATCTGCTATTCCAACATTACCTGAAAGAGATGTGGCATTTACAAGATTAGTTAACTCATCAACTTTAACATATTGATCTAAATTTTGAATAATATCTAATGTAGAACCTTGACTTTCTAAAGCAGTATAATATTGAGATAAAAAATCTTCAGCAAGGGGAAAATCCGCTCTTACAAAATCTGGCAGTTGATTTTTAACAACTGAACTAATTTTAACTCTTTTATTCATTGGGATTTTGCTTTTTGATTAATATGTTGACGAAGATCCTAAAACGTAAGTATCTACAGCTCTTGGATTTGTTGTTGTGGTAGTAGAAGTTGTTAATCTTGCTATATCAGAACCTTTGTAACTTGAAGTTCCAACATATAAAGTCCCTGAACTGTTATTTCCAGAGTCAATTGTATCAGATACCATATCTATGGTACTGTTACTAATATCTAGTTGCAAATACAAATCCTGTAATCCAATAACATCATTAGATATAGGACATGTAGATACTTCTATCATTGGAATGCCCTGAATATGTTTAGATGTCGAAATAATATTTATTGGAGAAAGCATAATCTCTCCTTTATCATAATCTACTACTCCTACAGAAGGAGACACTATTGTAGCAGTATTATTACCAGATAAAGTAAATAGGAAGAGTGTACCAGTGTATCCACCAGGAGTAGGGGTATCTCCTAGATAAACAGTATCTGATACACCAAATACATTAAACCCAGAAGATCTAATATTGTGACTTTCATTGCCTTTTTTATAAAAAGGATTTCCAAAACATAATTCATACTCTGCTGTTTGATTCAGCATTACTCTCATATCCCTTCTTATCTGAACCTTAGTAATATTTGAAGTAACTGCTTCACTACTATTATCTACAACACTCTGGAACTTACTATATTTGAATTTTGCTCCATATTTGTTCATTTCTGTTGAATTTGCATACTTATTAATGTTATTACTAATAACACTCTTTAAAGATTCAGCACTTGGAGTTAAATTTGCATTATAATAAGCATTAATATCAACTTCCACATACAAATACTTAAGATCTTGTATTTCAGTTACAATTCCAGCAACACTATACCTACGTAATTGAGTTTGTAGGTTATTTTTGATAGAATCTGGTACAAATGGACCATATTTTGGTTTTATGGTCACAAAAACTTTTCCAAATTGAGGTGGATTCAATTCTTCACCTCCAAAAACAGAAACTGATTCAGTTTCTGGGTAAATTTGAGGAATTATTGCTTCAAAATCAGATGATGTGACTGCTCTGTTTTGTGTAGAGTATTTTTTAGGTGCATAATTCTTAATAGAGTCAATAGATTCAATATCTTTACCTCCTAAAGCCTCAGAATCTGTACTAATGATAGAAATTCCACTATTTACTAAAGAATTATTGTTATCTACAATTCTTCCATTAAAACTAAAGGAAGAAACTCCATTTGCAGCAGTACCATTTGTAGTAATATAAGAAACGTCAACATAATTCAATGCATTTAACTTTTCACCAAAGACTCCATCACCAAAAAGTAACTCATATCTCTGATCTTCCACTTCTTGAATAAAATATACCCTAGAAGTTGAGTTAATATCTATTAAAGTATCAGAAAATACATATTTTCTTGAAGTTGTACTTGCTTCAGTGTCTCTTACTGTGACTTGAATGGTAGAAGTATCAATATTTGGGTTTTCTAAGATGTATTTTGATGGTGGAGCAGGATTTAAAGAAGAAACTATGTAATTTGAGGTCAAAAATGTCCCTTCATGTATCTGTATATTTGAAAAAGTAGCAATTCCATTGACAACAGGCACTGTAACATCATTTGGAATAGCAAAAGCATAACTTTCTGACCCAAAGACT
>CEUA01046787.1_pt1 | contig 25784 bp, 24 predicted proteins | sample 361541 | NCBI WGS metagenome assembly CEUA01 (sample SAMEA2623079, study PRJEB7988) | marine metagenome | isolation source: saline water (ENVO:00002010), including
GACGAAATATCGCTTAGTGATTTTTCAATAAAGTTACTCTCAACAACCACCTCTGATAATACGAATGGATCTATTTTGACCTCAATTTTCAGATATTTACCGAAATTCATCTTTTCTATAACAACCGGAATGTAGCCAATTTTTTCGACTCGTAAGACATTCGCTCCTCCAGCATCCAACGTAAAGCGACCGTCTTTATCCGTTATAGAATACGTATCATTCACACTAACAGTGGCCCCAGGAACCGAGATGCCGGTCTCCTCGCTTATTACACTTCCTTGGATAATTATTGCTTGAGCAGATGCAGCCAAAATAAAAACTAAAAAGACAAGTTTATACATTCTTCAAGTCCTTAAAAAAAAGGCCGTGCTTCATAGGGAAGCCGGCCAAGAGGGGCTAATATTTCCCCTCTTTCGTTTCCCTACGCTGGCACAATCCAGTTCAGGTTCAAAGGGTTTTCTCTCAGGCTATACAAGCCTCCCCCAACGAAACATCTAACAAAAAGTACAAAATAATAATAAAATTTCAACCTTGGGTTGTTTCCTGATCATTGTCAATCAAAAAATTGACAAGCGAGATAGATAAAGTTTTGCAATGGGGAAACGAGTAAATATTAAAACCGGGAGATCAGCGTTTAATTATTCGTCCATCGGTGGTTATTTGCCAGCGATTTATCGATCCATCTCCTTCTATATCCACAGCTTCTTCTAAAGATGCCTCAAATGAAAAATCGGAGGCTCCCAATATAGGCGGCCAAACAAAATCTGGTATTACCGGAACAACAATACCCAAAGAATCCATGTTTAGGGTATAATAACCATTAGCTCGAAAAAACTCCTTCTCTCTATAATAAATAGATCGAAGGATCTCTTTAGCCTTTTCGGTTTCCGGTTTTTTAAAGTGGGGTACTGGTTGCCCTACTTGAATTTTGGAAAACAGAACATAACCCCATTTCTCGGGGTAATGCATATTTACTAATCCTTGAGGAGACCACACCCAATTGTCCTCTGATTTGCCTTGTACTTTTTGATATATACCATCAACCACATCAAGTTCCCATTGAACACGAGAAAAATTAATGCGCCATATTTGTCCGTCTATTTCCTTAACTCTGCGACTATTCCCTTGTTGTAGTACTTCCCAAGGAAAAGCTATTTCCAAAGACCAACCCTCATCAAAATCCGACGGATCATTTATAGTTCCCCAGACCTTAATTCCCGTTTCCAACGCGTCTATATCCCACGCATTTATAAATAAACCACCATCTCGATAGGGTCGTGGTAGAAGTAAATCCCACTCTGTTCCGTAAGCGTTGATCTCAAATTCATAATAGAGATGCGTATCTCCATCCGGATCGATAAAGACTTCGAAGTCATTATCTCTGTAGATAACTCCATCTCGATCTTTGATCGAAGCCCAAACATGTGGCTCCTCTATGTAGGCTGCAACGTAGAAATAATGATCATCCCATATCATCTTTGCCCGGGTCGCCAAGCGTGGTTTCGGCCGTTTATCACCCTCAATATCTACAAATGATGACGTCCAGTTCGCTCTCTGCCAAGACGGTTCGTCAAGTTTTCCATCGATTGTTATATCACCGGTAGCACGCTGCGCAGTATAACAGAGGGGATCAATACTCTCAATATACCCAATATGTTCATACGACTGAGGAGTTAAAACCCCTACGAAACTAAAAAAAAATAGACTGATTCTTAACATTGCAACACCTCGCAACTATAAACGTTTTTCAAAAGTCACATACATTGTAAACGCATTTTACACATAATTATCAATCGAAGCAAATAGTCTCTACTTGGTCAAAATAGGCGTGGCCGTTTACATTTGTATTAGTTTTATTTTATAAGAAAGGGTTATTAAAATAACGGAGAATGAACTAATGGATCAAAAAGAAGTTACATCTTTATACATGAGTGGAATGAGTAAATTTGTCCAACAGGATTTTAGTGGAGCTATCGATAAATTTAAAGAAGCCATTCTCATCAAGCCTGACTACGGCGACGTATATCAAGCTATGGCTCATTGTTACGAAAAACTGGAAGATTTCGACTCTGCGTTGAAATACGCCAAACAGGCCGTCGAACATAACCCTGATGATTTCCTAGCACACACAAGCTTATCGATGTTCTACCAAAGAAAAGGGCTTATAGCTGAAGCAGAAAAAGAAAAAGCATTAGCAGCAAAATTGCAGGAAAATATTTCAAACTAAGACGATCAATTCAGACATGCGTATCGGGAACTACACCTTCTCACCTTTTAACGATAACCTTCCAGTTTTAACGCTGGCTCCAATGGCAGGCGTCGGGAATTGGGTCTTCAGGCTTATTTGCGCTAAATTAGGTGCAAGAATTGTCGGAGTTGAATTTATAAATTGCAGATCAATTGAAAACTCCACCCACAAAAATCGACAAATGCTCGATTTTTGTGATGCATCAATTTATGATAAAACTGGAATTTCAGCGCTGGCTGCACAAATTTATGGAAATGATATAGACCTCCTTGCAAAAGGTGGCCGTGAATTCGAACGGCGCGGAGCTCAGATAGTTGATATAAACTTCGGCTGTTCAGTTCCAAAAATCGTCAAACGCGGTAGCGGCGCTGCTTACTTGCGAGATTTAGATAAATTATATAAGGCTGTCTATCAAACAGTTCGCTCTGTTTCAGTTCCGGTCATCGTGAAAACCAGGATAGGTTGGGATGATGATAACATTAACATTATCGAAGTGATCAAGCGATGCGAAGATGCCGGAGCAAAAGCTATAGCTATTCATGCACGCACCGTAATGCAAAAGTATAAGGGCGAAGCAAAATGGGAATGGATTGCCCGTGCAAAAGAAAATGCCCAAATTCCTGTAATTGGTAATGGCGACGTTTTTTCCGTTGCCGATGCGATTCGACTAAAAGCTGAAACAAATTGTGACGCGGTCATGATTGGGCGGGCGGCTATGGCAAATCCTTGGATTTTTTCTGGACGAGATACAGCAACATTCCGTGAACGTATTGAATTAGCATGTCAGCAATTGGAATTGATGGCGGAGTTCAAAGGAGAGCGAATAGGTATTTTTGAGACGCGCAAACATTTAAGTCTGTATTTCAAACAACTACCTCGCACATCAAAAATCCGTAAACAGTTATTAACAACGGAGTGTCTCACAACATTACTGTCCGTATTAAGAGATTCATTAGCAGTAGAATTTACAGAGAACAAATCAAATAACCTCTCACTAACAAAGAAAGAAGCAGGTGTACTCGCTTGGGGAGGTATAGATTAACCTAATGGAGCGCCTGAAATGAAACATTTTAATTTTTTATTAATAATTATTATCTTTTTCGGTGCATGCACCGAAAAACCGATGTCCAACTCATTGAATCTCCAAGTCCACGAAGCGAGATTCTTAGCGGATTTTGATGGAGAAGTGTTTAGTGAATGGGATACGGTGCAAGTTCAGAATAAAAATAACAAAGTAGCCACTTACGTCGTTTCCAGTAGTCCTCTATTAACAGCCTGGAATTTCCTCGCACTTAATGCAAGCCAGCAACACACTGACAATACGCACATTGTTACAGTAAGGCTTAATGCCTTTGCTGAAAAAAAAATGCGAAATTTTTCTCAAATAAGTGGTAACCTAAAAGTTCCACTTGGTCTACGCGTAGGTGATCGCTGGATAAATTTTAATCCCTTACTAAACCCTGTTACAGATAGAATGACTCTTCGGGGGCTTAATGAATCGGAGGTAGCTGCACTACACGATTATATAGAAAATCGTTAATAAAGGTTGGACGAATTCCGTGTCTTGCCGATTTGAGAGAATAGGTTCATAAAAAGTAAGTTTAAAATCCCATAGGTAGGTCCAGGGAGGATTGTGTTAACTCTTCTGTCACCTGATCTCCTATATGAATCATATTCTCGATTCGTGCCCCTCCCAAGCCCGGTATATAAATGCCGGGCTCGCATGACAACGTGTCTCCTACTTCCAGTATGTCTGACCCACCTCGTGAAACTTTTGGCCTATCACCACCCAAACCTAATCCATGACTCAAATGATGTAAAAAGTAGTCGTCCCACCCGTGCTGAGCAAAACACTGTAACACCTCCTTATAGATCGTATCACCATTACTACCCGACGACATGTGACTATAGCCAATAGCATAGGCCCTCTTTACAGAATCCAACAATAACCTCTGTTCGACCGTACCTCGACCAACTATGCCCGCGCGTGTGATATCTCCCAAGTATCCTTTTACACGAATCGCTAAATCGATAAAAACCATATCTCCTTCCCTCACAGTGCGAAATACATCTTCGGCACTATCTAAGTAATATGTCCCCTGACCAACAGCCGGTGCCATACTAACATCTTCGGCTCCAGCCTTACGCATAACATATTCGCCTTCTGCCGCAATATCCGCGCAGGAAACACCTGGTTTTATCGCCGCAAATGCTGAGGTAATCCCTAAATCAGCTACGCGTGCCGCTTCACGCAAACCCACTAGGTCCTTTTCGTCTTTTTTCCTTCTGAGGAGGCCACCTATATCCTTAACTATTACCTTGAAATTTGGTATCGCCTCTTTAATCTCTTCACCTAAAGAAGGTTCATCGACGACAATTTTGTTATGATTATAACTACCCAAAAAATCGATCAACTGCTTATTTGGGCTTCGGTCTCCCTTCCTATTTTCTATAACATTACAACGATTGAGTAGATCGCGACAAGCATTAGATATCCAAAACCCTGGAAAAACCACATCTTTATCTAATCCAAATATAATTGCAAAGCAATTAGGCCTTGAAATTATTTTGGTAGGGTTTGGATGGTCCAATAAATACAATTGATTCGGCCGTTGTGTAGTAATAAATATGTCTGATTCACAAGAATCGAGTAATCGCCGAAGTCGTTGTTTACGTCCCATAAATTTATCCTAACGAAATAGCCTTGATTCAAATATTTGTAGTTGTACATTACAAAATAGAAATATTATAGAAAGACCAAACAATAAAAAACTGGAGTTCAAGGGCCATGATGACCGAAGAAGAGATTTTTGAATTCGACCTAAACGGACTAATAATTTATCGTGATCTAATTCCCCCAGAAGATGTATATAGAATGAACCGTTTGATCGATACTGAGCAAGGTAACGAATTTCCTCATAGCTTCTCCTTTTTACACTTAGACCCAATATTCATGAACTTGATGGCCAACCCAAAAACACTTGATGTTATGCGTTCAATCATAGGAGACTGGATGCGATTAGATCATACATACGGCCTACAAATGAAGAATAATTCAGAAGTTCGAGAAAATCTTCATGGAGGGCTGCGACATGATCAAGGTGAGCATCAATATCAGTGGGCGAATAACAAAATGTGGAACGGATTGATAGTTGTTATGTATGCTCTTGAGGATGTGAAGCCAAACGATGGAGGATTTATAGGTGTACTCGGAAGTCACAAATCAAACATTGATACCTATAAACCACCAGTATATTCACATCTAGTGCACAACCCAACGCTCAAGGCTGGTGATATGTTGATTTTTACAGAGGCTCTTGTACATGGTACAAGAGCCTGGAATAGTAAAAATAGACGTCGATCTCTTTTGTATAAGTATTCACCCGGTTACTCCGCCTGGGGACCATCAGAATCGTTGAATCCATTCTTGGAATTAGCTCAAAACGACGTACAACGAGATCTCTTACGCCCGCCCTATGTTGGCAAGAGAGATCCAATAACATTTCCTGAAATACCATGAATAAAAATATTTCGGACAATGTAACGTCGGGCCACCTAGATCCTCAATTAATACCCTTTATACCCTTTCTGTCTACAAATCAAATGATTTGCTTTTAACACTTGATAATTTAGGCTTTGAAATAACATATATCATGCAAACCAATCCACCGGACTCACAAATTGAATTAATACCAAATTTTATACATTTGGAAGCAACTAATGTATTGTGGGAACATCTCCGAAATGACACGTGCTGGACGCAACACCACATAACTCTATTTGGTAAAAAAATGGCTTCTCCCCGCCTTTCGGCATGGTATGGTGATCCAGAGGCAGATTACCATTATTCAGGTCAACAACTAACTCCAATCCCTTGGACTACCCAATTATTAACTATAAAAAACGCAATAAATAAGCGATTAGATTTAAATTTTAACAGCGTATTACTAAATTATTACCGGACAGGTTGTGACAATATGGGCTGGCATGCTGATGACGAAAAGATTTTAGGAGAAAACCCTACGATTGCATCGCTTAGCCTGGGGGCCAATCGTCGTTTCGTGATGAAACATAAATATCGTAAAGATTTACCAAAATATGAATACCATCTTGGGAATGGCGACTTATTCATTATGAGTGGTCCTACTCAACATTTTTGGAAACATCAAATACCAAAAACGCGAAAACCTATTAAACCGCGCATAAACTTAACTTTCAGAAAAATTAGAATAGAAATGTCCAAATCTACGTAGTATTAAAATTCGTTCTATAATTATTTAACAACAGAAAAAATTTTCTGCTATCTATCCGCTTCCCATCGATGGGCACGAACACCAGATTCACTATTTTCCTTTAGAGCTTCTTTCCATTTCTGACACCAAACATCGTAATCTGTTAGAACCGATTCAGGTTTAATTGCACTTCGAACTACAAATTCAGGATGAAACGGCCTACCTGTGGGAGTTCCTGTGGCTTGGTAGCGCAAATCCATACTCCAGCGAATGTCATCACTATAATTGCGTCCAGATCGATGCGGTATTTCCTTATGCATCAATAAAACGTCCCCCTTTTTCATAGGAAGAAGAACGGTTTCGGCTTCAGGCATCAACTTGTCGGCAATGCTCGTACCAACACCCGGTTTACTGCTGTGTTCCCATAATCCATCACCATGCACACACGGCATGATTTCTAAACAACCATTTTCAAGCGTCGACTCCGCTAAGGGCAACCAAACCGTCAAGATAAAATGTGGATCGGCTTCTTCCCAAGTGACGCCTGCATCTTGGTGCCACGGTACAATATGCGCATCAGCTCCTGTCGGCGTTACCCCTTCAGGAAGTTTAGGTCTTATGTGTTGAATTGGGCTACAAGTAATTTCAGGACCAACAAGCCCCTCTACAAGATCTATTAAATTCTCATTACTTAAAAAATTAAAACACTCTCTGCCTCGAAAATGCATGATATCCATCTCGCCGTATATGTCACCAAATTCCCTACATATATAGGCTAAACGCCTTTCGAACGGTTGGTCTTCAAATAAGCTTGAAATCTTTTTATCCCGATATAACTCTTTTGCTCTTGCATCTATATAACCTATGTACTCATTGATTAACGGATAGATATCATGATCAGTTAACGCACCCTCTACTAACAAATAACCTTGATTTTCAAAGGCAGTCTTTTCAGCAATAGTTAATCGCATAAACCCTCCAGATCTTAAGCCAATATAGGATAGCCCTTCTCTTACGTCCACCTTTAGCATTACCTTTAACATTGACAGGTTTTTGTAATCACACTCAGGGGAATTTTGATTATATATGGCACACGAAATCGCAGACAGAAATAATCAGCCCCTTACCCAGGCTATGACTCTCGAATTAAGCGTAGGGCCCTGTGGAGATTTAGTCGGCGAGGACGATAAAGCTCTACAGGCCGGCATAGACTATTTGGCTCGATTAGGGGGTGGAACACTACGTATCTTACCAGGTAATTACAAGATGCAAAACTCATTATTTCTTCAACGTGGACTACGTATCGTTGGAAGTGGGAAAGATACGGTTCTTTACAAAGCTCCAAGTTTTTCCAGTGATCTGATTTGCGATGCAGACTGGTACGAAAAACAAATCAAAGTGTCGGATTCGAGCGGTTTCAGTGTAGGGTGCGGTATTGTGATACAAAGCCAACACGCTGGTGCCTTGCAAGTTATCAAACGAACCGTGACAGCTATCATAGATAATGTGCTACACCTTAATACCCGACTCGATAAAAATGCATGGCTTTCAGAAGAGGCGAGAGCCTCTTCGATTTTCCCGCTTGTGACTGCCCAAGGAGTAAATGACGTCCATGTTTCAGATATCGTGTTGGACGGATCTTCTGAAGAGAACGAACCTCTCAACGGAAATTACGTGGGTGGACTTTTTATTCAACACTGTAACAACCATTTGTATGAGAGAATCATTTCTCGCAACTACGCGGGAGACGGATTTAGCTTTCAAGTGTGTGACGATATTAGGTTTAATAATTGTGAAGCTCTAGACAATTTGGAACTTGGATTCCATCCTGGGAGCGGTTCACAACGTCCAATCTTAATTCAATGCACAGCCACAGGAAATAATCAAGGCCTTTTTTTCTGCTGGGGAGTTACCCATGGGAAAGTATCATCAAGTCATTTTAGTAATAATAAAGAATATGGCGTGTCCTTTGGCCACCGCGATACAGATAATCATCTACTTCAATGTAAAATAGAGTCTAACGGAGTATTCGGCATATTATTCAGAGAAGAATTTAGCAGTTTCCGTGGTGCTCATCGAAACCGCATAGAGGAATGTTCATTTACGGGGAATGGTCATAAAGATGCGGGAGTAGCCATACAATGCTACGGTAAACCCTGCGAAATTGAATTCAAAAAAAACCGTTTTGAAAATTTAGGAGGAAATAATCAAAAGATTGGATTTCGGTTTTCAAACAAGTATCAGGACTTTCTTCTGAAAGAAAATATATTTGTAGGAATGGAAAGAAACATTATGATGGACGAGAGTTAATTTTATGACCGATTTTTTATTAATAGACTTTGGTACAACCTCAACAAAAACTACCCGTCTGGATATAAATACAGGAGTATTTAGTAATATCTTGTCATATAGTGCTCTAAAAAACTGTGCCAAAAATCCGGGACATCACGAATTCGATATGTATGAGGTTAAAAGACGTTTCGAAGAAATTTGTCATCATAATTATTCCCAGTCTCCTTTTTCAGGAATCATGATTTGTAGCGAAATGCATGGGTTTGCAGTATTGGATTCAAATAATCATCCAATTACTAATTACATTAGTTGGAAAGACGAGCGAGCCCTAGAAAAAAATGGTCAAATCAAAAGTGCGTTTTCTGATGTTTGTAGCTTTTGGGGAAACGATTTTAAAAAAATCACGGGCATGAAACCACGACCAGGTTTCATGCCTATGTCTCTTTTGAACACATCGCGAACTAATATATTTCCATCTAAAATTCGCGTCGTCGATTTACCCGGCTGGCTTTCTCGATCAACAGGCTCTTCAACTGGATACATACATAGAACAATGTTAGCCGGATTAGGGGTATATGATATAAGAGACAATATAACTGCAAAGGATTTGGTTTCATGGCTATCAGAAAAAATTGGATCAGAAATCTATTTAGATACGCCTGCAGAGATAACAACCGTTTCCGGTTACTGGAATAAAATCCCGATCTACGTCGGCTTAGGAGACCATCAATGCTCGCTTCTGGGAGCGGGCTTAATAGACGACCAGGCACTCTCAATAAACATAGGAACTGGCGCTCAAATATCTACTTTACACCCAACTCTTTTTCCAGAAGAAGCGGAACTAAGACCTTTTCTATTTGATCTCTGTTTAAAAACGATCACACATATTCCCGGTGGAAGAGCCCTTGCTACTTACGTTAACTTTATTCAGCAGTTGGTGGGCCCTAATTCCGATATTTGGAAAGACTTATCGCATGTATGTACTGAAGACATCAGTGATGGTAGCCTACTGTTTCAACTTGGAATATTTCCTGGCGCTCGAGGCTATGAAAACGGGGGATCAATCAGACACATTAATGAGGGAACATTTGATAAAGAAAATTATCTCCATTCACTTCTACGTTCATTTGCTGAACAGTATATAGACATCACCAAATTATTTGATCCCGAGATATCGTACAGTCGGTTAATTGTCAGTGGTGGCATAGCGCGTCGATTACCTTCATTTGTGGAATTTTTACGAAAAAACACAAAATATCACATTGGGGGTGCTACTGATCTAGATGAATCTTTGGTCGGTCTCCGCGCAGCAACGCTATTGGCAACGGGACAAGCAAAAGATATAAAATCCGCTCAACAATATTTTGGTCGTAAGATTACATATACACAAGATTAGTTTATTGAGCATCACGCAAACGCTGTGTCAAAATTCTCATCATACTAAATGCTATAGAGGAATATCGACGCAAAATCCTTTCTAAGCTAGTACGTTGCAACGATAGCAAATGAACATCAGTTTGGGCTAAGACAGACGCCGAACGAGGCTCGTCATCCAATAAAGCCATATCTCCAAAAACTTGTTTTTCACCAAGTATCGCCAACTTCGGTCCTCCTTCTTTCCTGACCTCTAATTCACCATTAACGACAATATACATTTTATCACCAATACTCCCCTCTCGAATAACAGAATCACCAGACCGCACGCTTTCCTCCTGAACAGACAGAGCCACATGATACAACTCTTCCAAGGGCAATGTCGCAAAAAAATCAGACCCTCTAAGGAAAGCAATTTTTTCCATCGTGGTTAAGGGTTGCTCCTCACCTTCCATTTCGACTCCTTTCGATTTAATTGACAACTCCTCCAAAATATGACATGCCTGTTCAGTCAAAATATCACTTCGCAGCAACAACCAATTCAAATCAAGCAATTCATTAGCAACAGAAATAGCTGCAACCTGTGTCCAAACTCCTGCATTCTGCAAAACATAATCCAAGGAAGAATCAACCGTCGGATCATCCCAATTACAAACCGATTGCGCCAACATAAGCTGTTGCTCTACATCACTCTCCAAAAGCGGCAATACAAAAGTAAGTAAATCACGATCTGCAATATTCTCCAAAAGTTCAATGGCCTGCTCTCTACCTTCCGAATCATCAGAGCTCAAACGCTCTAATAAATCATTCACAACATCAGAATCCCCTAAATACCCAAGGACTCTTACTACACCACTAAGTACTATTCCATTATCATGATTGAGTTGATCTAAGAGCAATTCAGAAAACTGTCCCCGTCCACGCAAAACATTTGCTACGACAATACTCCGACTTGCCGTTTCTAAACGAATTCGACATGAGGTTATCAGATTCTCATTTAAGGACTCATCATCCATCCGAATAATTACAGATAGCAACCCTTCCCACTCACGTAATGACACAGTATCTATATCTTTTATCAACTCTTCACGAGCAGTGGACGTCGCAATATTTGAGAGACCAGTAGTTGTCGCAGTAACTACATCAGGATCCGAATCCGCCAACATATTGCGTAGTCCGATAAGATTATTTTCTTTCTCAAGTCGACTTAAACTACGAACACTTGCCTCACGAACTGCTGGATGTACATTTTCTAACATCGGAAATAAAAGCGCTCCAAATTCTTCTCCTCCTACACTTCCAGACGCTTCTATGCCGGCAATTAACTCCTCGGAATTCTCACTAGCCAATAAACCTCGAAGCATTTGATCTCGTTGCTCGACCGAACTGGTATGGTTCAAGTGCTCTAGGATCATCAAGCACTCCCCTTTCATTGAAGCTCGCTCCGTTTCAGTATGGAGGAAATGTATCGCTTTTTCTTCAATGGCAACCTTAGCACTACCAATTTCTTGACCATTTGTTAACAATTCATTAACACAAATTGCGGCACTCAAACGAACTTCCTCTTCCTCATCGCCAAGACAACGCAAAAGCATTTCAAAAACTTTTCCCGTTTCTTCATCCATCGGCCGTAGAGCACCAAGTGCGGCACTTCTTATTCTAGGATTAGCATGTTCTGACAGTTCTAAACAAACCTGCATACCAGCAGGCCCTGGATTTTCCCTTAACATCTCGATACCCAGTTGCCTAACACCATCCTCTCGGTTTAGTAAAAGACTACGGCTAAAATCCGGCGAATTCATGACAACATCTCGTAAAGCTTGCATTGCCTGTTCGTCTTCAACGTCTAAATTTTGCTCTCGTACAGCCCGAACCAAAACCGCTGTATAGCTTCTTTTAAGTAAAAAGCCACAAAGGGCCATCGTAATTGCCACAAGCAACAGAAGAAGAAAAAACTGGTTCATTGTCAGAAGGCCCAGCGCGTGAAGCTCGGTTATTCCTGCGCCGACCAAACCCCCAAGAAGCATGAATCCTCCCTCCATGATCATCCGAGTCCCATCGCTATTTCTGGCAGGCACTAACTTGATCAAAACCTGATAGGCTGGAGCAACAACACTATCCAACAAGACATAATTTAGGAGGTTGCCTACAAAAATTGCCGCAATCAAACTCAAAGGAATTATCCCATCACTGATAACAAAAAGAACCGCGGCTATCACACCATAAACTACACTCGTCCAAAAATAAATCGCCCCTGTTCCCAGCCAACGTAAAAGTCTTTGTAACAAAAGTGTGGTCACAGCCAGCGTTGCAACACCCGTAAGAGCAAAAAACAATCCAAAAAATTGAGTTATTTCTCCCTCAGTTGCATAAGCGTTACGAGCTACAACATTGAAGCTGTAGTGAATCGCAGTATACATTGCAAATACTGCGATAGATAAAGCGAACAAAAGTAACAGATAGGCCGATTTAACAAAATAAAGAAAGTTTTCTCCTAAAGTTGCTCCTCGCTCTCCTTCCTGATCTCCATCTGACTGTTGAACAAAATACTTACGCAACAATTGCCTTAGGAGAAATAAAACAACTACCATATTAACGACAGCAAGTCCATACAAAATATGAGGAGCAAGGACGTTACCAAGTAATCGCACGATCCCCCCACCAGCGATATCTCCCAAAACAGCACTAGAAGCAAGTAGCGGAAACAACACTTTGGCCCGAGAGGAATAACAAATACCACCCGCGACTATCCAGATTTGAAAATTCATTAGCGTACGAGCAAGTTCAGATGATACGAAGAGATAAGAGTAGTAAGGAATGCCCAATGGTGTGCTGTTCTGGGAATCATAAAAGAGGATCACAGCATTAGAAGAGAGCACTAAAGAAACTGCAGCCATGAGACCGAACAGAAGACGTTGACGAGCTACGTGAGAAGTCATCCAAGACAACAAAGCCATACTAATCGAGAAGACTATGGCAATCCAAGTGTACATCAGAGGTAATTTATCAACACCTGCACGCACATTAAAAACAGCCGATGATACACTTTTCACAATACCGTCATCTATCTGCGCAAGAAAAAACACGGAAGCTGCTAACATCAACCTAGGAACTTCATTTTTTCGCACATTTAGCAGACGTAAAATATATTGCATTCTCTATTTATGACTTTCCCAAGCGTTGGTCTTCTGAGTTTAACCATGATCCATAGTCACGGTGTGTAGGTCGTGGATATGATTTTCCAGCTCGTTTTAGCCATTTCTCTAGCGGATGCGTTCGGTCCATTTGTGGTAGCCCTACCTGAACACCCGTAGCTATGGACTCGAATATAGCCAAAATTATTTCTAAGACATGTATACCTTCCTCCACTCCACAGCAGTGGGATCGGTCTTGATCAAGAGCGTTAACAAATTCGTCAACAAAGGATAAATCAGATTCGTCAACGCCGCTATCGGGCTCGTAGCCAGGAGGCAATAATAACGGCAGCGGTTCCCAACAATGTTCCCCTCCTGGGGTATAATGAGGAGCAGGGATCCACCATGCTTCATTCATGCGCCAAATTATTCGACCCTCACTTCCAGAAAATTCGATTTTATAAGCATCAATTTCTATCTCTTCATAGCGGTGCTGCAAATGAATTCCGTGCGTACCGTTGTCAAATTCAAGTAGAGAGCTTATGTCTTCTCCAACAACAATACCCATACCATTGGCTGCGACCAAAACATCGTCAGCAGAGGCAACCTTCCCGTTTACTATCCCTGATGAAAAAATCCTCCGGACATGTCCGGAAACACCTAATAAAGCATTAATTCCATGCGTCCCAATATTCATTAAGCCGTAGCCGCCATAATACCCCTTGCCACTACTTTGAGTAAAACGAAGCTTTCCAATCTTTCCTTCATTTACGGCCGCTATAATGGCTTTCATAGCAGCACCACAGCGTCCTTGATGATGAACAACAAGCTGTACGCTCTTAGACTTTGCTTTAGCTTGTAAATCATCTGCCAATACAAGATCAGTACAAATTGGTTTCTCTATATCAATGTGCACTCCATATTCAATTACTGCTGAGGCCAGCGAATAATGAAGTTCAGTAGCCGTTGGAATTACTACTATATCAGGAGCTTCATCTAACAACATTCGATGATAATCTCCATACTGTGCTTGGACATTTAATTCATCGCCCAATGCTCTACATAATTCAGGTCTAACATCACAAATTGCAGTTAATTCAGTTCTAGGGTGTGCTCCATATGCCCGAGCAGCCGCTTTACCTCTATTACCACACCCTATTATCGCTACCCGATAGGTCTTAGCCATTGATCTTTCCCATACCAAAACCTCGAATACGAAAAAAGCATACAAAAAAAGCTAACCTGCATCTGCCATAACTGCTTTGGACCAGTATGAAGAGAAATTATTGCGTAACCATTTCAGAGAGGCGAATCTTATACTATTGTAACCACCCCAACTCCACCGAATCGGCCACGCCCTTTTTCCTGTAACACGCCTAAAGATCAAACGGCGTTCACCCCCTGCAACATCAACCTGGCAACTAAGACTTTCCAATTCTTTTTCATAAAACCCATCGATAATATTCTTTACATGATCTTTAATTTTTCCCTTTTGGAGAACTGAAACCCGCGGGCAAACCATCCCTCCTTCACGAGCAACAAACGAACTTAGTTTTTGCGGAGATATCTCCTCACCTAAAAGATCAACTTCACGTCTGATAGATCGTGGATTCATCACACCATAAGTCCTGCAGATTAAAGGCCGAACTTCATATATACTGCACCCATTATTTTCTCCAAGAAAGGGGCACCGAAGCGGTCTCTCTTCTCTAAACGCAAAGATATCCGATCGAAGACCTTCTGGCCATTCTCTCTCAACATAATCAACTATATTGGCATATTCGACTCGGTATAGTGGGAACATTGTCGCGTAGTCATTATCATATTCTTCAGATGTCAACCAACAGCACTCTCCGGATCCAGCACATCGAGTACTCGGAACCTTACTATAAACCTTTTCTAAACGTTCTTTAATCTTTTTCATAATTCCACCAAATTAGAAATTCCAGAATATTATTATGCGTATAAAACAAATGATTACGCAAGACCAACTTGACAGTTACCAAAACACCTCATTATAATTGCAATATTCGTCCCTTAACTGATAATGAATATGGACAAAAATCGTAAATTTGTGGGTATTCACTTCAAATGCTGCAACACATATTCACGAGTCTACATCAACAAACAAGAATCTGCTTATAAAGGTGCTTGCCCTCGTTGCGGGAAACGTGTTTCCTTGCAAATTGGCGAAGGTGGGACGAACTCTCGGTTCTTTTCGGCAAAATAAGCATTACTTGTAAAGCTAACCTAACACATTGCGAACCTCCTTCACAGATTGAATCAATTGTCTGTAGACTAGATTACATACAAAAAACATCAATTAACTATTGTATCCCTACTTCAAAAACTACGCTTACGGTGAGTGATACATAAACGACACTAAAACCAATTGAAAGTTTAGCCACGATAATTCCAACCTGCTGGGAGAACAACTAACGGCATACCTAAAACACAACTATCAAAAAGAACACGGAAGTCTTCCTCTGACAACAAAATTACGGCGATTCCAGGTCGAGACCACCTCTCACTTGAGCACAGTATTATACCGTTTGCGAAATATAGAGCCCCTCCATCAGGCGCTGAGCGAACTAAGCGCTCTTCCCAATCGTACGGTCCAACCTCAAAATGTAAAAAGGATTTTAATGGCCTGAATCTGCGCAAGTGATGCAAAAGAAAGGTTTTTTCTTTAGGCATTACTCCTAAGCTCTCAAAGCCTATCAAACATTTCCTAAGCACCGCTTTCCCATGCCTTAAAGAAAGTATTTGAGAGGACTGATCATACAACAAGAACCGTTCGTCACGTTTCGCACATTCGATCCAATTCTTTATTGCTTTGTTTCCATGAGCAATATCAACAGAGACCTGTCCCTTTAATTCGATCGCGTGTACATCAGAAGTATTGTATACAACAGTTAACAAAACCCAACAAAAAACTTGTCGCATTTCTGTTCCAGAATTATTTATTTACAGTAAGCAAAATCGTAAATATGAATCGATTTATTCGACAACATATCTTTCTTATATTCGTAAAACAGTAGTATAATTATCCCCCGCCATCAAGAAACAAATCTTGTAAAAAAACAGGGTTTTTTAATAAATGAAGACTGCGCACCCTACATCAACCTCATCAAACAAGAACGCCAAATCTTTGGATCCCAAACGCACGCAGCCGTGCGTAATGCTTTTACCCAAATTCATTTCAAAAAGTGTACCATGAATCATATATCCTGGAGCAAAATAAAGAGCATGCTCGCCTAATAAGCCACGCTGGAAACGACGTTTATCTTCAGGAAAAACAGGAACTTCTTCATTTTTTTCTATAAAATCCCATGTAGGCCTTATCCACAAAGGATCTTTAGATTTTCGTTCAATTTTAAATTTGCCAAGCGGGGTGTAAAATTGCCACTTGTACCATTGTTTTTCTCCTTCTAATTTACGACCACTCCCCGTTGCACAGGTTGCCACATACATTTCCTCTCCAACCGTTCGCAAGCTTAATTCATTTTCTTGAGTATTGATAACCACGTACTTTTCAGCAACTAAAAGTGTGTCTACGGTTACCAGCAATTTCCGACGTTCGTTCCAAAGAGCATCATCGGCAACTGCACTTTGAAAAAGCATCTGTGGAATACTTATAACTATACATGCAATGAAATTGTTCACAGTTCTCGTGTCTTTTTAAACAAAAAAAGCGGTCGAGGAGTGCTTCCCTCGACCGCCAAACATACTAGATAAATCTCAACTCACATACGGTCATACCACGGACGCATTTTCTCAACCATGTCATCATACTTTTTCGCTGCATCCTGAATACCCGTAACAATCATTTGGGCTTTCTTTTGAGCCGATTTTGCATTCATTTCGGCATTAGAAAACTCGTCACTAGAAACTGCGGATTTAGCAGCGGCAATCTCTGCCTCAGCTGCACCCAACTCATCTTGAAGTTGCTGAATGTCGCCTTCTGTGCCTTTACCGACTGGAGCTCCGGCAAGCGCATCCCGGGCCTGGCCTACGACACCAACCGCCGCAGCTAGAACATTTTCAGCCGCGCCACGCTGACGACTCTTTTCAGTTTCAGCAGCAGACTTGGCCTCATTTGCTTTCGACTTGGCATTGATAATTAGCGCCTGGGACTCAGCAAAATCTGACATCATCTCAGCACTAGCATCGTTTACAGCCTTTTCAGCCGCCGAATAAGCCTCCTCAGCGACACTATATTGCTGAGAGGCGAATTGCTCAGCTCCTACATCCCTAGCACTCTCCAGTGCCTTCTTCGCCGCTGCGAGATCGGATGTCGGCGGCTCGCCTCCACACCCGGCGAACAAAACAGCGCCAGTAAAAGCCACGCAGAGCGAAAAATATCGCATTCTCATGTTTACCTTCCCGTTGTTTTAACCTAAAAATACCTAATCACATACTCAATGATAGGCTCTTAACACACACATCTATCGTAGATAAGGTAAAAATTGGCCCCTTTGCTTGTCAAGAAAAAATTCCCGTGACTTTTACTCACCAAAATTCCGTCCGCTAACATCAGAGCTATTTCGCCTAGTGTTTTCACGTTCCAATTTAATCTGATTCTGCAAAGATTGGTGCTCCTCCTCAAGAGTTTCTACCGCTTCTTTAGCTGGTCCTAAGTCACTCCGCGACTTATCTAATTTCTCTTTTGCCTGCAGGATTCGCCGCTCTATATCATTACGCGATTCCTCTAATCGCTGCAGACGAGATGTAACAACTGACTTATGCCTCAGATAACCAAAAATAATCTGGAATATGAAACAAAGGCAACCTATAGACAGTATTGCAATCACCCATTCCATCTATAGCACTTCCTCCTCTTCTGCCACATAATCTTCATCATCAGTACCTGGTGATTCAAACATCCAACCACAATGCCCACACAAAGGCATCCCTCTATCTTCCCTAGGATGGTGACATTGCGGACAACAAACCGGGTCAGATTTAAAATACTTCACACACAAAACAATTACAAAAAGACAGGTTAAAAATATAGGTTCCATAAATTAACAAGCTAATCTCAATCACCCAAAAGCAAAGACAATACAGTAATCAGTAATAAAAGCCATTTTTAAAATATAGATATGATTAGACTCTGAGTCACGAATTCTAATGATCTCGTCAAAGGTTCCCCCAATCACTGTTTTCCCCCCTTAATCTTACGTATCTGACGACGTCTAGCCCAACGACTTCTTTTAGGCTTAGCACGACGCCCTGCGGAAGGTTGAAGCTGGCTCTCAACAACTAAACCATCAAGGACATCATTCAACTTATCGGGATAATTACTTACGATACCCTGAACTCCCATAAGGGACAGGTCTTTAATTGCTATCTCATCATCAACGGTCCAAGCCCAAACCGCGATACCTCGCTGTCGCATCTCTTCAATCAACGAAGGGGTAATCGTTGCATGCCAAATAGCCAATATATTACTGCCTGTTTTTAAGACCTGCGTAACTAAGCGGCGTGCACGCAATCTAGAGGGAGTAGTCGGCAGCTCACCAACAAGGAGGGCAGAAGGTATGGATGGAGACATTAATTTGAAACGTTCAACGCTCTGAGGATTAAACGATTGTACGATAACCTGTTCTTGTGATTCGGTTTCATGGATAGTATGCAGAACAGTTTCAGAAATAAAATCCGATTTCAATTCTATTAGTACTTGTGCACGATTACGAGCCAAATTTAACACATCTTTCAACAAAGGAACTTTTTCTCCTTCCCCCGCATTAGCTTCACAAACATTTTCGTAAAGCATATCACGAACCAAACCACTTCTGTCCGTGGTTCGGTCCAGACTGGGATCGTGCAGTACAATAAGTTTCCCATCCCCAGTGATTCGCACATCAATTTCAATGACATCGACACCGATTTCTATAGCTTCATCAAATGCGGATAGAGTGTTTTCCGGTTTTAAACCACGGCCAGAAGCGCCTCGATGGGCTATACGAAGTGGAGTAATCATTTCATGCACCAAATTTACTTAGACGCTTTGCATGAGCCAAAGCAACAGCTAAAAGAGAGGAGGATGGAATCACTCCTAATGACCCATTGTGGCAAGCGCGTTCTGAAAATTCTTTGGTCGAACCAGATAAAGTCAATTCACTGAAAACCATAGTTGGAACTGGGTGCCAACTATGACTACGCATAATTGCCGGAGTCGAATGATCTCCCGTAACAATAAAAACATCAGGAGTTTGTTTTACCATGCGAGGGATAAAACTATCAATTTCCTCCAAAAGTTCGACCTTACGATTAAAATCCCCATCCTCACCAGCACTATCCGTTTTCTTAACGTGGAAATAACAAAAATCATATTCAGACCTCTGCTCCTCGTAGAGCCTTAACTCTGATTCCATATCCCAATCAACCTCTATGGTATCCATACCAACCGCTCCGGCCACACCTCTATACATTGGATAACCAGCAATACCCAAAGATTTCAAACCATAAACGTCCTGAAATGAATCAAGTTCGGGATATCTACCAAATCCTCTCATCAAGATCATGTTTGCAGGTTTTTGTTCGGCCAACAGTTCCCGAGCAGATTGAAGAAATTGATTTGCGACATCAACCATTCGCAAAGAATCTGAATCATTCGCTATAAGTTCATTGGGGGGAACTCCGATTATTTGAGGATCAGAATCTCCTACACCATCACAAAGCCCTTCACCACGAAAAACTACCGCAGCTCTGTATTCCATTTCAGCCTCGATAAATATTTCAATACCCGGAATAGAAATTGTATCGAGCACTCGACACAACTTCCTGGCTATCTCCGTAGACAAACGACCAGCGCGTCTGTCTACAACATTACCATTTTCGTCAACAGTACAAAAATTCAAGCGCACCGCTACATCTCCTTTCTCAAAATCCAATCCCAAACCAAGTGCTGATAAGGCTCCTCGACCAATTTGCGTTTTCCAAGGATCATAACCAAATAAAGCTAAATGTGCAGGGCCACTACCGGGAGTATATCCTGCACCAAGTGGAGATATTAAACCGCAATCACTTCGAGTAGCTAAATCATCAAGATTGGGAAGATGAGCTGTTTCCAATTCAGACCTACCAGTTGCAGGATCAGGCAATCCACCCAACCCATCAATCACCAACATTAAGATCTTGGATTGAGCATCCCTGATACATAAATCTCTCGTATATTCACTGCTTATCATTTTGATCCTCTTTTTTTTCTAAAAACATATCTTTCAACACCATTTGAACGGCCTCTCTCCCCCGATAGGAATCTTCCTCTAGAACAAAAGCAACCGATACGTATTGGCCGATCTGCACTTCATCGTAAATTTCCCCACGATTCCACCATAAGGCAACACATCTTTTCTCACCTTTTTCTAGTTCCATTTTAAGGTGATTGTGATCGCGTCCAATTAATTTTCGTGAAATCACCCGACAGCCAAACATTGCGTAAGTCGGCGTCTCATTATCTTTGCCAAAAGGTTCAAGTTCTGCCAAACCCCGAATAGATGTCCGATTTAAATGATGTGAAGTCAATTCCACATCTATATTTAATTCTCCCCGCATCTGCTCTTTAGCAATATTTTGTCGAGCATGATTAATCAACTCTCGACGAAAATCCTCAAAACATTCCCTGCGTAAAGTAAGACCTGCCGCTTGAACGTGACCTCCAAAATTACTCAAATAATCTTTACACCTTCCAATTGCCCCACTGATATCATACCAATCAAAACTCCGAGCTGAACCTACATAATAGCCTTTCTTAGAATCCCACGTACAAACTACAACAGGACGCATGTATTTGTCCCGTAGTTTACCCGCAATTATTCCAATTATCCCCTGACTCCATCCTCCTAACAGGACTAGGAGTCTATCCTGTTCCAACATAGTGCAATTAACCAGTTCATCAGCCTCCTCCATTGCTTTAGTTTGTAAATCCTGACGACGAAGATTTAAATCATTTAACTCTTTAGCAAAGGCCAATGCCTTTTCTTCTGTATTCGCACACAAAAGACTTAGGGCAATATCAGGGCTACCCATACGTCCTGCCACATTAAGTCTCGGACTAATTTGGTACCCAACGACCGTTGTATTGATATCCTTGTTAGAAACTCCGGCCACGATTTTCAATTTATCCAAACCAAGACGATTTGTATTTTTTAAAATCTGTAAACCGCGCCTTATTAAGACTCGATTTTCTCCAAAAACAGTTGCAATGTCAGCTATTGTCCCGAGCGCTACTAAATCAAGAAGGTTATTCAGATAGCCCCTTCTTTTTTCCAATGAAATAAATTTCTCACTCAATACCTGAACTACCTTAAAAGCGACTCCTACTCCCGCCAAACCTTTAAAGGGATACGAACAATCGAGCCGATTTGGATTGACCACTGCTTCTGCATCAGGCAAAAATTCAAGCTGTTTGTGATGGTCGGTGACTACAACATCCACGCCACTTTTCTTTGCAAATTCTAAGCCATCAAATGCGGAAATACCGTTGTCAACAGTAATAATTAAATCAACACCCAGAGCCACAGCCCTTTCAACTGCTCGAGGCTTCAATCCATAACCATCTTTATGCCTATCTGGTAAGACACACACAAAATCACAGCCCACAGTTTCCAGAAAATCGGCCATTAAGGCCGTACTTGAAACACCATCGACATCATAATCACCGAAGACTAATATCATTTCAGACTTTTGAATAGCTTGTGCAATTCTCTCAACTGCACGGTCCATATCTTTCAATAACATCGGATCATGAAGGGTTTCTGGCCCAACTTCCAAGTCCTCCCGACACAAACCTCGAACTGCAAGAATAGCATCAATAAGCGAATCGTACGAACTATCTTGAGCTATATTCCATTTGGAGTATGAACGCATATTTTTCAAATCAGTTAATTTAAGATGATGCCTTGCATTTAAAGGCGACACATTATAGCGCTATTGTCAAAAAGCCATCGATATCTTAATTAAAATACTTTTACTCTAACAATTCAGTTGCTTAAATTAAGTAAAAGTGGAGATAAAAGAGAATTACCACCATTTTTCATGCACAACATACATCGCAAGAAGTAATCGTAAGAAATTTTGCAATTAGGAACTCATTCTATAATTCCACTCATATCACCGTCTAATGGGAAGTTAAAACAAAACAACAATGGCAAAACTAGATCTGGCTCGAACAGAAGCTCTCAAAGCTCTTATAAAATACCAAGAAACGGAACAAATTGCCGACCTTGCCGTATCAGATATGGATGATTCTTTAACTAATGAAAGAGACAGAAGATTCGCGCGGCAATTAGTATTTGGGTCAATACGTTGGAGGATGCGCTTAGACTGGATCATAGACAAGTTCAGTCGTCAGCCACGATCGCGCCTAAAACCAACCGTGGAGAACATACTTCGTTTGGGCATCTTCCAAATAAAATTCATGGAACGTGTTCCTGTTCGAGCCGCTGTTGACACAAGTGTACAGCTTGCCAAACAAAATGGCGTCAACTATGCCTGTGGATACATCAATGGGCTTTTACGAAATCTTGACAGGAGTAACGGAAACGAGTCGTATCCGCACTCTGCTAAAGATCCCATTAAATTCCTGTCAGTCTTCTACTCCCACCCGCCTTGGCTTGTAGAAAAATGGTTGACGCGTTGGGGATTGGAATTAACGACCGACCTACTGAAGGCCAATAACCAACCAAGTAAGACTTGGCTAAGGCGAAATCCTCTTCGAAACATTCCTCTCGAAAGCAATGAAGATAGCGTAATTGAGACGGGGACTGACGGTTACTTGTTCGCTAAGAATTTCTCAAAATTACTAAAGTCCGAGATTTTTATTGATGGCCATTACCAGGTACAAGATCCTGCGGCAAGATTTGCAGTTAAATTACTAGATCCCCAACCCGGCGAATACATTCTTGATCTATGTAGCGCACCTGGAGGCAAAACAACACAAATAGCCGAATTAATGGAAAATAAGGGATCCGTTGTTGCTACGGATATGTCGTTAAAAAGACTTAAGAAAGTTGCTGAAAATTCTCAGAGATTAGGGTTAAGTATCGTCCAATTACTAGTAAAAGACGGTACAAATCCTTTTGAAAAAAAATTTGATCGCGTTCTACTAGATGCTCCTTGTAGTGGTACAGGGATAATTGGTCGACATGCAGATGCAAGGTGGAGAAAAAAACCTGAAGAAATAGAAAAACTTGCTGTAACTCAACGCACACTATTAAAAAGTGCATTTAATAGTGTGCGTCCAGGAGGGATATTAGTCTATAGCACCTGTAGTTTGGAGACTGAAGAAAATGAACAAGTTGTAGAAAATTTCGCTGCTAAAACACCCATGGCAGATATTGAATCTGTTCAGGATTATCTTTCCACCAGTGACCAAACAAGTCGTTATTTTCAAGCAATTCCAGGCCAACAAGTAGGGGACGGTGCCTTCGCTGCTCGAATTCGTAAAAGGCTCGCATGAAAAAATTCTTTGCACGCATAACACTTCTAATAACTAGCGCTATATTAGCTGGGGTTTTGTTGCTATTCCTTATTGATGTGGTGGTTATGCCATTTATTGTAGACGTTCCGAGTGTAAGAATACCGAGACTTGCTGGTATGTCACTAAAAGAAGCAACAAACAAATTATCAAAATGGGGTCTGCAAACCGTTGTTGGCGACAGCTCATTTAGTGAAAACATACCTATCGGTTCAGTTATATCTATCAGGCCCAATACTGGGCAAAGAGTCAAACGAGGTAGAGCCGTAACATTTACAATCAGTAGGGGGCCTCAACTCTACTTCGTCCCCGACGTAAGAGGAGCAAGCCTTAGAGAGGCTCGACTAAAACTTGAAGCGAAGATTCTCAAACTTGGGGACATCCGGTACGTCTCATCAGAGAGTACACCTAAAACCGTGATATTAGATCAATTCCCTATCGCAGGATCTCAGTTACCCAAACATGGCCAAGTAAACCTACATGTGAGCAGTGGGTCAGAACGAAGGCTCAAATTAATACCGAATTTGATCTATACGTCAATACAAGATGTCGAGGATTCCCTAGCTAAATATGAAATGTCACTAGGGGATATTTCGGAGGCTATCAACAACAACCACCCCCCTGGCACCATAATAAAACAAGAGCCCACCGCGGGAACTAAAACTCCTCGTTTTACACCAATTAATTTGACAATTAATAGTGCTATAGCCCCAGAATCGAGACAACGCGATGAATCACAATAAAACAGTACTCGTTGCCCCATCACTCTTAGCTGCAGATTTTTCGCAACTTGGAAAGCAGATTTGCTTAGTTGAGCAAGCAGGTGCCGATTTACTACACTTGGATGTCATGGACGGTATTTTCGTTCCTAACTTAAGTTTCGGTATCCCAGTAATAAAATCAATAAGACAAAAAACTGACCTATTTTTCGATACGCACCTAATGATTTCAAATCCTATGGAATATATCGAAGCTTTCAAAGCCGCGGGAGCAAACTCTCTTACAATTCATATTGAAGCATGCCCTAAACCTCAAAGCCTTTTTATTAAAATGCGTCAATTGGGATTAAAAGTCGGGCTAGCTATAAATCCCCAAACACCTGTTGATGAACTTTTCCCATTTTTAGAAGATATAGATGTTGCCTTAGTAATGTCGGTAGAACCAGGATTTGGCGGTCAGGTTTTTCAACCCAGCGCATTACCAAAAATCACTAAGCTTCGGTCTGAAATTGAGATTCGTCAATTACCGGTACATATCCAAGTTGATGGCGGTATAAACTTATCAAATTCAAGTAGTTGTGTTAAAGCTGGAGCTACGCAGATTGTCGCTGGTTCGGCTATTTTTGGTCAACCTAACCCCAACCAGATTATCAACAAAATGCGCAAATAAACGATCCGACAGAATTATTGCCCATATTGCTCAATTTTGCGGTATCCTATATATTAATATGCTTACAATTTTATTAGATAGAATATCGGCCGTTGATGGGTTACGTCTGCCGAAAAGGGGCGAAGGATCATGTTCGACCGACTCAGCGAACGATTTGATGATATTTTTCGTCAGTTACGTGGTCAAGGACGCATCACAGAGCGCAATATAGACGAATGCCTGAGAGAAATCCGTAGGTCATTGCTCGAAGCAGACGTTAATTTCAAGGTAGCACGGACTTTCATTTCTCGTGTTCAAGAGCAGGCCCTTGGAGAAAAGGTGCTAAGGAGCCTAACCGCCGGTCAACAATTAATAAAAATTGTTCATAGCGAGCTAGTAGTCCTACTCGGTGGACAAAATGCGCCGATAAAAGTTGCAGAGCAGCCCCCCACTATCGTCATGATGGTAGGATTACAAGGTAGTGGAAAAACCACAATGGCTGCTAAACTCGGACGGCAGTTTAAGAAACAAGGTCGTCCAGCATTATTGGTCGCAGCAGACATTTACAGGCCAGCCGCTGCAGACCAACTTGACACGCTTGGTAAAAGCATAGATGTTCCCGTTTTTCGCGGAACAGAAGGAGCCAGCCC
>CEUA01231069.1_pt1 | contig 25758 bp, 22 predicted proteins | sample 361541 | NCBI WGS metagenome assembly CEUA01 (sample SAMEA2623079, study PRJEB7988) | marine metagenome | isolation source: saline water (ENVO:00002010), including
ACGACAACGCATAAGTCGCTTCGTGGACCTAGGGGAGGTATGATTATGTGCAAGAATGAATTTGCCGAGGCCTTGGATAAGGCCGTTTTCCCTGGTCTGCAGGGCGGACCACATAATCATACGACTGCAGGTTTGGCGGTTGCTCTTAAAGAGGCTCAGACTCAAGAATTCAAGCAATATGCTCGGCAAATTGTTCGGAATGCTGATGCCTTGGCTAAGGCATTAATTGATAGGGGATTTTGTCTGAGTTCAGGAGGAACAGATAACCATCTTATTCTGATAGATGTAACAAATAAAGGAATTACAGGTCGCCAGATGGCCAAGGCGTTGGATGCTTCGGGTATTGTTTGCAATTTTAATCGTATTCCGTTCGATAAGCGTCCTGCAATGAATCCGAGCGGTATTCGTATAGGTACTCCGGCTATAACGTCGCGTGGATTTGGTCCTAGTGAAATGGTTCGCCTTGCTGACTGGATGGAGACCATCGCGCGATTTCGCTCAGATGAGACCTTAGATTTGTCAGATCGGAAGAAAGCCTATCGTGCTGTAGCGGAAGAGGTGAAGGACTTGTGCGATCAGTTTATAGCGCCCGGATTATTTTATGATACTGATGGTGAATTAAGAGGGAAATCAATATAGGTTTTTAGAATATATGCAGATACAACGTATAAAGTTATGGTTAGTTAATGTGCCTGAGCGCCCCAATTGGTGGTCCGACGAGGTGTATGGTAAGCCTGCTCATCGGAGCATAGATCGTTGTATCATCGAAGTCGAAACGGAATCGGGATTGAAAGGCCTGACAGAGTTGAATCAGGGCCTATCAGACGACGTTATTGTAACGGAGCTCTCTGATTGGCTTGGGGAAAATGTTTTAGATTACAATTTGCGTCTTCCACGAGAGCGGTTGGCGGGACCTTTCGAGCAGGCAGTGCTTGATTTGAGGGGACAGATGTCAGGATTACCTATATGGCAGTTGCTAGGTGGTAGGTTACGGGAATGGATACCGTGTACGCAATGTACTGGCTATAAGACAGTAGAAAATACAGCTAATGACGCCGAATGGGGTTGGGCAAGAGGTTTTAGATCCTACAAAATGAAATGTATTACGGAGGCAGAAAATACAACAGAAGCTCGGATTGATTATGTTGTTGATCGAGTGGAAGCTATTCACAGATCCTTGCCCGATATGGTGGTTAGGCCCGATATACGTTGGCGTTTAGGCGAAGTGTGGGCAGTACAGGAAGTAGCAAACCGTTTGCAAGGCCATAAGTTAGACTGTTTAGAAAGCCCTATAACTAAAGAAGCGTATGGTGGTTCATTTAGTGAATGGCGTCGCCTAAGAGAGTCTATTCCCATTCCGATTGCAGATCATGTTTCTAGCTCTTCTGATTTAATTCGTCGTTTTACTAGTCATTCGTTGGATTATGCGATTGTAGGTGCCTCTACGGCTATGGAGACTCTTGATCGATCTCGTTTAGCAGATGATTTGGGTTTGGGTGGATGGTCACAGACGGTTGCTTATGGTCCAGGAGCGGCGATGGGGTTACATCTGGCGGCCTGCATGCCAAATTTGACGCAGCCTTATGATATGGTTGGGCCCATGGCCTGGCAAAATGATCTAACAGTCGAGTCATTTGAATTTGAAAACGGTTGTTTTAGGGTGCCTGATAGACCAGGATTGGGTTTTACTTTAAATCATGATGCCGTGTCGTCTTATACAATTGAGAAAAAGGTATTTCAGCTATGACTACAGTATATGATAGTTTGGGGGTGCCCAGGTTAATAAATGCCGTTGGACCCTCTACACGTCTTAGTGGTGGAATTATGCGACCCGAGGTCGCTGAAGCAATGGTAGAAGCATCGCAATATTGTGTTGACATAGCTTTCTTACAGGCACGAGCGAGCGATATTATTTCCGAATATACAGGTAGTGAAGCGGGATATGTCACGAGCGGGGCTGCAGCAGCCTTGCTTTTAGGAACGGCTGCATGTGTTACGGGGATGGATCCTTCAAAAATGAATAGGTTACCAGATACGAGAGGCATGCACAACGAAGTAGTTATGGCTCGGAGCCACCGTAATTTTTATGATCATGCCGTGCGTTCAGTGGGGATAAAACTTGTAGAAATTGGTATCGCAGATCGATTTAGTGGGGCGGGTGTTCGAGATGCAGAATGTTGGGAGTACGCTGCAGCAATTACGGAGCGAACCGCAGCAGTGGTTTATGTTGCATATCCTCACACGCAACCGAAATTAGAGGATGTCTGTACTGTTGCTCATGATCACGGTATTCCTGTGTTGGTTGATGCTGCTGGACAGTTACCTCCTGAAAGTAATTTACGGCGTTTTATTTCTGAGGGAGCTGATTTAGTTTCTTTTAGTGGTGGTAAGGCAATCGGAGGTCCACAGAGCTCCGGTTTTTTGTGTGGCCGCCGGGATTTAATTGCTGCCGCAGCGTTACAGCATCTGGATTTAGATGTTTTACCAGAACTGTGGGATCCTCCTGCAGGACTTATTGATCGGAGTCAACTTCCGGGTGCACCTCAACATGGTATTGGTCGTCCTTGTAAAGTTGGAAAGGAAGAGATTGTGGGGTTACTAACGGCTCTTCGTTTTTTTGTGGAAGAGGACGTAATTAAGCGTGATCAAAGTTGGTTGGAGTTGATGCATGAATTGGTATGCGCATGTGGGGAATTGTCATATACACAGATTGATTTAGTCTCAGATAAGAAACGATCAAGTATTCCAATTGTTCGATTGGAATTAGATGAAGATAAAGCGGGGATCACAGCTGTTGCATTGATTAGATCTCTGCAAGACGGAAATCCATCGATTGCAGCAAATCCAAGTTCCGTCGACGAAGGCGTCGTGATTTTTGGTCCAACATGTCTGAAAAAAGGAGAGCCGACTATAATTGCTAATCGGTTGAAGGAATTACTTAATACTTGACCTTAATGAGTAGCAATATGGTGCTTATTAAGGTCTTTAAGATGTTGTTGATTGCCCCACCAAGCTGCTCCCAGCAAAGCAGCTTGGTCGTTTAAAACTATATGAATTGGTATTGACTCCAATGCTTGCTTCATTCGGCCTTTATTTAAAAAACTTTGCATAAAAACCCCATTTTTTAGCCGGGGTAATAGTTTTGGTGCAATGCCTCCACCTAAGAACAGGCCGCCTGTAGACATGAGTTTAAGCGCTAAATTTCCGGCTTCACACCCATATAGATCTGCAAAAAGATTAAGGGCCTCGCTGGCCAGTTCGCAGTCCTCGTTCAAACCTGCATTAGCAATTGTGTTGGAATCATCATTTTCTTTTGTTAAGGCTTCTTTCATCCAGGAAGGTTCGCGGCTGGTGTCCTTCGATCTCAAAAAATGGTAAATTGATGCAAGTCCCGGCCCTGAAATAACTCGTTCCCAACTAACATGTCCGAATTTTTTTTTGAGATATGCCCCTAGTTCGTAATGTAGGCTAGAGTAGGGTGAAAAAGTCGAATGACCTCCTTCCGAAGCTATTGCAGTATAATGATCTCCAGACCAGGCTAGTCCGCCTTCACCTAAGCCAGTTCCTGCGGCAATTACGGCTACGTTGCCTTCTCTGTCAGGAGTTCCGTCGTTTAGTGTATACAGGTCTTTTTCCGTTAGTGCCTGAGTGCCATAAGAAGTTGCTTCTAAATCATTGAGTAGATTAATCGTTGGTATTCCTAATCGATTTTTTATTTGATCTGGATCTATTAACCATGGTAAATTCACAGCTTTTACGGGTAGTTGACGGACCGGGCCTGGAACCCCTAAAACAATTCGTTCAGGCTGAATATTGTTCTCAGAGATAAATGCTTGTAGTAGTTGCATGATGTCTGCGAAACAGTGTGTCTCGTATCGCGCCTGAACTAGTAATTCTGGACCTTCTGTCGCTATTTTAAAAAGGCCAAGATATGATTTAGTGCCGCCAACGTCGCCAGCCAAAATTATATTATTGCCCATTTTCTCCATTCCTTTTCCATTAGCTTATTTGATTCGATGGGTCCCCATGTTTTTGCTGGATATTGTGGAATTTCCCCGGAATTGGGGGAATGCCAGGTATTGATTATTGGTGTTAACAGTTCCCATGATTTTTCAATCCATTGACGATCCGCGTAAAGCGTTGAATCACCTTGAAGACAGTCTAGTAGTAGGGTTTCATAAGCATCTGGGGTACGTCCCCCGAAAGTGTTTTTGTAAGAAAAATCCATCCCCACGTTTCCTAACTGTATGTCCGGGCCAGGTGTTTTCCCGTTAAATGATAAGGAAATACCTTCTTCCGGTTGTATACGGATGGTTAATGTGCTTGGAGGCAAGTTTGTCCCATGCTTGAATATTAGGTGAGGGGGTTGGTGAAATTGCAGGGTAATAGCGCTTGATCGATTAGGTAAACGTTTACCAGTCCGAAGGTAGAAGGGTACGCCTTTCCATCGCCAATTTTCTATTGTAAATCGCAAAGCGGCAAAAGTCTCAGTGCGGGATTCTTTGGGAACATCCGGTTCTTGGAGATAGCCATTTAAGTGTATTTTTTTATGTTGGTATGGAGAGTACTGTCCGCGGATTGCATACTGATTAAGCTTACTTAGATCGAACGGTTGAATTGCATTTAGGACCTTTAGTTTTTCTAATCTAACATTATGTGCGTCAAAAGTTGAAGGTGGTTCCATGGCTACAACGCACAAAATTTGTAAAAGATGGTTCTGGATCATATCACGGAGGGCTCCAGAGGAGTCATAATAGTTTGCGCGATGTTCAACGCCTACATCCTCAGCAGCTGTTATTTGAACGTGGTCTATATAGCGTCGATTCCAAAGTGGTTCAAAGATGGAATTTGCTAAACGGAAGACGAGGATGTTTTGTACTGTTTCCTTACCTAAATAGTGATCGATCCGATAGATTTGTTTTTCTTCAAAAACTTTCAGAAGTGTTTCATTCAGGTCAAAGGCTGATTGGTAGTCCTGTCCGAATGGCTTTTCCACAATTATACGGGACCATCCCTGTTGTTCAACGTTTTCCCGGTGTAATCCGGAATCTCCAATTTGCTTTACTATTTTCATATAGATTTGCGGAGGTACAGAGCAATAAAAACATCTATTCCCAAGTGTGTTTTCTTGTTTGTCTAATGCGATAAGACGTCGTTTTAATTTCTTATATGTGTTGGGGTCGTCCGGTTCTCCACATAAAAAATAAAATTTTTTTAAAAAATTTTTGAGAAGAGTTTCGTCTATATTTTTTACAAATTTCTCGAGTGTGTATTTGATGTGGGTCCGAAAGCTTTCGTCATCGAAATTTCGCCTGGCAACTCCGACTACAGCAAACGAAGCAGGTAGGAGTTTTTGCTGATTTAAATACCATAAAGCAGGTGCGAGCTTGCGTTGGGTTAAATCGCCGGATGCACCAAAAATTGTCAAAGTACATGGGGCCGGCGATTTACTTGTGTTAAGGCTTGAAGGTGGCATTATCGAACCATTTCATAAAAAGACAGGGAATGCCTGCAGAAAAACTAAAAGTGGATTAAAACATTGACCAAATCATAGGGCCAGAAGTTCGCTATGCAAAAAAGAATACTTAAAATATAAAAAAGAAAAAGGCCACGATGCTAGACATCATGGCCCCCCACACCGCCTCGTGTGAGTTAGGCCAAGTGTAATTGACTGTTTGGCTATTGTCAAACGGGATATGAAAATTATACTTGCTGTTCGTAAATTTTAAATGGTTATTTTGTCTTAATATTTTTTGTTTTGGGATCACACATAAAGAGCAATAACTATGATTGGACTTTTTTAAAATGGCGCAATACTTAGTAACGGGTGGCAGTGGCTTTATTGGGTCTCATATATGTGAATATTTGGTTAAGGCTGGTCACCGCATTAGAGTTTTAGATAATCTTTCATCGGGCCGACGGGAAAATCTTGTGCAACTTGAAGGTGATATAGATTTTGTTGAGGGAGACATTTTAGATTCTCAGATATTGTCACGTGCAATGGAAGGAATAGAATTTGTGCTGCATCAGGCTGCGATTGCATCTGTGCAGGTATCAATAGAACAGCCATTGATGGAGCAAAAGACGAATAGTTTTGGCACGCTTAGTATTTTGGAAGCTGCTCGGAAAGCTAATGTTCGTAGGGTAATATTTGCGGCCTCTGCTTCGGCATATGGCGATGATCCTAAAATCCCCCAATGCGAGACGATGTTACCGAAACCGATTTCGCCATACGCTATATCGAAAGTTTCCGGGGAATATTATTGTCGGTATTATAGTATAGAGCATGGTATTGAAAGCGTTTGTTTGCGTTATTTTAACGTTTACGGCCCGCGACAAGATCCGGCCTCGCCGTATTCTGGTGTTATATCTATTTTTATTCGCGAAATGTTGAAGGGTAATCCGCCTCTCATTTTTGGTGACGGCTTACAGACACGTGATTTCGTTTTTGTTAAAGATATTGTTTGTGCTAATATTTTGGCTACCGAAGTAGTAAAAGCGGAAGGGCAGATTTATAATATTGGAAGTGGGCATAGTACTGATTTACTTAAATTATTATCGATACTTAATGGAATTTTGGGAACCGGAATAATTCCAGAAATGGCTTCCGTTAGAGCTGGAGACATTCGCGATTCTCTCGCAGATATTAGTTCTGCCCGAAAGGAACTCGGTTACGAGCCATCTGCCGATCTCGAATATGGGTTGGCACGGGTTGTAGATTGGATGCGTCAGGAGAAGGTGGCGTAGCAATGGGCTAACGCTGTTTCATAAAATGTATGAAACAATCAAAAGAACCTTGTTGATAATAAATTATGGCAACGATAATTGATGGAGACAATAAAATCCCTTTTATGAGGGGCATGTTAGTGCAGTACCTGATTCAGCGCGGTATTGGGCACAAACAAGCTAGGGATATGGCCAATGAGGTTCGACAGCGCTTAATTAAGATTGAAGATATTGAAAAACCAGAGATGTTAGATTTGGTACGTGACGTTGTTAATGTCTTTGATATAGGTGACCGAGTAGGGGATCTACAATTTTGGGAGCGTCAAATAACACAGATAGTGGTTGAGGGAGAAGAGGGGAAAGGGCCTTTTTCAAAAGGTTTGCACGCTCGTTTGATTGAAAGAACAGGCTTAGCTGCCGATACGGCCTATTCTATTTCTGCTGCTCTTGAAGAACAATTGGTTGAGCGGCGTGTTGAATTTATATCTGAGGAAGATTTAACATCTTTTACGGTAGAATTGATTGCAGCATCTCATGGTCGTGTATATGCAAACCGTTATCGTACTTGGAGTACGTGGGGGAGGAAGAATCGTCCTATAATTATTTTGATATGTGGACCAAGTGGTGCTGGAAAGACTACTTTAGCTATTAGTTTGGCCAATATTTTGAATATCCCTAGGGTGGTTGCTACTGATGATATTCGCCAGATGATGCGGTTGACACTTACCACGGAACTCATGCCTACGCTGCATGCATCAACTTACAATGCGTGGGAATGCATGCCCAAAGGTGCTGAAAAAGAGAGCCGAGTAATTACAGGTTTTCGTGATCAGGCTCGAACTGTTTGTGTAGGTGTTGAGGCAATAATTAGTCGATGTATGTCCGAAAACACTAGCGTTGTTGTCGATGGAGTGCATCTGCTGCCTGATTTGCTCAATGTTTCGAGTTATTCTGATTCCGCCTTAGTGATACCCTTGTGTATTGGATTAAATGATCGTAAGGAATATGAAAAACGTTTCCGGCGTCGGTCTAAACAGGCTCCCGAACGCTCCATGCATCGTTATTTAAAGTATCTAGATGAGATTTTTCTTATACAAGACCATATTCTTGGTACATATTTTGATGCAGGCTATCCTGTACTACATAGTACCGCGTTTGAAGATTTAAAAACGGATGCGGTTGATTGTGTCTGTGATATCCTTTTACGTGATGAAAAAGACTTCAGTGTAGTTGAATAATTGAAAAATATAAAATCTACACGTTGGTAATGTTAGGGAAAATGTATTGCTTTGGTTTTCTTTGCATTCTATATTCCAGTCGCGTTGTGGGATAGAGCACTAATTTAAAAACCGGACAAAATCAATGTTGGGAAAAAGCGATGGATCCAAGTCCGCTGATGGTAATCAATTAAATACGATCATTGGTCTTGGTACTGTTTTTGAGGGTACGATGAAAGTGGATAATGGCGTCCGCATTGATGGTACATTTAATGGGGAATTACAATGCTCCGGTGCTTTGACTATTAGCCAGTCGGGTCAATCTCGCGGAAATTTGTGGGCTAAGGAAGTATATATTAACGGCAGGGTCGATGGTGATGTGCATGCCGATAAAGTGCGCCTCGACGGAGACGCGTGTTTGGTCGGTGACGTTCATGCGAAGGCATTGTCTGTTGCGGATGGTGCTGTGTTGCATGGGGTATGTAATATGCAGAGTGAAAAAGGGGTGAATGAGGTTAATTCCGATGGAGTTGATGAAGAATAGTCTTTTGAATCATCCTAATTTGTAAACAACTCTTATCTTTGGTTAAATGGAAGAAAACGTTGCCCTCGTAGATCTTGTCCCAAAAAATTAGGTACAACATTTGCTTTAGTTAAGTCAATAAGTCAGAGAATATTAACTATTTGACGGGGGTTTTATGACTTTACGACTGCAAAACGGCGCTCATTTGAAGAATATGCATCTGAATCTTACCGTGCATTTTGATAAAGTTGCGCGTCATATGGAACAAATTTCCTCCGGTCAAAGAGTAAATCGATCAAGCGATGATGCCGCCAGTGTTGGTATGGCAGATGGATTACAGGCAGAGACGCGTGTTTTGAGCCAGGGAAGTCGTTCAATACAGCAAAGTTATCAAATGTTGCAAATAGCTGATACGGCGTTAGATGAAATAGGCCAGATAATTCAACGGATGAAGGCTTTAGCAATCCAGAGCAGTTCCTCCACGATTAACGATGAACAACGCCAAGCAACAAACAGTGAATTTCAGCAGTTAAAAGTTGAAATGACTCGCATGGCGGAATCGGCTAAATACAATGGTTTTTCTCTACTTACTTCTGAGACGGAAGATATCATCCTTCAGGCCGGGCCATCTGGAAGCAGTAATGATATGGTAGAATTTAGTTTGGGTGATATGCGTGCGTCGGGGCCTTTGATGCAGTTAGACGCTGTTTCGGTTGATGTTCAAAATAGCTCAACGAAAGCTTTGGATAATATAGATAGAGCAGCAAAAAACGTAATCCAGGTTCGAAGTCAAATCGGGGCGTTACAAAATAGATTTGAATTAAGTATTGATGCGACAAATAATATCATAGAACGCGTACAAGGTGTGGAATCTTCTATAAGAGATGCTGATTTAGCTCAGGCGGTATCGCATCTGACGCGTTCCCAGATAATGTCGCAGACGGCAACAAACTTAGCTAAGGAAGCAGATATTGACATTGATGGTTTGCTGTCTTTATTGCGTTAGGGCTTTAGCCTTAAAAGAGAAGTAGATATAACGTGAGGTCGGGGTAAACTCGTAAGGCTGGAGCGGGGAGTCGCAACCAATTTAATTCTTCTTTAATATTTTTCCATATATGGTTGGATCCAGGGAGATATTTCGTATCGTAATCCAAGCCAATAAAAATTTCTGGTCTTCCATCTGGGCGTTCGGGATAACCTTTGTTATGACCACGACTTTTTGTATTACTACCATGTAACCCGATTGCTCCATACCCAAGAGCCAATCGTGCCCAACGTGGGATTTTTGATTGGAAGTTTTTGGGGAATAGTTTTTTAGCAGGTATGCTCAACCAGAAGGACATTCCCTCGTAATCATCAATTATATTATCAACGTGTGGTTCATATCTCGAACTTCTTTCTTTTCGGTCTAAGTAAAGATTCGAGGGTTGGTAGCCGAATTTAAATCGGATGGATCTACTTTTTGGTAACAACGTGTATATGAGAGGAATACTTGCACCGATAGTATTAGCAGTGAAGTCAGGTATACTAAATCCCCATTGAGCGTAGTAAGCGTCACGCATTTCGATTTCAAATAGAGCTGACCAACTTATCAATGTACCTAATATGGCAGAGGTCCTTGGACTGAATCCAGCCCAAGAGGAGGTATGAGTTATAGTGCTTGCGGTAAAGAGACCAGACATGAAATGGCCTCCCTTATCCATATTTAGGTATGTATGGCCTCTCCAGTCATTTCTCCAGCGGATTTTCTCAGCCTTTTCTCCGGAATACCATGTTTGCTCGACGTGATTTAGTCCGATATAACGGAAACTTGCTATGCCACCGATTAGGATAGCTACTCTATTAGGACGTATTAGGCCAGTAGTGTCAGGTAGGGTTGAGGAGGAATTTTCTGCACGAAGTTCGCCGAATTTTAGTATGGATATTAAAAAACATACCGTGTAATAGTTTGTGGGCATCGGTAAGTGTTTCTTGATTTCAGGTGCATAACTTCGTGACAAAATGGTGTAGGGTGATGTAAATTATAATATAAAGGGCTGTATGATGCATGCGTCAATTCTTAAATTTCTCAATATTACACAATAATTTTTATGGAAAAGAAAGTTGTGCAGGAACAGTCAACAGATTCAATTAATAGTCGCCGTCGTCGAAGACGACAGGCTCCCATAGATGTTGTTAAGCCTCACGCAACAGATCCTCTCTATAATGCTCAAGACAGAGGCCGGGTTTGGTTGAGAAAATTTTTATTTTCCTTGGGTATATCACCGGTTTTTCGTGCCTACGTCTTCTTAGGTAGCGTTTTGGCTATAATAGCGTTTCTTCTTTACAATGAGTCTTTAACTCATCAGTTACGTGAGCAGGAAAAAAGTCGGGTCGGTCTCTATGCTCGTCTCATTTCTTTCGCACCTCTAGCGAGCGAGGAACAGACCATGACAATCTTTACAGAAGTTATCAATAATCCAAATATCGATTTCCCTTGTATCATAACTAACCACCGTGGTGAAATTATTGAACAAAGAGGTATTGATGAGTTATTAACTCGGGAGACGGATACTTTTTTTGGTTGGTTTTCTTCATTCCAATCTACACCACATGAAGCTAACGATGTGGTGCTTGCTCGGTTGTTGAAGAAGATGGATATAGAAAATGAACCAATTCGATATTACCTGTCTTCTGAGACTCAAGCTCAAATATACATGGATCGCAATCGAGTAATTATTACAGATAATTATGGAGACATTGTAAGATGGACGGGGACTGATCTTCCGGCACAAACCAATCAATCCACTTCGGCACTGATTCAAGTACGTTTAGCGTTGGAGGAATTGCGTGGTATGCGACCCAATCCTTTGCTGGTTACTATTCCCTCAGAAGGTTTTAGCTATCTTTATTTTGGTAATTCACGAGTAATTATAACCGATGGCGAAGGGCAAATCGTAGGTTGGCGGGGGCGGGGTCTGCCAGATGACCGTATTCAAAACGAATATTCAATAAAGCGAGTTAGGTCATTTTTACAGAGAGTAAGTCGGGATACGGATCCAATTCCGTTTAGTATACCTGCCGAATATTATATCCATTATGGTCCTTCTGAATTGGTCAGTCGTATTTCATTGGCACCATTTGTTCAGATTACTGTTCTACTTCTTTTTTTGCTAATTGGATATCTTGGTTACAGAAATATTAAGCGTAGTGAACAGCGCTCTATTTGGGTTGGTATGGCGAAAGAGACCGCGCATCAATTGGGAACGCCATTATCTTCTTTATCTGGTTGGTTGGAATTGATGCGCAATGAATTAGACAAGCCAAACAATGCGGAAAATGGCATTTCGATTCAGAATATTCGTCAAATGGTCGATGAGATGGATGAAGATATGGACCACCTTAACCAGGTCGCCTTGCGATTCAGCCAGATCGGGTCTGTACCTGAATTAATTGTCCAAGATGTTTATAGTGTTTTAAACAAAACGATCGAATATTTTCGTCATCGTAGCCCTCAATTTGGTCGTCATGAAATTGAAATACAAAATACGAGTCAAGATTTAAGCATTCCTTTAAACGCGGAGTTAATTAGTTGGGCCTTTGAAAACTTATTCAAGAATTCTATAGATGCTATGGACGGAATGACAGGGCACATACTAATTAATATCTCGGAAGTTCATGAAGATCATTCGGTGCATATTTTGTTTCAGGATACTGGCCGTGGTATTAATCCTGAAAATATTGAGAGGATTTTTGATCCTGGATTTAGTACAAAAAAACGGGGGTGGGGTTTGGGATTGGCGTTCGTTCGTCGGATCGTGGAAGAATATCACGGTGGTCACATAAGTGTTGTTCAGAGTGTTCCTGGAGAGGGTACGACGTTTGATGTGATTTTGCCTACTGGCCAAAATAATGGAAAGTAAAATTTTGCTCTTATTATTTTTTATTGTGAAAGATTATAGTTATGGAACAAATTAAACGAAATATACTTTGGGCAGATGATGAGATTGAATTATTGCGTTCGCATCATCGTTTCTTAGACGAAAAAGGCTATAAAGTCACTCCTGTAAATAATGGGAAAGATGCTATAGAGTTAGTAAGAAGTGGCTCCTTTGATATTGTTCTCCTAGATGAAATGATGCCCGGTCTTGACGGCCTGTCTACACTGGAAAAGATAAAAGAGCTTGATGCGAATATACCGATAATTATGATTACAAAAAACGAAGAAGAACATTTGATGAATCAGGCTATCGGCAGACGTATCAATGATTATTTGACTAAACCAGTCAATCCGAGCCAAATTTTTATGGCTTGCAAGAGAATTCTTGATACGCGTCAGATTCGTCAGAGTCAAGCTGGACAGGAATATGTAGCAAAGGCGAATGAAATTAGGGAAAAAATAGGCGTCAATACTGATTGGAAAACGTGGATAGAATTATATCGTCAGGTTTGTGAATGGGAGATCGAGACTGCTCAATTGGGAGATGCTGGCCTACAACAAATGGTGACTGAACAGCGACGTGAGTGTAATAAGGACTTTTTCCGGTTTATCGAAAGCAATTATGCTTCTTGGGTCGATAGCGAAGATAATTCCCCACCTCTATCGGTTGATGTAGTTCCTGAGTACGTTATGCCGTATATCGAACAAGGACGTCAGGTTTTTTTTATTGTAGTTGATTGCTTGAGGCTGGATCATTGGATGGTCATGGAGCCGCAGTTGGCAGATTATTTTAATATCAAACGCTCTTACCATTATTCGATACTTCCAACGGCTACGCCTTATTCGCGTAATGCAATATTTAGCGGGTTGTTCCCGAATGAAATTGCTAAGAAGTATCCATCTCTTTGGGGCAAGACACAAGAAAATGAAAATAGCTTAAATCGCAATGAACACCAATTTATTGATGATCAAATAAGTGATATGGGCATTCAACTCAACCCTGGATCACATTATGTCAAAGTACTGGATACGAATGAAGCACAGTCACTAACTAAAAAAGTCACCTCACTGCGCAAGTGGCCCCTTGTCTCCGTAGTTTATAATTTTTTAGATATGCTTGTGCATGGTCGTGCTCAGTCCGAATTACTTAAAGAAATGGCCCCTGATGAAAGAGCGTTCCGTGATCTAGTACGCTCTTGGTTTGGTCATTCTTCTTTATTTGAAACTTTAAAGAATATTTCTAAAACCGATGCGATTGTTGTGTTAACGACGGACCATGGTGCCGTGCGTAGCAATCGAGCAGCTATGGTTCATGGTGATCGGGACACATCTAATAATTTGCGTTATAAATACGGCCGAAATTTACGTTGCGAAGGAAGGAATGCCCTTATAATCAATGAACCTGAGTCCTACGGTTTGCCCAGCACGGGAATCGGTTCAAATTTCTTAATTGCTAAAGAAGACTTCTATTTCGTCTATCCCACAAATTTTAATGAGTATCAAAGGCAGTATAAGGATTCATTTCAGCACGGAGGCGTTTCTTTGGAGGAAATGATATTGCCCGTGTCTATTCTGGAACCTAAGTAACGGTTATTATGGTTTTAGTGGACACGATCACATTATCTGCGGATGAGACGCGTAGAATAGGGGAGGATCTTGTCCGGTATCTGGATATCGGTAAAGTTGTGTCATTCCATGGTGATTTGGGTAGTGGTAAGACCTGTATGATCCAGGGGATTTGTGGGGCTCTTGGAGTAGAGGGTTATGTTAATAGTCCGACTTTCATAATAATTAACGAATATAAAGGCTCTCTTGGTTCGTCACCTATTCCTGTTTATCACTTTGATTTGTACCGGGTGGGTGGAGTCGATGAACTGAAGGAGCTTGGAACCGAGGATTATTTTTTTGGTGAAGGTATCTGTCTTGTAGAGTGGGCGGAGCGGGCTAATGAAATTCTACCAGATCGTAGATTGGATATTGAAATGTTTTATCTTGATGATGAGCGCAGGCGGATTTTAGTTACCAATACAACGTAATTCCAGGAGTTAGGAGAAGTCATGGTATTGGCATTTCGAATACGGAATATTTTGATGGTCGTATTTTTTTCCGTTCAGCCACTCTTTCCGTCCGAATTTGCTGAATTAGATCGGCTTGTCGATTGTCCAACAGCCGGTCTAATTGGGAAAGGACGTTATGCAGTGGGTTTGCGATTGTTTGCGGACGGTGGTGTTTTGACCAAGGTCCAAGCAGGAGCACTCAAACGTCTTACGATTGGTTTGTCCTTCGGAGGTCGCCATTTGATAGGACGAGGAGATATTGATTGGCAACCACGCGCTGAAGTCGCAGCGCGTTATCGAGCTATTGAGGAAAGTGAAACTTTCCCTGCCCTGGCGGTGGGATACGAAAGTCAAGGATACGGACCCTTTAAATCTGGTAGTTACGAAAATAAACCCAGAGGATTTTTTGGAGTAATAAGTAAGAATTATATGTCCACATTTGGCCAATTTGGTTTACATGTAGGAGCGAATTTTAGCTCTGATGAAAATGTGGAATCGGAACCAAGAGGTTGGGCCGGTCTTGATAAGCGGGTAAACGAGGACCTATCAGCTCTTTTAGAATACGAACTTCCACTTAATGATTTAGATCGTAGTAAAGGTGTGCTAAATGTTGGTATAAGTTGGACTTTGTCTTCTGTTCTGCATATTCGAATATTTGGTAAAGATATGTTAGGAGATGGAAGATCGCATCCTGATCAGAGCAGAGAGTTGGCCGTAATATATTCGGAGAATTTCTAATGAGATCGTTGCTCATAATTTTTCTCACTGGATTTGTTTCCGGGAGCTTTGCTCAGCCAGAGCGAGTGATTGGGAATTTTTCTGGGGTAGGGGTGCGTGCTATGGGTATGGGCGGAGCGTATATTGCCGTAGCCGATGACTTCACAGCTTCTTATTGGAATCCGGCAGGATTAGCACAGATAACCGATCGTAAGTTAGATGTTTCATTTTCTCGCAAGAGTCATCACAATAAATCTGTTTTTAACCAGACTCAAGATGATTTGGAAATCAGTAACACAGGTTTCACTGCTATGGGTTTTGTTTACCCCTACCCGGTCTATCAAGGGAGTTTGGTGTTTGCAATCGGATTTAATCAAGTGGTTGATTTTGATTGGGGCTTGCGTCAGACGGGTTTTGATAAAATAAATAGTTTACAAGCTCGTCATCATTTTCAACATGAAGGGCAATTGACGTTATCTTCTATTTCAGCAGCGGTTGATGTGTCCCCATTTATTTCATTGGGTGGGACACTCGGGCTTGTTGGGGGAGAAGATAAACATCGAAATGAATTTTTCTACGTGGATATAAATGATGATTATACCTATAAAAATTTACGTAGTGAAGACACCTTTTTAGACGAATATCAGGGAGCGCGAAGTCTACGCCTGGGTGCGCTAGTGCGCATGCCTCGGGAAAATCCTCGTTTTAGAATTGGTGCTACTGTCGCAAGTAGCATAGGTCAGGAAATACGATATCATTTTCGGGGTAATCCAGAAGGTTATACTAGCGTCGAATATGACAATGAAGACATACAAACCCTTGATAAGATTTCTTTGCGGGGTCGTTATGAAATTAAATTACCGTTACGATATGCTATTGGTCTCTCCTACTTTCCTTTTCAAGATCTGTTGTTTTCGACTGGGGTTTCGATAAGCGAATGGTCTCAAAGTGAATATGTTTGTTGTGATGAGCAACAACAGTCATTAAGAGCGGAAACAGAATTTGACCGTCATTATAGAGATGTTGTACGCTATCATTTCGGAGTTGAATGGAGAGTTCCGACAATTGCCCTGGATCTTCGCGCTGGATATTACACAGATCCATTGCCTTTCATTGGTCCTTATGGATCCTCGGATCCACCTATTGAGATGAAAAGTGAGCGTCGGTTCGTTACTATAGGAGCAGGCTTGCTCTTAGATGAAGTTGTGCAATTGGATATTGGTTGGATACGAGGTACATTTGAACAAGTAGAGCAGTTGATGGATTCTGGAATTACTAATGTTTTAGGTCAGGATACTCTTATCACAAGAGTATTTATTAGTTTAGGATATAGTTTTTAATTTTCTTTTTTCATCTTGGGAAAGTATTTATATTGATTTCGACGAATTGCTTTGGAAATGTACGTTAGTCTTGGATCGGTGAGATATGATTTGTTTTGTTAAGCTGGGAATCTTGTTCTGGGTTTGTGTGACCTTTTTTACGTTTACAGGCTGTTACACAGTGCTGAGTAATCCGTATTCTGTAAAAACTATGAATGAACTTGAGTCTGATTCTGGCTACTCTGCGGCTTCGCCATCTGAAGATAGTAAAGCTTCATTGCAAGATGGTTTAGACGATTTTTACCGGTATCCAGGCTCTTCTGGAGGATATGGAGTGTATGGAGGCCGAGGATATCCCGTAGGTGGCTACTACGGCGGCCCATACGGTGGAGGTTACTATGGAGGCTACAACTCCTATGGGTATGGTGGGTACAGCCCATATAGCTATGGCTACGATCCATATTATTCAAACAATAACAATTACATACCGCCAGGATACGAGCTAATCAGTAATCAGGAATTGGATGAAATTCGTGCATCTCTTATAGAGCTGAGAAATAAGCCGGTGGTCGTCGATCCTAATAGTGAAGCAGAAGCTGCTAATTTGCGGGAAGATGTATGGTTGCGTCGGACACAGCCACATATGCGTAGGGCGCCAGTTGTTGGCCAAGAACGGACAGGTAGCTACGTGCCTTCTTCAACTCCTTCTACTTCTAAGAGTTCCTCAGGACGCACAGTTTCTACACAATCAACTCCAGCATCTAAGTCAACCTCAGAGAAGTCGAGCGCCCAGCCCAAAAAGAAAAGGCGTTAACGTTTTTAATGTTCTCTCAAGTCAAAATAACGTTGTTGCGTTTCAGGCGGAGGCGCAATTCGGTATATGAACCGTTGCATTGGGCGGGAAAGTGACATGAGAAGTTGGCGTTCACTTTGTTTGTTGTTGCCCAGTAGTTGTAACCTCACGGGCTCTACGTTTCTTTGCTTACCTCCCTGTCTCCATGATTCATTGGTGTGAAGGTTTACAAGGCTTATTTGTAGATCTAAACTCATGTCAATTCCAGAATTAGTATTCATGCCATAGGAAGTTGGTGGCATTGGCATTAGTCGGGTTTGTAACTCTCGCAATTCAATTACTACAATAGCATCAATGTCGAGTTCCTCTCGTAGTCTGGTTTGAATTGCTATTTGATAAACGCTTGTAGAATCAAATATGGTATCATTGATTTTCCATATAATTTCGTCTTGTGAGACAATCGTTATGTCTTTTAGTTTGTTTAGACTGCGGAGTGTTGCGTTTGACAAGAGAGCCAAAACTTTTTCGATGTCGATCTCTCTGGTCGATGCTATGTTAGACAAACATAAAATTCCAAGATGATCCACGTTGTTGAGGACAGGTTGTAATGTGATACTTGGTCGTGAGGGCGCACGGAATTCAATCTGTTCGAATTTGGGAGTTCGTCCATAGCAGGCAGACAAAATCAATGCAAGGAAGAATATGATTTGATGACGGGAAATCAAAAGCTCTTACCAAAGCTAAAATGAAAGTGATAGTCAGAATAATGCCCTTGTAAATCTGTTTGTCTGGCAAATTCGAAATTCATAGGTAGAATAAAATAGGTTAGGAGGCCAAACCCTACACTGGCATACAGCGGTTTGCGTGGTCGTATTGCTTCTGCCAAAGGAGCGTCATTACCAATATTTTTTTTATCTTCATTTGTATCTGGATTAAATAGAGGCCAAGGATCAATCCGGTCTCCTTTCTCCCAAGCAGTACCAATGTCAAAGAAGATGCTTCCATCAATAGCTGGTATTACAAACGTAGAAGGCCATCCAAAGAGGATGCCTCTAACAAATGGAACTCGTAATTCGATATTAGCTAAGCCAACGCGACTTCCATTAAATTCTGAAAAACCAAATCCTCTCAATGGGCCAGTGTTTAAATTAAAACCAGTGTAAAAAGGGAGAAACCACGTTGGTCCACCTAGGTTATAATTGAGAGCGTCTTTCCCTAAAGACCCTACGCCGTAAGCACGTATGCCTAATACAGACCATTGCCCCATTCTGAGGTAGTTTCGGTAGTCAATCTCGACGTGAGAAAAAGAGCGAGAGGAACCCCCTGTGTCGAGAGTACGTCCGGCAGATAAGAAGTATCGCTGGCCTACAGTCGGGCCAAGCAATCCGTAAGTAATCGAATCGTGAACGTAGGCCGACTTGAATAGGTGAGTACTAATGGTAGGTCCTATTTCTTGCAAGGGCCAGATTAATTCTTCTTGTTCGCCTACATAGGTATAGCTAAAATCTAGACGTCTGTAGAGGTCTATTGGGTAACTTGCATTTGTTAACAGGCCGCGTTGTTGCACCCTGTTTATTCCAGATACGAAACGCCCACCGTATAAAAATGTTCGGTCGTTATTGAAATATTGGTTCCAGTTAAAAATAGATGCGTAGTACGTCGGACGCTTGCCGTAATACTCATAGCTGACTGCAAAATTGAAATCGTTGCTAACCTCCTGTGATGCTACATAATCTGTCATAAGAGATACATTGTGATTCCCTAGCAAGTCACTCATACTAAGTTGAGCTATAGATGAGAAAAATCCATCGAAATATCCCATTTGGACAGATACGCCATCGAATTCGAGCTTCGGTGTATAGGGTTTACGTTCGATAGATTCTGCCTCCTCGGTTTGCGCAGAAAATGATGTTGTTTCTTGATCTGCTCCTTTAGAGCTTTGTCTTATCTTTGTAAAAGAGTGGTTGAGGTTTGAGTCAGCCTGTGCGAGTGATGAACTGGCGAGAAGTATGGCTTCTTTTCCCGATTCAGCCTGATTTACCAAAAGCCTGGAACGTTTTATATGATTAAAATCATTTCCTTCAGATTGTGATGTTTCTTTAGCGGTATTTCTTTTTCTGTGAACAACTGGACCAATATGCGATTTTTTTGTCGAAGGATTTATCCGTGTTGCAAGATCAGAATCAATTTTCGTTAATTCTCGCATGTCAGGCATGTCCATGATGAATAGTTCGTTTCGTCCCTGAAAATAACTATTAAATACGATTTTTCGCCCATCTGGAGATAGGGAAGGGTTCATGATTCCACTCAAAGTTTGAGTCAGCCGGTACTCTTTTTTTTCGTCCAGATGGTAAACAAAAAGATCGTTTATTTTTTTACGTGTAGAAACGAAAAGTAGCTTGTTGCCTTCTGGTAACCATTGGGGCCAGAGTTCATCCGAAGGGGTATTAAAAATGGTTCGAGATTTTCTTGTCACGAGGTCAATTATTTTTATATCGAATTGACTCTCAAATTTACTAACAAAAACAATTTCGCTTCCGTTTGGAGAAAAACATGGATGATCCTCCCGTTGGGGGGACCCTGTAAGTTGAGTTACTGAACCATCGCCAACGTTCAGTAGATATAGGTCGCTCTGTCCGTCTCCCGTACCTACTATAGCAATTTTCTTACTGTCGGGAGCCCAAGCTAGTGATTCTATAGTCTCAATATCCGGCACGCGAATAGTGGAAAAAACAGCTTTTTCATAAAGGTCCCATAAAAGAATTCTGTCGCCTGCGCCTTGCTTTGCGACGAATGCAATAGTGCGGCCATCGGGAGCCCATGCGACTGTTCCGCCACGGCCTGTCAAGTGGTCAAATTTTCTCGAGAGCATTCTGGAAGTAATACGTTCCACCAACGAGCCATCCTTTAGTCGAATAATGTCAACGTGTTGTTCGATTCCGTCCGAAGAAAGAACCGTGATCATGTCTCCGCTGAGTGACCAAGAGGGCATAGAAAAGCTTAGATACTCTGTATTTTCGGGACTAATTTTCTTGCCTATTTCAGAAGCGTAGTCGCGTGATTGAAGGAGGGGCCAGTAATATTTGCGCATTTGAGCAGACCACTGCTCGTCAAGCGTTTTCATGTCAAGATCGATCAATCTCTCCATTAATTTGTCGGTGTCTTTTTGACTATCCCAAAGACGAAGAATACGGCTTATTTTTTCAGGTCCGTATTTTTCAGCAATATACTCCATTATGGAGTGGCTCTGTTTGTAGGCCAAAAAAACATTTCCGCTACCCCACGCGGCATCCATGGTCTCGATCGGAATCAACCTATCTGTTAAGACCGCATCGCGAAGCACCATTTCGTCGATTGTGTTACGACCAGGTGTTGTATATTCCGCAAGCCCTTCCATGATCCAGGTTGGTGGTGAAGATAATGAATTTGATAATCGTTTCACGGGCCCTTTGTATACTATGTCGTATTGGAAAATATGCGTTAATTCATGTACAAGAACATTACGGAATTCATCCAAATCACCATCGAAGGGAATTACCATCCGATAACGAAGAGGCTCCGCAAATCCAGCGACTCCGGGGGGTAGAAATTCGCGAATAATATTAGTTTGTTGGAATTCGTACTGAGATTGATATATAACAATAGGAGGCCGATGCGAAAGTTCATGATGTAATATTTCACTAATGTGGTCGTATCCTTCTTCGAGGTAATGTATTGCACGCACAGCTAAGTCATGAAACTCTGGCTCGAAATGTAGCTCTAAATGTTCGCTCTCCAGGATCTCCCATTGAAAATCCTTGTAACGAACTTTGTTTTTCCCAAACCCTTGTTGAAGCTGCATTGTAAGGACATCTTGTGAGAATATCGATTGTACTGTCGATAAACACATTACGACCATAAGAGGTCCTAAAAAGCTGAAACAGCGAGACTTATGTTTTTTGACCAAACTTAATCCCCGATCATTGGATTTTGATTCATTGGGTCTCTATATTGACTTCTTCTTCGACTGGGTAGTTCCCGCTCAAACAGGTCAAATTTTTTTGATGTGTCGACGCGAGCTTGCTCTCGAGATTTCATGCGTAGCAGATTGCTCTTGTAGGGTGTTTCATCTGGTTTTAGACTAAGCGCGCGTTGATAATGCCATTGGGCGGAATCAATTTTCCCCGCCTGCTCATAGATAATTGCCATGTTGTTATGTAGGCTGGCAGAAAGGCTGTCGATTTCAAGGCCGCGTTGTATGTGCGATCGTGCCTCTTTCCACATGTTGTTATCGATACACCACAGGGCGTATGAATTAATTTTCCCGATTCGGTTGCGTTCTTCGTCGCTTAAGTTAGAAGAATCTCCTTTAGACGAGGGCACTTCTTTCTCTAAAGATCTTGGTTTTTTCGATGTTTTCGGTATTTGAATGTCGGTTTGAGTGATAGTAGGAGTATTAGGTCGTCGAACCAATTCCATGCATCCCATGATTGTTAGATAAAAAGTAAAAGAAAGTAATGTTATGGGTTTCACAAAGGCCTTCCTACTTGTTCGATGTTTCGAATCAATGGCAAGATTCCGAATCAACATAATATAAACAGTTGGGCCGTAAAACATAGACCAAGTCGATTTTTTGAAGGTCTTTATAAAGGATCAACAGTTAGACACGGTTTTTACAAGTCTTTTCCCAGATTAAAATTAAAATTAATGGGACATACTCACACCATAACACCCAATATTCTTCATTCCAAACCCCATTGATTTTATAGTTAGTGAGAACATTATACGCGAGAAATACAAGGCATGAAAATGTTATCCAGGAGATGTTTGGAAACAGACAAAAAAAAGGTGTGATCCAAAGTAAATACCATGGGTGAAGGGTTGGGGAAAAAACTATAAAAGCACATATTGTTGAAAATGCGATACGAAAAGGATCGGACTGTTTACAAATGCTGTACAATAGTATCGTTAGTAAAAATAACATACAAATCGAACGAGCATGTTCACTGCTGAGTATCTGAAGGCTTTCTAAAGTAGTTGAAAGAATACCATGGATTAGATCGTTGAAATGCCAAATTTTGGCATAAATGAACAAGCCTGAAAACATCTTAAACCCTGCGTCTACGTAGGGAACCGAAATTATGGCAACGGCGAGGCAAAATATGGTAACAAAACTTGCGATTTTATATTTGTTACGTGTTTTACGGATGATTTGTACGACCGCCAAAGGGAGTAAGAGTATTGGTAGGATTTTACTTAAAAAACCAAAAGCCAAGCTCAACGAGGAGATCAGGAATTGATTTTTCCCCAAACTAAATAGGAATGCCATCATTAAGAAAATACCCAATACATCTATATGTCCGCTACCTGCTATTTCTATTAGCGTTAGTGGGTGCCAGGCGTAAAAAATTATGCGTCTAGGATCCATTTTTCGGTCGATAAGTAGGCGTACGAGTAGTAAGCAGAGTAATCCTTCGACAAACAGTAAAAAGGCCTTGAAGATGCCTACGCTTTTTCCTATAAGAGCACAAAAGGCGAAGAATATCTGTGCCAGAGGTGGGTAAATAGTTGGAATATCTCGGTGATTTACGAGTGGGAAAATATCATTCCTTATTTCCAGGAGTTCGTCGGAATTGGGGGCAAATATATAAGGGTTGATGCCAGATAACTGAACATGTCCGTCCCAAAGATAACGATAAATATCATCTGAAAGAGATGGAGCTGAAAACCACATTGTGATTCGAAAGAGGACCGCAAACACTAATATCGTTTTAGTTGAGAAAAAATCTCCTTGGATTACTGCTTTTGCTGAGAGTGCATATGAAACAGTAGCAAAGAATACTCCCAGCCAGAATTGAGGGATGTTGGCGCTTAAATCACCAATAGAGAGCAGGTATATAAGGGCAGATTGAAGCGCTGTTATATAAATGATCGGGTAGATCATTCTATATACCTACAATGCGCTTTCCCCCTGCATAGCGTTTGACGAAGTACGGGTTGGACATGGGAGTAACAGTTACGCCACGACTAGAGCTAGCGTGAGCAAATTCCCCCTTGCCCAAATATATTCCTACATGTGAAATACCATTTCCAGAGTAGGTGTTTTTGAAAAAGACTAAATCTCCAGGTTTTAGTCTTTTTTGTTCGGCCACGGGCTCACCGATTTGGTACATTTGTTTGGAAGTTCGAGGCAATTCGATTCCGTAAGTTTTGCGAAAGGCAGCCCGAGCAAAAGCTGAACAATCCATTCCTTCACGGGTCACGCCCCCCCATTTGTATGGAACACCTATGTAACTTTGAACAACTATATTTAAGCGTTTGGATCCGCCATTAACGCGGTCTTGTAATTCCTCAACGATTGAAGTCGAAACCGAATGCGTATAACGAGGTAATGGGTGTACATTAAGACAACCGGTAAAGGCCGAATAAAGAAATAAAGTCAAGGATGCAGCGCAATGTGAACGTGACGCACGGTGTTTAATCATAATAAAAGAAACCCTGGCCGCTCTTTCGGCCAAGGTTTCCGCTGGTCACCTTTTCTCGAAGTAATTTACTTGGTTTGTACATAGGGTTGGATAGATCTTTTTCAAGGGTTTCTAAAATATCAAGAGTTACGTCAAGACCGACAAAATCAGCTAAGGATAAAGGCCCGATCGGATGACTGGCGCCTAATACCATTGCACGATCAATATCTTCGGCACTGGCGACACCCTGTTCAAGTGCACGAATGGCTTCATTTATCATGGGGAATAATATCCTATTGACTACAAACCCTGGGCTGTTTAGGACGGTTACAGGTGTTTTCCCCAATTTTTTTACAAATAATTGAACGAGTTCGAATGTTTTGTCACTTGTCCGAGTTCCACGGGCAATTTCTACTAACGGCATAACATACGGTGGATTAAAAAAGTGTAGACCGATAATATGCGATGATCGACTGGTATCTGCCGAGATACTGTCGATATCCAATCCAGATGTATTACTACAAATGATCGTCTCGATGGGAGCAAGCTTATCAATTTGAGAGATAATGTGTTTTTTTAACTCGATCTTTTCTGGGACGGCTTCAATAATCAGATTGTTTTGGGAGGCTTCTTCCATGTTGTTGGCGATAGACAGCATCTGACCAATGGGTTTATCAATTTCTATCAGTTTTTCTTGCTCCAATTTGAGCAAGCGTTTTTTTATCTCGTTGAACGAGAAAGTTAAAGCAGTTTTGTCTGTATCAAACAAGTGTACGTTAAACGAATTTTGAACTAGTAACTGGGCTATCCCTCGCCCCATAGTGCCTGCCCCGATTATACTTACATTACAGAAATCCATAACAAATATTTTTTTATTAAGAGTATATAAGATCTTATTTTGCCATTATAACAGCGCCTTTGTTTAACGGCAAGTTGTTTTGCTTGATTGTGAAATATCTATGGTTTACTATTGTTGCTCATAATCGATATTAAAATACGTGTAGGTATCTGATTAATAAATAGCCTTGCAATGTAGTCATGGAGTCAAGTATGAAAAATGAGAGTTTAAGAAGCGAAGATTGGTTCGGTCGCTCAGATCAAAGTGGGTTTATTCACCGAAGTTGGATGAAACGGGGTATACCTGATCATGAATTTGATGGCCGCCCGGTGATAGGTATTTGTAATACCTGGTCAGAGTTAACGCCATGTAACGGTCACTTTCGTGAAATTGCTGAGTCTGTTCGTATTGGAGTTTATGAGGCAGGAGGATTTCCGGTCGAATTTCCGGTTACGTCTCTTGGTGAACCTATCATGAGACCTACAACTATGTTATTTCGAAACTTGGCGAGTATGGACGTGGAAGAGTCTCTTCGGGCAAATCCACTCGATGGGGTTGTATTATTGACTGGTTGTGACAAAACGACGCCTGCGACGTTGATGGGCGCTGCCAGCGTTGGGCTTCCCACCATTGTAGTGCCAGGTGGTCCAATGCTGAATGGGAAATATAGAGGTGCCGAAATCGGATCGGGGACTGATGTCTGGAAGTTTACGGACGAGTTCCGTGCTGGTGAGATGAGTGAGGAGGAATACCGTATGGCGGAGGGTGATATGACTCGCAGCGCTGGCCATTGTATGACGATGGGAACTGCATCAACGATGGCAACGATGGCAGAATCTCTAGGTCTGACGCTACCCGGAGCAGCCGCAATTCCAGCGCCCGATTCACGGAGAAAAGTCCTAGCTCATATGTCCGGGTGCCGGATCGTTGAGATGGTACGTGAAGGGCTAGGTTTGGATAGAATTTTGACGCCAGAAGCTTTTCAAAACTCTATTAAAATTAATGCAGCTATTGGGGGGTCGACGAATTTTATTGTTCATTTGTTGGCCATAGCGGGACGCGTTGGAGTTGAATTGGATCTAACTGATTTCGACGAATTGGCTGCCGATTTACCTCTTTTGGTTAACCTGATGCCCTCGGGTAAGTATTTAATGGAGGACTTTTATTATGCAGGGGGAGTGCCTGCTGTTATTCGGGAGATGAGAT
>CEUA01233951.1_pt1 | contig 25524 bp, 27 predicted proteins | sample 361541 | NCBI WGS metagenome assembly CEUA01 (sample SAMEA2623079, study PRJEB7988) | marine metagenome | isolation source: saline water (ENVO:00002010), including
AGTTTTTGGCGAAAACTATCTTGATGAAGCCATTAATAAACAACGAGATCTACCAAAAGATTATAATATTGAATGGCACTTTATTGGAAACATACAATCAAATAAAATTAAGAAAATAGTAAGTCATTTTGACTGGATACAAACGGTCTCTTCTGAGAAACATGCTATCTTAATCGACAAATCTTGTAAGAAATTATCTAAGATTATTAATATATGTATACAAATTAATATAGATAATGAAGAATCAAAATCTGGCATACATATTAAAGATCTTGATGAATTCATAAAAAAGATTTCAATATTAGATAATATAAAAATTAGAGGTTTAATGGCAATTCCATCAAAACTCAAAGCTTTGAAAGAAGATACGAATTCATATAGTATGCTAAAATTAACATTTGATTCTTTAAAATCTAAAATTGAAGGGTTTGATACCCTATCTATTGGAATGAGCAATGATTTTAAAATGGCGCTTAATAATGGATCAAACATGATTAGGATTGGTAGTTATATATTTGGTGAGAGGAAAAATGAAAAATAATATTTCAATATTAGGAGTAGGAAATCTTACTCAATCATTGCTGGCATCCTTACATGCTAATAATTTCAAGGGTAAAATTTATCTTCATGATATTGATAAATCAAAAAAGAAAAATGCAAAAGCCACAAATGTTGTATTCAGAGAAAATTTAAATGATTTCTTAAAGAACAGCAAAATACTCATCATTGCTGTTAAACCAATTAACTACAAAAAAGTTTTTGATAACATACGTGAACAAATAAGTTCTGATACTGTGATTATAAGCCTAATGGCTGGAATAAAAATAAAAGAAATTGCTAACGAATGCAATGGGCATAAAATAATCATAAGAGCCATGACAAATCTTAATGCTAAATATTCTAATGCTATATCATTTTTTTATTTTGATAAAAAAATTAAATCAGAACATAAAAAATTAGCAATAGAATTATTTAATAATTTTGGTTCTGTTCACTTAGTCAAGTCTGAACTTGATATTGATAAAGTAACTGCGCTTATAGGGAGTGGCCCTGCTTATTTTATTTATTTTGCTGAATCTTTAGCTAAAGTTTTCCAGGGTTTTGGTTTTTCTAAGAAAATGTCAGTTGAATATGTAAATGAACTATTTTATGGAACATCATTATTGTGCAAAAATGATGCACGACCTAATCATCTCTTAATAAAATCCATAGCATCCAAAGGTGGAACAACTCAAGCTGCTTTAAAAATTTTAGGAAAAAATAAATTCACATCTATTTTAGATAAATCAATTAAAGCTGCATATAAAAAGTCTAAAAATATGGTTAAAAAATAAATAATGGATAATTACTTAACAAATCCAATAATTTTTATTGTGATGACAATTGTGAGTTTTTTACAATTCATGTTTATACTTCGTTTTCTTTTCGAAGTAATGAGGGTTAATTATCACAATCCAGTGTGTCAATTTGTAGTTAGAGTAACAAATCCAATTATAGTTCCTCTGCGAATAATACCTCTAAATATTGGAAGATTTGATATAATTATCATATCTTTATTAGTCTTAATAACAGCTTTTAAGATTTATTTTCCTTTTTATTTTACAAGTTTTGACTATAGTATAAATTCTCTTTTAATAGCATCTTTTGGAAAAGCTATTCAAGAAGTTTTAAATGTTTTATGGTATGTAGTTATTATTGGGGCAATCGGAAGCTGGTTTATTGCTCATAATAGCCATCCAATATTTATTTTGATTGATGAATTATGCGAACCCTTATATAGGCCAATTAGAAAAACTCTTCCAAGTGTGTCGGGGATAGATTTTTCACCTATTATTTTATTAGCTCTTATTCATCTTCTGCAACTGATAATCGTCCCCCCTATCTTCAACTTATCGAGATATTTTTAAAATGAATGATAATAACTCTATAGGGTTAGTTAAACCTAAATTAGTCAAGATTGATAAAGAGTTAAATCTTGAGTCCGGTAAAATTCTAAATAATTACCAGCTAAAGTATGAAACTTATGGTGTATTGAATGCAAATAAAAGCAATGCTGTTCTAATTTGTCATGCACTTTCAGGGAACCAGCATGCGGCTGGCTTCTATGAAAATGAAGAAAAACCAGGTTGGTGGGATAATATGATAGGGCCAAATAAACCCATAGATACTAACAAAGTATTTGTTGTTTCTTTAAATAATATTGGAGGGTGTCATGGCTCAACTGGACCAACAAGCATAAATCCCAAAAATAATAAAGTTTATGGATCAGACTTTCCTTTGATTACTGTGAGCGATTGGGTTAATACGCAAAAAGAATTAATGGATTACCTAAATATACCGTATTGGCAATTTGTGGTTGGTGGAAGTTTGGGGGGAATGCAATCTTTTCAGTGGGCACTTCAATATCCTTTATTAATAAGAAATTCAATCATAATTGCTGGTGCCCCAAAACTTACAGCACAAAATATAGCTTTCAATGAAGTCGCGAGACAAGCAATTATGAAAGATCCAAATTGGCATGACGGAAATTACATAGAAAAAGGTATTGCTCCTAAACAAGGTCTCGCTCTTGCGAGAATGCTTGGGCATATAACATATTTATCAGATACATCTATGAAAGAAAAATTTGGAAGAGATTTAAAGAAATCTAAGCTTAATTTTAATTTTGATGTGGAATTTGAGATTGAAAGTTATCTGAGACACCAAGGTGAAAAATTTGTGGCGGGATTTGATGCAAACACTTATTTATTAATGACAAAGTCCTTAGATTACTATGATCCAGTTAAAAATCTAGGTCATAAAATTGATGAAAATCTTAAAAAAACTAAATCTAAATTTTTGGTTATTTCATTTACTTCTGATTGGAGGTTTCCACCAAAAAGATCTAAAGAGATTGTTAAATTATTGCTGAACAGCGAAAGAGATGTAAGTTATTGTGAAATAGATGCTGATGGTGGGCATGATGCATTTTTGATGGTTAATAAAGATTATTTTGATGTCATGAAAAATTTTATAAATCAGGTGTGTGATGGCATTTAGAAAAGATCTATTACTGATTAGCTCTTGGATTGAATCAAATACAAAAGTATTAGATTTGGGTTGTGGTAATGGAGAACTGTTGAAAATTCTCAAAAAAAATCAGAATGTCAGAGGATATGGCGTTGATAATGATATAAAAAATATAAAAGACTCACTTAAAAAAGATGTAAATGTGCTGCAAATTGATTTAGATAATGGTTTATCTGAATTTGAAACTAATTCATTCGATTATGTGGTTTTAGCTCAATCTCTTCAAGTTGTTAAAAGACCCAAAGAACTTATAGATGAAATGCTTAGAATAGGAAAAGAAATTATTGTCTCTTTTCCTAATATGGGACATTGGTCGTCTAGAGCACAATTACTAACTAAAGGCATGATGCCTATAACCAAAAATTTACCTTATACTTGGGATAAAACTCCAAATATACATTTATGTACTATTAAAGACTTTCTTGCATTTTGTGAGAAAAATAAATATAAAATATTAGAAGAGTCAATTACAAATAAAAAACAGAAAAGTAATTTTTTGATTAAAATCTTGCCAAATTTATTTGGGGAAATTGCTACATTTAGAATTAAATAATTATCTTAATTTTGCCTTTATAAAGTCTGAATGTTTCACATATAACAAATCTGATATTTTCCTTATTGTATAATCTTCGTACTTATCTATTCTTCCATCCGCATAAGCAATATCCCATAGAAACCCCATTAATTTCTTTTTGTCAGAATAGCTGCATAGTTCATTAATTTTTGCTGTCCACTCATACAAAGATATCATTTCATCGTTTTTTTGATCAGCTACTTTAAATAAAAAACTGGTTTGTTGTGTATTTAAATTAAAGTTTTGTTTGAGGATTGAAAGTATTTTTTCTTTTTCTATGTCATCAAATGAATCATCTGACTTAGATACCTCAAGAAGCAATATACATGTTGCTAGAATTAACTCATCATCAAATGATTTTAAGTCATTAACAGTAATGGTTGTTTTTTTATTCGATGCATGCTTATCGAATAACTCAGATAAAAATTTCATTACACGCTATTAATTAAAAGTCTGTTTTAGTGAATATTGGCCACTATGATCGTATTCATTAAAGAATATATCTACAAATGGATGGTCTATTGGGTCTGTACTAGCATCACTTAAAAGATTATCTTCGGCAACATATGTTTCATTTCCTTGTCCATGAACAAGAACATGATACCAAGGTTTATGTTTTGCAGGTTTTGATTTAGCAATATTATCATACCATTCTTCAGTGCCTTGAAAATATGGGTCAGCATCAACTATCACCCCTCTATATCTAAATTTTGAGTGGTATACTATTTGTCCAAGCCTGAATTGAGCTTTTTGTTTAAGTGGAGTTTTCATACTTACATTATAAGGTCTGTATGATAATTTTTAAAGAGCTGATATGAATTTCGTTAAAATTAATATTAGTCATAGAGAAATGTTATATTTATTCTTCTATCTTCATATTTATCGTTAAAATTAAAGGTATTCGTAGCATGAAAAAGTTTGGAATTAAAGATTATTGCTCTATTCTCTTTATATTCCACAACCTGCTCAACAGATTTATTTTCTGATAGAAATTTCTTCATCTTTGGCACGTTTTTCCCAGCATTATAATCTGCAAATGCCCAATCCTCAGGTGGCATCTTATTCCATATTTTTAAACCACCAGTTTTTTTGTCTAAGTTTGCATGATCTGGTGTTATCCAAAAATTGACATTTACTACTGCTGGATCTGCATGAACATTAACACCTGCCTTAGTGCTCTCATATTTATATACCCATGCTTGCGTTAATTTCAAATCTTTAAATATATTTTTATATGTTAATCTCAAATCTTCACTAAGTTTTAAAATAAATTCATTCGACAAACCTTTAGTTAAGTAAGCGCCAACATGACCTCCATTATGTGTGTATTTAAAAATATTTGCATTTCTACAAAACTTTTGGAGTTCTAGCAAAGCTTCTGGTGTTAAAAAATTATCTACAATTAATACCTCTGGTCTTGAATTTAAATATTTAGATTCTAGTTTTTGTATATCATTTTTTTCATTTATAGAATTAGATGAAGAGATTTTTGGTGGCTTATTATATAATGTTTTAGAAATTTTTATTTTCATTGAAGGAGTTAAATCCTCCATATCAAAACTGTTATTTTTAATTTTCAAATAAAGATTCTTCAACTCCTGATAATATTCTTTTGTAAATTTTGGGTTCCTTATACCATCTATATCGTTATCAATAAAAGTTAGTTGCTCATATTCATGAATTATTAGAGTGCACGCACTTTTTTTATTAGATAAATATTTTTCAATATACTCGCTCAAACCTTGTTGATTAGCATTATTTTTAACTTTATTAAAAACCTTATTAGCTTCTGTATAATTGCCTAACCATAAATTGGCTAAACCTAAAGATATAAATGTGGTGTCAAGTGTAAATGAAGATATTGTATAAGATGTTTCAGATGAGATGGCAAAATTAAGATATTCAATTGATTTATTGAGATACTCTTTATTTCTATCAATATCATACTTATCTTGAAAAATTTCTCCAAGCCTATGATAAGCTTCAGGAAAATTATTGTTATATTCAATTGCCTTTTTAAAAAAATTTATAGAGGAATCATATTTATTTATGTCAGCATATAAATTTGCACAATTAAAGTAAGCTTGAAAGTTTTTTTCATCAATAGAAATTGCTTTTAAAAAATATGTTTCTGCCTCATCTGTCTCTCCAAGATTTTTATATACAATTCCAAGGTTATTATTAACTTCATAATTATCAGGATTTGATGTTAAAGCTTTTTTGAGATATGTTGCTGCCTCTTGAAATTTAGATCTATCTGATAGTATGCATCCATGAAGATAATTGGCGGCAAAATTATCTGTATCATTTTTTAAGACCGATAGGCAAATATCATCTGCATCATCAAGTTTGCCTTCGCTATGAAGCATTAATGCCTTTTTGAATAATTCAGTTTTATTTAATTTGCTCATTATATAAAGTCTACATGATTATTTTTTAAAGAGCTTATGCGTTTTCATAATTTAATCATATAAAAATGTCATATTTATCCGTCTATTTTGATAACTATCCTTGAAGTTATAATTATCTGAAGTATGAAAAAGTTTTGAGTTGAATATTACAGCTCTATTTTCTCTGTACTCTATAATTTCATGTGTAATTTTTTCAGCTTCCAACATGCTCATTATTTTTGGTGAATTAGATACATAATTAAATTCCTCAAAATCCCATTTTTTTGGGGGTATCTTATTCCATATTTTTAAACCACCAGTTTTTTTATTTAAGTTTGCTTGATCTGGGGTTATCCAGAAATTAACATTTACTGATGCATCATCAGCATGAACTTTAATACCTTCTTTTTTGTTATCATATTTAAAAGCCCAAGCTTGAGTTAATCGTAGATTTCTGAATATATTCTTAAAAGTTTTTCTTAAATCCTCCGTTAATTTTAGAATGAACTTATTTGATAACCCTTTTGTAAGAAAAGCTCCAACATAACCATTCTCATATGGGTATTTAAAAATATTTGCATTTCTACAAAATTTTTGTAGCTCCAATAAAGCTTCTGATGTTAAAAAATTGTCTATAACTAATATCTCTGGATTTCTTTGCAAATATTTAGATTCTAGTTTCCGTATATCATTTTTTTCATTTATAAAATTTGAGGATTTTAGTTTTGGACAAGGATTATGTAAAATATTAAAAATATTTTTTTTAAAATCCATTGTTACATCATCCATTCTTAAGTTATTTGTATTTATTTTAGAATAAAGTTTTTGTAATGTATCATAATATTCTTCTATAAGATTTGTCTTCCTGACTTCATTTGTATTGTTCAAGAATGTTAATTGTTCGTATTCATGTTTTATTAAAGTTTTAGTAGATTTTATATCAGATAAGTTTTCTATAATAAATTTTGACATAACGGAATTACTAGAAAAACTGATAGTTAGCGCTTTATCAAATAAGTCTGCAGACTCTTCCACTTCACCCAACCATAAATGGGTTAGAGCCAAGGCTACAAATGAATCGCTATATAATGGATCTATTTTAATAGATTTAGTAAAATATTTTTTAGATTCAATCAAAAAATTAATATTTTTACTTTCATGAAATTGTAGTTGCAAAATATCGCCATATCTTTGATATGCCTCCACAAAACTATTATTACAAATAATTGTTTTTTCTATGAAACTTTTCGCTAAATCATACTTCTTTTGGTCAATATATAAATTTGCACAATTGAAGTAAGCTCGAAAATTTTTTTTATTAATAGAAATTGCTTTTAAAAAATATTTTTCAGCATTATCAAAATCTTTTAAATTTTTATATGCTATTCCCAAATTATTATTAACTTTGTAGTTACCTGAATTAAATTTTTCTGCTTTCTTTAAAAAAACTATTGCTTCTTTGAAACTTGATTTTTGTAAAAGTATGCACCCATGCAAAAGGTTAGCTTGAGAATTATTATTATCTACTTTTAGAACTGATAGGTATATTTTATCAGCATTATCTAATTTACCCTTGTTATGAAGGATAAGTCCTTGATTGAGTAATTTAGTGAAATTTTTCTGATTCATTTTCATTGCCCAGGGACAGAATCGAACTGCCGACACGAGGATTTTCAGTCCTCTGCTCTACCAACTGAGCTACCTGGGCTTTTATATTTACTTATTTTTTTTCTGGTACAAAACCTTCGGGCGCTTTGGAACCCTCACCAAATAAAAATTTGTCCATTTCTTCTTCTAAGAATTTTCTAGATTTTGGGTCTACTGGACTTAATCTCATTTCATTAATAAGCATAGTTTGGTGATTCATCCATAACTGCCACGCTTCAGCTGAAATCTCTTTCATTATTCTGAGTCCAATATCTCCTGGATATGGTTGATAATCAAGAGCTTCTGCTTCCTTTTTTAATTTTACACATTTTATCTTAGTCATAATTATTTATATACTCAGTTATAATTCTATCTTGATACTTAGGCGTTCCAAATTTAATATTTGATAGATTATACCAATTATCACCCATTAAACTAACCTTTTTATCAGATATGATTTTGCATATATGTACATTAAATAAAAAGTTTATATGAGATAGTTTATGCGAAAATTTCCAAATAGTTGAGCTAAGATAATTCTGAAGATTATGTTGGTTAATCCATTTGCTCATATGATGTTTATCTGGAAAAATGGGCGAAGAATATAAGCCTTTCCACAAATTTTTATATGATAGCTTTGTCAAAAATATTCGTTCTTGATTGTCAATAATTAAAACAGTCCAAATATTTTCTTTTTTTAAACAAATCTTCTTCTTAAAATTAATTTTTTTTATATTATTTTTTTTATATGAAAAACAATCATGACTAACCGGACATTTCAAACAAAGAGGTTCAGATTTTTTACATATTAAAGAACCTATATCCATTAATGATTGTATAAACTCAGGAGTTTTTTTATTAGGTAAAAGATTTTCTGATAATTTCCATAACTTGTTTTCTATATCTCTAACAGGAAGTTTTGAATCAATATAATATAATCGTGAAAGGAACCTTTTAACATTTCCATCTAAGATTGGAAATTTCCCATTTTTAGAAAAAGTTAAAATTGCTGAAGCTGTTGTTCTCCCAATACCTGGAAGGTTTATCAGATCTTCATATTTCACTGGAAACTTATTATTATGATTTTTCTTAATATACTGGCTTGATTTATAAATATTTTCAGCTCTTTTATAGAATCCAAGGCCACTCCACAATTTAAGAATATCATCGAGAGATGCATTTGATAATTTTTCAAGATTTGGGAATTTTCCTATAAATTTATTATAAAATGGAATTACAGTTTTTACTTGAGTTTGTTGGAGCATAATTTCAGATATCCATACTTTATAAATATCTGTTGTTTTCCATGGCAAATCTTTTCTTCCATTATTTTTATACCAATATAAAATCTTTTTTTGCAGCATTAATTATCAATTAAAACGGTAATTTAATTTTATCGAGAACTTTCTCTTCTATTTTTTCTATAATTTTTTCTTTAATAGGTTCAATTTTATTAATTATGATATGATTTAGATCTACTGAAACTGACAACGCATTTATTGGTCCTGAAATTATAATTGGCAATGCTTCATTGATAAGTTCGTTTGGAAAATTTGATCTGTATTTATTAATTAAATCTTGATTTGATTTGATTTGACCTGCCATCTCAACATAAACATCTTTTGTGGTAATATTAAGAGTGCCAGAACCACTAGCTTGCAGTAGTTCAGTTTCAATGAATATATTACTGATTTGCATAATATCTCCTACAACTATAGTTTTTGCCGATAATGTTTCAACTTCAGTAAAATTTATATTATTTGAATAAAAATTATTTAATTTTATTAACGAATAGGTTTTGAGTAGTGTTGCATCAACATTAACACCATAATATTTAAAATTTTTAGCTATCAAACTCTCTACATTAAGTACTTTATTTAATAAAGGCTCTAATAAAACTGTTAAGCTTATAGTCTCTATCTTAATCAATGATTTTTTTGTTTTTGGCGAATATATATTAATATTAGGAACCGAAATAACAGTGTTTGGAAAATAATTTGCTTCAATTCTTCCATCATATGTAACATCATAGTTGTTAATTTTGTTAGAAGCATACTTTGTAATATCTTCTTTATAATCATTTAAATCAAAAATTATTGTTAAATATAAAAAAATTATTATTATAATGGTAATAATTGCAACAACTGGATAGATAATTAACTTCCTCATCATGTTGATTTATAGACTCCGGTTTTACCCCCTTCTTTAAACAATAATTTAACCTCCGAAATTATCATGCTTCTATCAATATATTTGCACATATCATAAATTGTTAATAAACTTATTTGGGTTGCCAGAAGCGCTTCTATCTCAACGCCTGTTTTTCCATTAGATATAACCTCGGACACACATAAGATAATTTCTTCTTCTTCTTTTATTTCGAAATTTATTTTGATGTTTGATAAATTAATTTGATGCGCTAAAGGAACTAAATCAGAAGTTTTTTTTGCAGCTTGAATTCCTGCAATTTTTGCAATGCCTAATACATCGCCTTTTTTATTTGTATTATCCTTTATAATATTTAATGCCTCTCTAGAAAGATTTATATAACCTGAGGCTATTGCTTTTCTGTTTGTGATAGCTTTGCTGCTCACATCAACCATTTGCGTGTTTCCTTTATCATCAATATGATTGCTTTTTTTCATATATTTATATTCTAATACTAATATAATTCTACAATAGATGTTTGCAATTTGATATTCTAAGATTCATATGAAAATTATACTTGCCTCTAAAAATCAAGATAAGATAACAGAAATTAAGAAAATACTTATTAATTCTAATATAGAACTTCTGACATATAATGATATTGATATTCCAGAGGTTGAAGAGACAGGTTCAACATTTGTTGAAAATGCAATATTAAAAGCACGAAGTGCATCTGAAGTAACTGGCCTTGCTTCGATTGCTGATGATTCGGGAATAGAGGTCGACTACCTTAATGGCGAACCAGGAATCAAGTCTGCTAGATATTCATCGCCAGGAGCTACAAACGATAAGAATAACCAAAAACTCCTCAAAGAGTTAAATGGTGTTCCTCTTGAGCAACGGAAAGCCTGTTATAGATGTATTATTGTATTTATGAGATTCCCTAATGATCCTTTTCCATATATATCTTCTGGCTCATGGGAAGGATATATTGCACAAAAACCTGAAGGTAATAATGGCTTCGGTTATGACCCAATTTTTTATCTACCACAATATAAGAAAACTTCAGCACAAATATCATCTCAAGAAAAAAATATGATTAGTCATAGAGCTCAAGCTTTATTTCATCTTCAGCATTATTTTGATAAAATATTTACAATACAAAAATGAAAAATCTTAATATTTTGCATAATAAAGAAATTAAAATTTTATTAATTTTATTTTTTTCATTAATATTTTCGGGTTGCGCTACAAATCCAGTATCTGGCATGCCTGACTTCGTCACTATAACCGAACAACAAGAAATATCTATTGGAAAATCTTATCATGAAACTATTATCAAAGAGAATAAGGTCGTTAATAATAAAGAACTTAATGATTATTTTTCAAACCTTGGAAATTCTATTGCAAAAAAAAGTCATCGCCCAAACTTAGATTGGAAATTTACTCTTATTGACTCTCCGACATTCAATGCTTTTGCAACGCCAGGCGGTCATGTTTATATGTACAGAGGCTTACTTAATTTTTTTAATTCCGAAGCAGAGCTTGCTGGAGTACTTGGTCATGAAATTGGACATATAACTGCAAGACATGCTGTCAGAGGAATGAGTACAGCTCAACTTACAAATATATTAATTGGCATCATTCAGTCAAGAGTGCCAGGTGGCGAATTAACAGGTAACGCCTTCAACCTAATGAATGCAATTATAAATCGAGGGTATGGTAGAAAATTTGAATTAGAAGCTGATCAACTTGGAGAAGAATATCTAGTAAAGCTTAATTATAATCCAAACGCAATGATGGGTTTTCTAAAAACATTAAAAGCTAGTGACGATTTAGAAACTAAAATTGCAAAAGAAGAAGGTAGAGTTCCAAATATAGGCTATCATGGTATTTTCTCTACACATCCAGACCATGAAAAAAGAATAAAGGCTCTTGGTTTAGCAAATAAAACAAACACAAAAACTAGAGATAATAGAGAAGAATTTTTAAAAATGTTAGATGGTTCCTTATATGGAACAAGTCCAGAAGAAGGTTATGTTAAAAACTCTATTTTTTATCATCCAGAATTAGCAATAAAACTTGATATAGATAACAGTTGGATATTTAAAAATGAACCAAGCGCATTAATTTTATTGAAGGATGAAGATAAAATTGTAATTAAGGTTGAAGATCTTTTAATAGATGATATTGACAATGGTTTGACACCAAAAATATTTCTGAATGATGCTATAAATAAAACATCTTTCTTGGCAACAAATAAACTCATAATTTCTGAAGATTTTTCATTTAATGGGTTAAATGGGTTTTCAGAATTATATTTGTCTGAAAGCTTAATGGGTGATAAATACAAAAGATTTACAGTTATTTTTGATACCAAATCAAAAAATATCAAACCAAAAGTTTGGATTGCTGTATCGAACTTACAAAATCTAAAGAATGATATTTCTGCACAAAACATGCTAAAAACATTTGCTAAAATGTCAAAAACTGAAGTTTCTAATTCTAAAGGATTAATAATCAAGGTAATAAGGTTTAGGGATGGAATGAGTTATAAAAAACTTTCAAAATCATCTCCTCTAGGCAAATATGCTGAAGACAAGTTGAGATTATTGAATGGCCATTATCCTAATTCTAATCCAAATGTTGGAGATTTAATTAAGATTGTACAATAAATCATATTCTAATAATGCATTTCTAATTGATGCAACTGGATTTGTCTTAAAGTATTGGTTTGTTGTTCCTCCTGTTAAGACAAGAAATTTTGAATCGATATCTGCATTTTTAGGGTTTTCAAACTTTGTTTTAAAATTCTTATCTAATTATCAGCCAAAATATATTACTTTTGCATTTGATGAGAGTCTCGGCACATGTTTTAGAAATGATTATTATAGTGATTATAAAAAAAATAGAGAGTTAGCTCCTAATGAATTAAAAGCACAGCTTAATTTATGTCGGCAATTTCTTGATTTAATAGGTTTGAATAATAATGCAAGTAAAATTTATGAAGCAGATGATATATTGAATACAATGTCAATAAACGCACGTAAATCAAAATTAAATAATATAATTTTAACAAATGATAAAGATTTATTTCAAATGGTATACAAAAATGATATATGGTGGAATTATAGTGATAAAAAATATTCTTATGAGGATTTGAAAGAGAAGCTCAATTTTTCTCCTCATGATTTATCTGATTTTTTGGGATTAATGGGAGATTCTGTAGATAATATTCCTGGGGCTCCAGGTTTAGGGGAAAAAACAGCCATGGCATTAATGGGTAAATATAAAAATTTAGAAAATATATTTCTAAATATCGATGATATACCTAATTCGCTAGGACAAAAATATAAAAGATTTATAAAAATAATTAATGATAATAAAAAAATTATATATCTTTCTAAAAAGTTGGCTACACTGGTATATATAGAAGAAATTGATAAAAATATTTCTATATTTAAGAGAAAAGCCATCAACATAGATAAATTAGATAGTTTTTTAATTAATACCGGTATGAAGTCAAGTCAAAAAAATTCTTGGCTCAAAGAAGTAAGAAAGTATGGTGAGGTTTTATGAAAAAAAATATCTTTTATGCACAGTCAGGTGGTGTCACACCAGTTATAAATGCAACTGCAGCGGGGCTATTTGATGCCGTTAAAAAAAATAAAGATTTTTTTGGAAATATTTTTGTAGGAAAAAATGGCATAGCTGGAGCATTATATGAAAATTTAATCGATTTAAGAAAAGAAGACAAATATGAATTAAAGAAATTAAAGTCTACCCCAGGGGGAGCTTTTGGATCATGTAGAATAAAGTTGCAAGATCCTATAAAAAATAAAAAAGAGTTTCAAAGAATATTAGAGGTATTTAAGGCACATAATATTGGCTATTTCTTTTATAATGGGGGAGGTGATTCTCAAGATACAACACTCAAACTTTCTCAGTTTAGCAAAAATAATGGTTATGACCTAAAGTGTATTGGCTTGCCAAAAACAATTGATAACGACTTACCAGTTACTGATAATTGCCCTGGATTCGGATCTGTTGCCAAATATATTGCAGTATCAACTTATGAGGCATCGCTAGATGTAATGTCAATGGCAAATTCTTCTACAAAAGTTTTTTTGCTTGAAGTTATGGGGAGACATTCTGGCTGGCTTGCTGCTTCAGCAGGAATAATTAAAAATAATACAAATCAACCCCCACATATTATTTTATTACCAGAAGTAACATTTAATGAAAAAAGTTTTTTAAAAAAAGTAAATGAAACTATTAAAAGAAGTGGGTATTGTGTGATAGTTGCTTCTGAAGGGATAAAGAATTCTAAAAATCAATTTATATCAGCTAGTGATTCTAAAGATGATTTTGGTCATGTACATCTTGGTGGTGTAGCTCCGAAATTAGCAAGCATGATAACAAAACATTTAAAACAAAAAGTACATTGGGCTGTGTCAGACTACTTACAAAGAGCAGCAAGACATATTGCTTCCAAAGTTGATGTTGATCAAGCTTATGCAATTGGTTATGAAGCAATCAAGTTAGCTAGAAAAAATAAAAATGGAATAATGTTAACAATAGAAAGGAAGATGGAATCAAAGAAATATTCTTGGTCAGTTGGTTCAACTAAACTTGAAAATGTAGCTAATAAAGAAAAGGTCTTGCCAAGGAGTTATATAGGAAAAGATGGGTTTAGTATAACAACAAAGTGTAAAAATTATATAAAAGACTTGGTCATGGGGGAGGATTATCCTAAATATAAGAAAGGGGTTCCCGACTATGCTGAATTAAAACATCCATTATTAAGGAAAAAACTAAAAAAATTTAATAAATAATTAAAGCAGAGTAATATAATCTAAGCTTCTCTGGTCTGCATCTGTAATTATATTTTCGAGTGTTTTAATAAACTTATCATCACCATTTAAACATGGGATAAAATTAAATATGCTTCCTCCAGATTCAAGAAATAATTCCTTTGACTCTCCAGCAATTTCTTCAAGAGTTTCAAGACAATCACAAACAAAACCTGGGCAAAAAACTTGAATATTTTTTATATTTTCTTTCGGAAGTTTTTGTAATCTTTCGGCAAGATATGGTTGTAACCACTCGGCTTTACCAAATCTGGACTGAAAAACCACCTCATAGGATTTTTTTTCAAGTTTCAGATAATTTGCAATTAAATCTGCTGTTTTAAAACATTGTTCTTGATATGGTTCATCTTCTCCAATGTAGGATTTTGGTATTCCATGAAATGACAATATTAATTTTTCTGGCTTACCATGTATTTTTTGATATCTAGAAATAACGCTCGCCATTGCTTCAATGTAAGAATTATCAGCAAAAAAATCTTTGATAAATTTAATGCCAAACATATTTTTTAAGCTATTATGGCTTTCCATAATTTCATTGAGTTTTCGTCCGATTGATTTAGTTGTAGTAGTTGAATATTGGGGGAACATTGGAATCAATATTATTTTTTTGAACCCCTTTTCTTGAAATTGTAAAAGCTTAGATTCAAGCGACGGTTTTCCATATCTCATTGCAACATCAACATGATATTGCTGAGCGTAAGAGTTGTTGAGCTTTTTCTGTAGAAGCCCAGCTTGCAAAAATGAATTATACAATAATGGAGACCCCCATTCTGACCAAACTTTTTTATAGAGTTCTGCGCTTTTTTTAGGTCTAAACCGTAAAATAATCATATGTAAGATAGGTAACCAAAATATTCTAGGCAATCTAACTACATCTCTATCAGATAGAAATTCTTTTAAAAAAAATTTTACCTCTTTAGTATGGGGTTGGTCTGGAGTGCCTAGATTAACCAAAAGAACTACAGTCTTGTTATTTAAAATCATTTATATATTGTAAAACAATGTTAGACGCTTGTGTATCTTTCAAATAGCGGGCTAGTTTTTGAGATATGGGACATCAGGAATTCCATCTGATCAGCTAAAATTGTCCTTCCTCGTAAAATAATATATTCAACTCTTGAAGGGCTAAATGGGATAGCGATTAATAGCATTTTGGAATCTTCTGGAGTTCTTCCTCCTTTATGGTTATTACATCGTTTGCAAGCAGTTACAACATTTGTCCAAATATCTTTGCCGCCCATTGATATCGGCAAAACATGATCTCTAGACAAGTCTTTAGGTGTAAACATGCCTCCGCAATACATGCATTTATTTGCATCACGTTTAAATAAAGTAGAATTGTTTAATGAAGGCGTAAAGGCCGAGTAATCAACTTTATGCAAATTTCGTGTAGCAATGATTGAATTTAGATTTAATAAGCTTTTTTGCCCTAATACGCGATTATAACCACCTCTTAGTTTCATAGTAGAGGAGCCACATTCATAAGCTACCTGATCACCATAATATAACCTTGCTGCAGTTTGATAATTGACCCAACCAGTCGGTTGACCAGCTGAGTTCAATCTTAGTATTTGTTGACGATTTAACACAATGCTAAGTATAACCCAGAAAATTATAAGCTTTGCTAAAATTTTAATGGGCTATATATGAGCATCAAAAATAGCCTTTCAGAAAATATCAGATAATAGCAATATTTAATGAGGCTGTTTTGGACAATACTGTTACAAAATATGGAAAATTACATACTTTATTAACATATCTTCAGAAACCCAATAAACATAAGTTTAAAAAGCATAGATTATAATCTCAGAATTATATATTTCATAAGTTATTGAAATATAATGATATATTTAATTGGTTATAAAATGAACAATTTGTAAAAAGTGAAATGACAAATAAATATGAGTCATAAATATATGATTTATCCACAGCTTTATTCACAAAAACTGTGGATAAATATTGTTGATATTGAGCATATAAGCTAATGTCTGAAATATTGACTAAATGTATAATAAAGTATGAAAAATTTGGTAACCGTAGCACTTAACTTACCCATATACAGCTCTTTTGACTACATAGCTCCAAATGCACATATGATAATCAGCCCTGGAAGCAGAGTTGAGGTTCCATTTGGCAACAAAAAATTAATTGGTGTAATTTTAAATTCAAAAAAAATGAACCATGATGTCAAAGAGATTAAATATAAGCTTAAAAATATATCAAAAGTTATTGATGATGTGCCAATATTGCCAAATGAAGTAATAAAATTATGTCTTTGGTGTGCAGACTATTATCAATTTCCTGTCGGCCAAGTTATCTTCAGCTCATTACCTCCTAAACTAAGAAAAGGCAAAGAGATAAACTCAACTAAAATCGATATTATTAAAAAAAAATCAAATTCTAGTAAATTTAACCTTAATAAAGAACAAATTGATGCGTTTAAAAAAATCAAATCGAAAATGGGGATTTTTTCACCTTTTTTACTAGAAGGAGTTACTGGGAGCGGGAAGACTGAATTATATGTGAAAATTTCAGAATTTATTACAGAAAAAAAAGGTCAGGTTTTAATTATTGTTCCAGAAATAAACTTAACACCCCAAACTCTTAATAGGTTTGAAAAATACCTTGATTGCAAAATTGATAGCTATCACTCCTCGTTGTCAGATCAAACTAAATTAAAGACTTGGAGAGAATGTAGTTATGGGAATATAGATATAGTAATTGGCACGAGATCGTCAATTTTTATTCCATTCAAAAATTTACAATTAATCATAATAGATGAAGAACATGATTTGTCACTGAAACAATCAGAAAAATTCAGATATCATGCGCGTGATGTTGCTTTAATTAGATCAAGAAATAACAATATCCCTATCATTATGGGTAGCGCGACTCCTTCTTTTGAAAGCTTATATAATTGTAGTATAGGAAAATATACTCATTTAGCTTTAAAAAATAGATATTTCAAAACAAAATTACCATCTGTAACCGTAGTTGATTTAAATAAAGATTCATCAGACGAAGGTTTTTCATCAGAACTTATAAGAAGTATTCAAAAAGAATTAGATAAGAAAAAACAAATTATCTTATATATTGGACGTAGAGGATTTAGTCATACTCTGTTATGCACAAAATGTGGATGGACATCTAAATGTTTAAGATGTGATGCTCATATGACCTACCATTTAAATGAAAATAAGTTATGGTGTCATCATTGTGGTTTTCAAACGAAAGTTGATATCAAAAAGCCATGTGGTTGTTCAAATGAATGTGAAATTATTCCCTTAGGACAAGGTACAGAGAGGGTTGAGGTAAAGATAAAAAAACTTTTTCCAGACGCAAAAGTAATGCGTATCGACAGTGATGCAATAAATAATACTACTAAATTAAATGACTTTATTGATAAGACAAAAAACAAGGATTTAGATATTTTGATAGGAACACAAATGCTTGTTAAAGGACATGATTTTCCTGATGTAACTTTGGTGGGCATAATGGATATTGATGCTGGTTTATATAGTCTTGACTTTAGAGGTTTAGAAAAGATTGCCCAGCTTATAGTTCAAGTTTCTGGCAGATCAGGTAGACATAGTTCAGAGGGTAAAGTCTTAATTCAAACACGAAAACCAAAGCATCCATTAATTATCGAGCTTTTAAAAAATGGTTATAATAGTTTTTCAAATAAAGCTTTGGTAGAGAGAAAATCTGCTTCCCTACCACCATTTTCATATATTTCTCTTTTCAGAGTCTCATCACTAAATAAAAAAGATAGTGTTAATTTCTTAAGTAAAGTTAAAGGTAATTTCCCAGATGGTAAAAATATCAAAATCCTGGGGCCTTCCCCAGCTCCAATAACAAAGAAAAATAATAGATTTTTTTATCAGTTACTTCTTAGTTCCTCTAACAGAAAATTTTTACTACAAAAATCATCTGAAATAAGAGAGTATATAATGAAACAAAAAAAGAGTAATATTAGATGGTCTTTAGATATAGACCCTATTGATTTATATTAGAAATAACGTGAAAAATAATCTAAAAAATATAATTACAGAAGCACTCAAAAAATCTTTTGAAATAGAAGCTACAGAGGGATTAGTAGAGATACAAAAAGCAGCAAAAAATGTTGGATCTGACTATTGTACAAATATTGCTATGAAGTTAGCAAAACAACTTAAGATGAATCCTATGGAGGTAGCAGATAAAATATTATTACAAATAGAAAAATCTGATATGTATGAATCCTCGACAGCTAAGCCAGGGTATATAAACTTTATAATTAAAAATACACAAAAAAATAATATTGTAAGAGAAATATTAGACTCAAATAACTTGTTAGAATCATGCAAAACTGATCAACCAAAAAAAATAAATATTGAATTCGTCTCAGCCAACCCTACTGGCCCTCTTCATGTTGGTCATGGCAGAGGAGCAATTTATGGAAATATAATTGCAAAATTTTTAAAGATACAAGGGCACAATGTAACAAAAGAATATTATTTGAATGACCGCGGTAATCAAATCGAGACATTAGTATCAAGTGTTTTTGCAAAAATTGATAGTAGATGGGCTGCTGACAAAGAAGAACTTTATCAAGGCGAATATATTAATATTATTGCTACAAAATTAAAAGCACAATCACAAGACATTGTATTAAGCGGTAAAAATGATGATAAGAGTCTAATTCCTGAGGTTAGTCAAAGGTATCGTGAACTTACAGGTTTAATTCTGGAAATGACGATAGGTATGATTAAAACACCATTAGAAAAATTAAATATTAAATTTGATAATTGGTTTAGCGAAGAATCTGATATTCGTGCAGAAGTGGTATCAAAAATATTAGAAAAACTAGAAACATCGGGACATACTGTCCAAAAAGACGGGGCTCTCATGCTAAAAGCAGATGAGCCAAGAGTATTAATTAAATCAGATGGAAACTTTACCTATTTTTTAACGGATTTAGCTTATCATGATTTAAAAATGAAAGAATATGATATGGTTATAAATATTTGGGGAGCCGACCATCATGGTTATGTACCAAGAATGATAGCGGGACTAAATGCGCTTGGACATAACACCGATAAACTAGATATTCATTTAATACAGTTTGCTAATTTGTTTAGAGGAAAAGAAAAAGTATCAATGTCTACAAGGAAAGGAGAGTTTGTAGAATTAGAGACGCTCAGAAAAGAAATAGGAAATGATGCAATGAACTTTTTTTATTTAACAAAAAACAAAGATCAGCATTTAGACTTTGATTTAAATCTTGCAATAACTGAAAATAAAAATAATCCTGTCTACTATATACAATATGCTCATGCAAGAATAGAAAAAATATTGAATGAGACAAAAAATTATCAATCACATAAATATGATCTTGAATCTCTAGATAATGAGTTAGAACAGAATATAATCTCAACTCTTCTTGATTTTAATGAAGTTTGTGAAAAAACGATAATGGGACTTCAGCCGCATATGATGACACATTACTTGCAAAAATTAGCACAAGATTTTCATAGTTATTATGCAAATGTAAAAATATTAACTGATGAAATTGATTATAGTAAAATATATCTTATAGCTGCTATTCAAAAAGTTTTAAAATGCGGTTTAGATTTACTTAATATAAATGCGCCAAAGGAAATGTAATGATACAAAATAAAATAGCAATAATATATGATTTTGATGGAACACTTACACCAAAAACAATGCAAGAGTATACTTTACTTCCTAAACTAGGTATTGAACCAAAAAATTTTTGGAATCTAATTACTAAAGAAACAACAAATAGTGGCGCAGAAACTATGATGGTATATATGCGACATTTGCTAGACCAAGCAAAATCTAAGGGATTAAAAATTTCAAAACATGAGTTTTATAGAATGGGTAAAGATATAAAATATTACCAAGGAGTAAAAGATTGGTTTAATCTAATAAATAAATATATTGGCAAATCATCAAAAGAAGTAGAGGCTTATCATTACATAATATCAGCTGGGCACCTTGAAATCTTGGAAGGCATTTCAATCAAAAAACATATAAAGAAAATTTTTGCATCAGAATATTTCTATAATAAAGATGGTCATGCTTCATTTCCTAAAATAGTAATAACTGATACAACAAAAACCCAATATCTTTTTAGAATTAATAAGGGCAAAGAAAATCTATCTGACAGTATTAATGCTCATATGTCTGAAAAAAATCGACCTATACCATTTGATAACATGATATATATTGGAGATGGAATGACTGATGTCCCTAGTATGGCGCTGATGAAAAAAGAAGGTGGGCATGCTATTGCAGTCTATATGAATTCACAGAAAGAACAAATTAAAACTAGCAAACAACTCCTTAAAGCTAAAAGGGTTGACTTTATTGCAGAAGCAGATTTTAGAAAATCTGGACAACTGTTCAGAAGAACTTGTTTGCTACTTGATTATATAATCTCTAAAATTAAATATAATTTCGAATTAGAAAAATGTAAAAAGATTAAATAGGTTTATTTTCGTCTACTAAAATCAAATCATTTGTTCTATCTAAAAATTTATAAGAAAGTTTGACTGTTTTAAAAGATTTTTTAAAGAAAGATATTGCTGCTTTGATATCAATACTCTTACAACTATATATATCTAATTGAAAAAGTCCTGGGTCTGTTTCATCCCAGATATGTAAAACAACATGGCTCGTTTCTATTAGTGCCATGCAAGTTATCCCTCTATTACCCTCTTGGTCAACATATGAAATTGAAGGCCCATGAAGGAGCTTCATATCAATAACATCAATTAATTCATTCATCCAAGCCAAAACCTTGTGGAGATCTTTTTCTTTTGGGCAATCTGATACTTCAGCCCTAATAATTAAATGTTTGTGTTCTAAAACCATTTTATATATTATTTTGTTTTTTAATTAGTATTAACTAAGATATGACGTAATGTCAAATTATGATATTTTTATAAAACAAATAAAGGTTTTGATAAAACAATAGGTATAAGATGAAAAAAAAGTTTATTGAGGAGTTTAACGAACATACAAATTCAAAATTTTCTCTAGAATACAAAAAATGTTTATATAGTGGTAAGTCAAAATTTCAAAAAATTGAGGTTTTTGATACGATAGGGTTCGGCAAAACTTTATTACTCGATAGTTGTTTTATGGTAACCGAAAAAGATCATCATCTATATCATAATAAATGCAAAGAACTTATAGGCTTAAAAAAAAGAAAGTTAAATATTTTAATTATTGGGGGTGGTGATTTTGGGCTAGTTAAAACCCTTAGTTCTTCTAATAATATTATTAAAATAACAGTCCTTGAAATAGATCAACAGGTTATAGAAGTATGTAAAAAATACTTTCCTAGTTTCTTTCAATTTCCCAAAAAATTTAAGAATAAAATTGAGGTATCTACATGTGATGGTTACAAGTGGGTAAAAAATAATAAAAGTAACATTTTTGATGTCATTATTGTTGACTGCACTGATCCTAATAATATCTCAAAAAAACTCTATTCAAGTGACTTTTATAATAATATTTTTAAAAATCTAAAGAAAAATGGTTTATTAATTCAACAAAGCGGTTCACCTTTAACTGATAGAAAAAAAATTATCAATCCTATGATTAAAAAATTAGAAAAGACAGGTTTTAGTGATATTACATTAAATGTTTTTCCAATGCCTTCTTATCCTCTTGGAACCTGGTCTTTTGTTAGATGTATTAAGCGCAATGACTGAGGAGAATCATTGCGCCTATACAAACACTACAAACTATTTTGTAGGGTATACGGATGGAGCAGAATCAAGTGATTTGCTAAATTCTGGATATGCTTCTAATCCACATTCAGTAATATCTACACCTTCTTCTTCTTCGTCGGCAGATACTCTTAACCCAAACATCATTTTAATTATTGACCAAATGATTAGACTTGCTATAAAAGTCCATAGGAAAATAACTAAGATTCCAAAAATTTGAGCTGACAATGAGCCACCTGTAAGTGAGACTGCCAATAGGCCCCAAATACCGCATGTTCCATGTGCAGAAATTGCGCCTACCGGGTCATCAATTTTCATCTTATCTAAAGATATTATTGAGAAGACAACAATAATTCCGCCTATTAAGCCGATGATTAATGCTAATCCTGGAGTTGGCGCTAGAGGTTCTGCGGTTATAGATACTAGCCCTCCAATAGCACCATTAAGGGCCATTGTAAGGTCTGATTTACCAAACTTAAGCTTGGACAAGATTAATGCTCCCATAACGCCACCAGCAGCAGCTAGGTTTGTATTTACAAAGATTATTGATACTGCATTAGCTTCGGAAACATTAGAAATAATTAATTCTGATCCTCCATTAAACCCAAACCAGCCTAACCATAAGATAAATGTTCCTAATGTTGCTAAGGGAAGATTTGATCCTGGCATAGCAAAAACTTTGCCGTCAGAACCATATTTGCCACTTCTAGATCCTAGGACCATAACGCCAGCAAGCGCTGCCGCTGCACCACATAAATGTACAACTCCCGATCCAGCAAAATCTGAGAAACCTGCAGCATCTAAAAATCCGCCACCCCATTTCCAATATCCTTGAATAGGATAAATTACACTGGTCATAAAAACACAGAATAATAAAAATGGCCATAGTTTCATTCTTTCAGCCACAGCTCCAGAAATAATTGAACATGCTGTTGCTACAAAAACAACTTGAAAGAAGTGATCAGACATATTTGAATAATATATATCGCCACCACTTTTTATAACTTCTTCTGAGGTATTGTCTCCACCTAAAAAGAAAGTTAGATCAGGCATGATGCCTGAACCTCCGGCTGGATACATTAAATTATATCCAACTATCATATACATAATGCAAGCTATCGAATACAAGGAAATATTTTTTGTGAGTATTTCTGCTGTATTTTTTGCTCTTACTAGACCAGATTCAAGCATAGTAAATCCGGCCGCCATCCACATGACAAACGCTCCCATAACTAAGAAATACAAAGTATCCAGCGCGTATGCCAACTCAACGAGTTGCGTTTCCATTAGGGTCTCCTAATTAATAAATTTATTAACTAAAGAGCCTCGTTTCCTTTTTCGCCAGTTCTAACACGAATAGCATCTTGAAGTTCAAGAATAAAGATTTTTCCATCTCCTATCTTGCCCGTAGTTGCAGTAGCCAGTATGCTCTCGATGGTTTTATCAGCAAGATCATCATTTACAGCAATTTCAAGTTTGATTTTTGGTAGAAAATCAACAACATATTCGGCACCACGATAAAGTTCAGTGTGGCCCTTTTGCCTTCCAAACCCTTTAACCTCTGTTGCTGTAATGCCTTGCACACCTATTGCAGATAGTGCTTCTCTTACTTCATCAAGCTTAAAGGGTTTTATTACTGCTATAACTAATTTCATTGATAAACATCCTCCTGTTGACTTAAATAATACATATCTAAAAAGTATATCCTATTGACAGAGTAGCGTATGTTGTATCTTGGTCACTATTTTTTGTAGCGCCAGCTCCTCCATCATTGTTATGCCCTATAACTAGTCCTAAATCACCACCAAGGGCAGGTGCTGAATATGCCATTTCATGGGTTGCATAATGAATCGAACCACCAGTAAATGTTTGCCAGCTGTAACCAAGCGATCCACCATAAAATGAATCAGTTAATGGCACATTAAGTTTAAAATGTCCATAATCTGAGCTTGCTGAACCACTACCAGCTTTGTAATCTCCATAAATTACACTATCAAAAGATGCTACTCCAAAGTCCATTCCAAAGGCAACTTCTTCATAATCTCGATCAAAATTATCTGTGTAATAATAACCCATTACGCCTAAGTATGAAGGCACTCCAAGTAAATCGAATCCAAATCCAGTATAAATATCTATTTCTAGACTAGGATCATCGAATTGTGATTCCCCTACATCAGCCACCCACGTTCCAAGATAAAAATTCCCAGACTCATAGTCAGCTCCAAAACTAATAGATGAATCATTCTGAAAGGCCCCTCTATACCAATAAGCTGTTGTAAAACCAGCATTAAAGGTAAGACTGCTTGAGCCATCTCCTGCGGTACCTTCTTCTCCGCCAGCCTTTGCCGTACCAACAGATATCAGTACAAGCAAAATACTAGCTAAAGTATTTTTAAGTATTTTTCTCATATTTTCCTCCAATTCCATTATTTATTGTATTTTTCAAGTTTTAGTAGAACATTTACCAATGATAAAAGTTTTAACTACACAACATAATGCATAAAGCATGCCAATATATTATTTATCATTTTGAAACAAATTTTATGTTAGTGTACAGTTAATATATTGTTAAATTACTCATATTTTAATATTAACCGTACCATATAAGGTATACAAGAATTTAAATGCACATATTTAGCGCATAGAGGTTATAAAATGGAATCTAAATTAATTGATCTTGTAGAAAAAATAGAATCTATAATCCCTTCTGGAGGAGGCAAAATTAGAGAGGATATTAAAAATAATATTAAAGTCTTAATTGAAGATTATCTAGAAAGATTAAATTTAGTAACAAGAGAAGAGTTTGATATTCAAAAAGAGGTTTTAATAAAGACTAGATTAAAGATTGAGGAATTAGAAAAAAAACTAAAAAATTAGTTAGATTTTGAAATTATATAATCTACCGCGGCTTTTACTTCATCATCTGATAAAGTAGCGACCCCACCTTTGGCTGGCATTATACCCACACCATTAATTGCCTGTTCATATAAGTGTTCTTTTCCTTCTGAAATTCTCTCTGTCCACTGTTGTCTGTTTCCTATCATTGGTGCGCCAGCGGCTCCACTTGTATGGCATGCCATACA